>ENA-OVGQ01003660-OVGQ01003660.1-human-gut-metagenome-genome-assembly--contig:-NODE-3660-length-11683-cov-5.261180_pt1 | contig 11683 bp, 10 predicted proteins | sample MGYA00237774_ERZ505427 | MGnify/ENA primary metagenome ERZ505427 (study PRJEB26158, sample SAMN06016404) | human gut metagenome | biome: human gut; feature: ankylosing spondylitis patient; material... | reverse complement strand
CACCTTGATGTAGGCAGTGTCGCGGATAGCGTCGCCGATGTCGTCAAAGGCGATGACGCCGGTCACGCCGGTGTAGGTCACGCCGGGCAGAGCCGCCTTCACGGCACCGGCATCGGTGGAGCCTGCGGCCTTCAGGGCCTCCAGCGCCACATAGTAGGCATCGTAGCCCATGGCGGTGACAGCGGCGATGGTATCGTTGCCGCCGTTGTTGGTCATGGCGGTGGAATCCTCGTTCAGCCATGCCTTGATACCGTCATCAAACTCCGGAGAGCCGCCCTCCTGATAGAACGTGGAAACATACAGCTGCACATCGGAACCGGCAGCCGCCTCCAGCACCTTGTTGCTGTCCAGCGTATCGGAGCCGAGGATGGGGATATCCAGACCCATGGACGCGGCCAGCTTGATAATCTGTGTCGCATAGGCAATGGACACCGGGCAGAAAATGACCTCAGCCCCCTGATCCTTTGCCTTGGCAAGATACGTGCTGAAATCGGAGGTGTTGGTGGGGAAAGCATCGGTGATGACCTCACCGTCAAAGGCATCGGTGAAGTATTTCACAAGTCCCTGATCGTAGTCATTGCCCAGCTCGCCCAGACAGTAGGCCTTCTTGGCGGAGAACTTATCCTGTGCGAAGTTGGCCAGCACCGTCCCCTGGAACGGGTCAAGGAAGCAGATACGGAAATAATAATCGTTGCCCGCGGTAACATTGGGGTTCGTGCAGGTCACACCGATGGCGGCAAGACCCGCTTCACCGAAAATGGGGCCGCCGGCAATGGCGGAGCTGGAACCGTAGGTACCCAGCACCAAGGAAACGTCCTTGCTCACCAGCTCAGAGGCGGCGGTAGGCGCCTTGGCGGAGTCGGAGCCGTTATCGGCGTAAACCAGCTCTACCTGATAGGTCTCACCGCCGATGTCCACCGTAGGGGTGATGTGGTTTGCATACTGCATACCCAGCATCTCCTGCTTGCCGCCGGCGCCGGAATCGCCGGTAGCCGGCTCAAACACGCCGATCCGCACCACCTTGTCCCCGGAGGCAGCGTCGCCGCTTTGGCTGCTGTCACTGTCGGAGCTGCTGGAGCTGCCGCCGCAGGCGGTCATGCCTAAGGCCATGGATAGGGCCAGCAGCATTGCAAAAAACTTTTTCATACAATTCATCCTCCTCTATCATATTGACCGCGGTTTATTCCGCGATACGCGCACAAATGTCTTTGAATTTAGATATTCTGTATTTTACGCAAGTCCTTTCCTGTGTGCAAGGTCAAACCCGCACAAAATATTTTCCGCATTTCCGCGCTGTCTGCTTCCCTTTTGTTTACATTATAAGCACATTTGTTTTTCACGCAAAGACAAACGCACCCATTTATGCAATACAGTTCTCATTTTGTCCTCTCGATGAAGACAGTTGTGTTCGTTATTTTGACGAATGGCCTTCCGAATTTTTTCCCGTCCCGCTTTCCTATCATTCTATTCGGCTTTTGACAAAAAAATCCCCGGAGCTTTACTCCGGGGATTTTTATACCTTTATTTACTTACCGCTTTCCGTCCATCAAAACGCGGGCAGCTTGGCTGCCACGGCGGCACAGCGGGGACACAGGCCGTTCTCGTCGGCCTTGGTGCTGTGCTTCCAGCAGCGGGGGCACTTGGTACCGGCCGCCTCGCTGACGGATACCGCCAGCTCGCCGCCCACCGTGACCTCCACCTGAGAGACGATGAGCAGGTCTGCCAGCATGGCGCTGTCCATCTCGGCAAGGAAGGCATCCTCCGCCGGAACAGTCAGGGCCACATCGGCCTCCAAGCTCTTGCCGATCTTCTTCTCGGCACGGGCGGTCTCCAGCGCGCCGTTGACGGCGTCGCGAACCTCGATGATCTTTTCCCACTTGGCCATCTCGTCAGCGGAGAGAGCATAGTCGGCAAACACGCCGTTCATATCGTTGAACAGCACGTTCCGGCCGTCATCGCCCGCCTTGTGGGGCATGGCCAGCCAGATCTCGTCGCCGGTGAAGCACAGGATGGGGGCCATGATCTTGGTGATGGTGTCCAGAATCAGATACAGAGCGGTCTGGGCGCTGCGGCGGGCCAGACCGTCCTTCTCCTCGCAGTACAGGCGGTCCTTGATGATGTCCAGATAGAAGTTGGACATCTCCACCACGCAGAAATCGTTCACCGCATGGGTGATGACCAGAAACTCATAGTCATCATACGCCTTGGCGCACTTTTCAATCAGGGCGTTCAGCCGGGTCACAGCCCAGCGGTCCAGCTCCAGCATTTCAGCGGGCTTAACCAGCGCGTTGGGGTCGAAGCCCTCCAGATTGCCCAGGCAATACCGGGCGGTATTGCGGAACTTCAGGTAGTTCTGGGAGAGCTGCTTGAAAATGGCATCGGAGCAGCGGACGTCGGCATGGTAATCGGCAGAAGCCGCCCACAGACGCAGAATGTCCGCGCCGTACTTGTTGAAGATGTCAGCGGGGTCCACGCCGTTGCCGAGGGACTTATGCATGGCCTTACCCTCACCGTCCACGGTCCAGCCGTGGGTGACACACTCCTTGAAGGGCGCACCATTGCCGAAGGCGCCCACGGCGGTCAGCAGAGAGGACTGGAACCAGCCGCGGTACTGGTCGAGGCCCTCCAAATACATATCGGCAGGCCAGAAGCCCTGATCCCGCTTCATGGACGCCATGTGGGTGGAACCGGAGTCGAACCAGCCATCCAGCGTATCGGTCTCCTTTTCAAAGCCGCTCTTGCCGCCGCAGTGGGGGCAGGTCATACCGGCGGGCAGGAAATCGGCAGGGTCCTTATCAAACCACGCGTTGGAGCCCTCCTTGCCGAACAGGTCGGAGATAGCGGCGATGGTCTCGTCGGTGCACACCGGCTTGCCGCAGTCCTTGCAGTACACCACGGGAATCGGCAGACCCCACCGGCGCTGGCGGGAAATGCACCAGTCGGCGCGTTCGCGAATCATGGACTTCATGCGGTCAACACCCCAGCCCGGGACCCAGCGGACCTCGTCGCAGGCGGCGCAGGCCTCGTCCTTGAAAGCATCCACGGAGCAGAACCACTGGGGGGTAGCACGGAAGATGATGGGCTTCTTGCAGCGCCAGCAGTGGGGATAGCTGTGGACGATCTCCTCGCTGGCCAGCAGCGCGCCGCTCTCCTTCATATCATTCAGGATGACCGGGTTGGATTCCTCCACCAGCATTCCGGCGTACTTGCCGGCATAGTCGGTGTGGCGGCCCTGATCGTCCACAGGCACCACCATGTCCATGCCATAGCGCTTGCAGGTCTGGTAGTCATCCGCGCCGAAGCCGGGAGCGGTGTGGACGCAGCCGGTACCGGACTCCATGGTGACGTAATCCGCCAGCACCAAACGGCTGGTCTTGGGCAGGAAAGGATGGTCCGCCAGCATATTCTCAAAGAAGGCGCCCTCGTGGGTCTCCACGATCTCGTAATCGGAGATGCCCGCCACACCCATCACCTTGTCGGTGAGGGCCTCAGCCATGATATACATCTCGCCGCTGCCGTTGTTCTTCACCACGGCGTAGCTCTCGGAGGGATGCAGCGCGATGGCCAAGTTACCGGGCAGGGTCCAGATGGTGGTGGTCCAGATCACGAAGTTCAGCTTGGACTTGTCCAGATGGCTCAGCTTGCCCTGATCGTCATGCATGGGGAACTTCACATACACGGTGGTGCAGGGATCATCCTGATACTCGATCTCAGCCTCAGCCAGAGCGGTCTCATCGTGATAACACCAGTATACGGGCTTCAGGCCCTTGTAGATGTAGCCCTTCTTGTACATCTCGCCAAAGACCTTGACCTCCTCGGCCTCAAAGCCGGGGTTCATGGTCTTGTAGGGGTGTTCCCAGTCGGCCACCACGCCCAGGCGCTTGAAGCCCTCCATCTGGATGCCGATGTACTTCTCAGCATACTCATGGCAGGCAGTACGGAAATCGGACACGCTCATGGCCTTGCGGTTGAGCTTCTGCTCCTTGATGATGGCGCTCTCGATAGGCATACCGTGGTTATCCCAGCCGGGGATATAGGGGGTGTAGCGGCCCCGCATGGCGTAGGAGCGGGTGATGATGTCCTTCAGGGACTTGTTCAGGGCATGGCCCATGTGCAGGCCGCCGTTGGAGAACGGAGGGCCGTCATGCAGGGAGAAGCGGGGCTTGCCCTCGTTCTTCTTCAGCAGCTCGTTGTAGAGGTCCATGTCCTGCCAGCGCTTGAGCATTTCCGGCTCCCGCTTGGGCAGGCCCGCCCGCATGGGGAAGTCGGTCTTGGGCAGATTGATGGTCTTGTTGTAGTCCATATCTTTCCTCCTATTTCCATTCTGTTTGCTGAATTTTTATTGATATTGGGTAATGACGGTTTTACAGCTCCGGCAGAGGTAAGCTCGGGGGCGGACAACCAGCCCCAGCTTTCCACCCAGAAGCAAATCTCCCTTCCTGGCGGGAAGGGGAAGGCCTGACACCTCCTCTGACCAGAAAACGGGGGAGCGGCTGCTGAGAAAGCCCTCCTGCATTTGCTGCTGACAATACGGACACTTCATAAAGCTCCTCCTGTTCCAGCTCCTATTTGCTATCTTTTTTGGAGGTTTCAATCAAGCTGCACGGGAAGGTGACAAGGCCGCATTCCCGGCAGAGCATGGCATGGGGAAATTCCGGGAACGGATCCCGTGTAAACACGCTGGTGGTGTCATCGCCAATGGGGCCCAGCTCCACGGTGTCTGTGGGGGCCCGAAAGAATCGGAGCTCCTGCTGCGTCCAGAAAGGGTAATTCCGGGTGTGCAGAGTTCCCTCTTCCATTTCCTTTCCGCAGTTTGGGCATTTCACCAGAATACACATCCCTTCAGAAAACAAAAACGCCTTGCCTCTTTTTCAAGAGACAAAGCGTTTGCAAACACTCTGCGGTACCACTCTCGCTGCTGCGCCCTTGCGGGAAACAGCCCCTCACAGCCCGCTGCCACGGGCCGATGCTGTAACGGGCATCAATCGTCCACGCTTACTCGCGTCGTCTTTCAGCAGGAGGCTCCAAGGTGATTTTCGCCGCAGCTCCCGTCCGCCTTGCACCAAACGGCGGCTCTCTTTGCAGGAGGGATGCCGGTTACTCGTCCTTTTCCACGCCGGAATGTTCCATTTACCGGACTATCGTATCACATTTTCGCCGTTTGTCAAGGCGGTTTTTGCAAAAGATACCCGTTTTAGCCCGGGGCGACCGTATCCGGGACCAAATCCCATCCCAGCCATCGGCCCTGCGCGTCATAGTTCCGGGCGGTGCGGCTGGCCCGGCAGTAGAGCTCCAGCACATCGTGACAGTATGCGGGCAGGGAGCCGACACCGGTGGACACCATCCGGCAGTTGCCCTCTATGCCGTCCAGGCGGCAGATGCCCTCGGCGTCCAGGGACCAGGAAAAGGAGTTCCCGGCCTGCGGATCGGAGAAGGTGACGGTATAGGTGGTCTCCGCATCCAGCGGCGCATCGGTGGGGACGATCACCGCCCCCTTCGAGGAGGGATATGGGCTGTTCCAGAGAAGGGACCAGAGATCCAGATAGGCCGCCTCCCCGGCACCGTCCATGGTCCAGCCGTCGGGGCCGGTAATGGACACATGGGGCAGGGCGGCCCCGCCTGCTGTGGGATCTGAAAGGGGGACTGTGTCTTCCAGCGAGGCCGGGACATAGACAAGGTCCATCTCAATCTCCAGGGCGCCGTCCCGAAACGTCACGGCGCAGAACTGTTCCTGATCCTCGTCCGTGCCGTGATAGCGGTAGATCAGCCGGACCGGGCCGGGCCCCTCCTGCTCCACCGCAGCCAGGAACAGGCCCGATGCGTCGATGTATTCGGACGGCGTCACACAACAGATGGCGCCGTCTGTCCGCCGGAAGTAAAAGGAAAACGCGCCCTGCCACGCGGCGATCTCCCAGGCCAGTTCCGCCGTTCCGTCCCCGTCCAGGTCCAGGGCCACCGGGTCCATCCTGGCGGTGAGGACCTGCAAGTCCCCGGCAGTGTCGAACCAGTAGTAATCATAGGAGTAAACGCCGGAGCAGTGCCCGTCGGTCCGCAGCAGAAAGCCATCGTGCCCCAGAATACCGGAGCAGGCGGTAAGGGCGGCGGTTTCCGCGTAATTGGGGCCCTGGTCCGCGCCGCGGTACAGGCGGGCAAATCGGATCCACCCGGCGCCAGGGCGCAAAAAAGCGCCATCGATCAGGCCCTCCGCTGTAACGTAGAGCCTGACGATGGTGTTGTCTTTTAATGTACATTCCGCCAGAACGGATGCCATCTCCGCTTGGTCCACAGGGTCCAGGGTGCCGCCCCCCACCCGGACGGGATTGGCAGACGCCCGGGTATCCACCGGCTCCAGGTCCAACAGGGAGATAATCTGGACCGGCGTCTCTTCATAGAGCAGGGATTCCTCCTCCAGCGTCTGCGGAGGAGGGACTTCGCCGGGCGGAGCGGCGGGGGAGCGGGCGGCGGCAAAGACCGTCAGTGCGGTGGCCAGCAGGAGACACAGCAGTGCTGGCCCGCGTTTTTGCCACATGGATCAAAAAGCCTCCTTAGGCGGCTGAAGCCGCCGGGATATGGACGAAAAGGCCCCGCAGGGTCATTGATAACGGTATTGCTTGCAGGCGTATTGGTCCACGCAGCTCAAAAACATCTCGTGGCTGCGGAACTCCAGCAGCTGGCAGTCCTTCTCCTCGTGGAAGGAGACAATGCGCCGCTTGGTATCCACCCACATGCGCCAGAGCGTGGCGGCAGCCGGATTTTGCTCCATGGAAAAAGGCCCCCTTTGATGTAAAATCTCCCTCTGCTTTATAAGACGATCAAGAATGCCGTTTTGTTTCACGGAGGACCAAAAAATTTTTGAAGCTCCGTGTCAGGAGACTTCGGTCTGGCGCTCCATCTCTGCTGCAACGTCTGCCCGGAAGGCATCCCAGGCCTCCGGATGCTCCACATAATAGAGGGGACACAGCTTCTCCGTCACGTCGTAGTGGCGGATCACGTCAGTGTCCGGATCCAGATCGAAGGTCCGGCACAGCCAGGCCGTCAGCTCCACCACCTGCTGGTAGGCGGCCGGGGAGAATGCCCCGGTCTCGTCCGGGTGGCAGACCTCGATGGCCACAGTGTCCTCGTTGCGGATATTGGAGGCGTAGGCGATCTCCGTCAGGGGAATGCACTGGATGACCTCACCCTCCAGCCCCACGATGAAGTGGCTGGAGGCGTATGTCTCCGTCTCCCCAGAGGACAGGGATTCAAAGTAGTTCCGGTTGGCCTTCGCCGTGGTGCCGGGGTTGCCCACGTAGTGGATCACAATCCCATCGATCTTCTCCAGGGGCGTGCCGGGCCGGGACCAGGGGTTCACGGTGAGGAGGTCCGCCTGCACATAGTCCGGCACCTCCACGCCCTCTCCCGGAAGGCCCCGGCCGGCCCACAGCCAGACGGCGGCGCCCACAGCGGCAAAGATCAGCAGCAGGCATAAAGCGGCAAAACGGGGATTCCGGCGCCGCCGCGTTCTTGCCCCCCTCATGCCGGGGAGACCATGGCGGAAGTGGTGTCCTCCGTGTAGACCACCGCATTCTCACCCGTGTGCGGAACCTCCTGCCAGATGGAGGAGCCGTCCGCCCCATAGTCCTCCGGATACAGCTGCCGGTAGGTGACGAGATCTGCCCTCGTCACCAGGCCGAGGCGCTCCAGGCAGTCCACCGTCTCCGTCATGGCAGGGGTCACATGGACAGAGATCCAGTCGTAACGCTCCTTGTCTGCACTTTCAAAGTCCAGCCCCAGGTCTATGGCATAGCTGCTGCCGCTGTCGCCGGAGAACCAGTCGTAATCCCCCCAGTTCCCGGCGGTCAGATCCCGGCCCACTGCCTTGAGAATGGCGTCACCCTCCCGGCTGCCCAGTTCGTAGCCCTCGCCACGAGTGTCAATGTACAGGCTGCCGCCGCTCACCGTCCAGAAATCGTCATCCAGATGGAGGCGCCGGGCTTTTACAGTATCGCTGTTCACGAACTGGTCCAGCAGATAATCATAGGTCTCTGGCTGGGCCAGTCGGTCCCGGGTAATGAGCAGGGAGTACCAGCGGTCTATCCGGGTGCCGCTTTTCAGAGTATAGGTGAGATTCAGGCCGGTGTATGCCGTGTTGGGGGTCTCATCCTCAGACCAGGTGGAAGATCTGCGGGCCTCCATCTCCCGAACATAGGATTCGTCGGCAACCACCGTTTGATGGAGGGCCCTGACCTGCTCCAGCAGGTCCGCGTCCTTCTCCGGCGTGAGCGTGTAGGTGTTGTCGGCAATCCGGATCTCCAGGGTCTGGATCTGGGAGGCCTCCGGCACCCGGTCCGCCACACCCAGCAGGTCGAAATGCAGCACACAGCAGACCAGGGCACAGCCCGCCAGCACAATGCCCAGGCCCTTCCAGCTGCCCCGGAACACCTTGAAGGCCTTGGCCAGCAGCATGGAGGCGCCGTAATACCCGATGGCCCCTGCCGCCAGCAGGCAGACCACCATGGGCAGCGTGTCGTAGTATTCCCCCTGCTGGAAGCCATACCAGAACAGGGAGTAGAGGAACTGGCCGCCCAGCAGGGCACAGAGCCCTGCCACACCGTACCGGAACACCGGCCGCAGCCAGCCCACGGCCACCACGTCGCCGGCGGTCTCACTGCGGCGCCTGCGGTAGAGGATGAGGGCCAGGGCAGCCAGCGCCAGTCCTACCAGGGCGTAGACGCCGATCAGCCAGAAGCTCTCCAGGTCTGCGGAGGTCAAAAGGCGGGAGGTGTAAGGCGTTCCATCGGGGAACGTCTGCTGGACCTCCACATACTGCCGGGCGCATCGGACGTTGTTGACCAGATACACGGTGGGGGAGAGCCATTCCACCACCCCGGTGTGATAAGTGGAAAAGCCGAAGATGAACCCTTGGGCGAAGGAGGAGATCAGCCAGTCCAGCAGCACCGCCAGGAAGTGGAGCAGGGCGTACAGCGGCGGCATGGTGAAGGCGTTGCCGGTGATGAAGGCCACGAAGGTGGCGCTGGAGAAGTAGAAGAAGCTCTCACCCAGCACTGCCAGGACGGTGACGGCCAGCCCCTTGGCGTCAAAGGCCCCGCCGCACAGGGAGACCACGACGCACAGGACTCCGGTGACCGCGTAGGGAATCAGGGTCATGGAGAGGCCGGAGAGGAAGTTGGTGAGGAACAGCCCTTCCCGCCGGATAGGCAGGGTGTGCATCAGCCCCACGCTGCGGGCGTTGTATAGATAGCTCCACACCGCCATGGCACAGAGGGCGGCGTAGACCAGATTGATGACGGGCACGGCGCTCACCGCATCATAGTACATACCGGTGAAGTCCGGTGCGGAGAGGACGTTCCAGCCCCGGTGCACCATATCCAGCAGCACCGCCAGAGGGAACAGAGCGCCGACAAAGGACGCTAGGCCCCACAGCGGCCAGAACCGGGTCAGGTTCTTGCGGAACAGCGTGGCGTTAAAGTACGATGTCTTTGACTGCATAGTCCGCACCTCCCAGCTCATAAATAAAGATCTCCTCCAGGGTCAGGGGCACTGCGTCCACCAGCAGGGGACTGTACGCCGCCAGACGGTCCTCTGCCTCCTGGGCGCTCATCCGCATGATGAAGGTATGGATGCGGCCGATTTGGCTGGCGTGGAGCACCGGCAGGTCCGACGGCACCTCCGTCATCCCGTCGGGGAACACCACCTGCAGCTTTACCATGTTGTCCTGCAGCTGGGCCAGGGACCGCTCCAGCAGCACGCGGCCGTGGTCCATGATGCCCACGTGGTCGCAGACGTCCTCCAGCTCCCGCAGGTTGTGGGAAGAAACCAGCACCGTGGTGCCTCGCTGGGCCACATCCGCCAGCACCAGAGACCACACCTGCCGGCGCATCACCGGGTCCAGACCGTCCACCGGCTCATCCAGGATCAGGTAGTCCGGCATGCAGCACAGGGCCAGCCAGAAGGCCGCCTGCTTCTGCATACCCTTGCTGAGGCGGCGGATAGGCCGTTTTTCATCCAGCTGAAAGACCTCCTTCAGCTTTTCATACCGCTCCATGGAAAAAGCGGGATAAAATCCGCGGTAAAAGCGCATCATATCCCGAATGGAGGACTGAAGGAAGTAGTACCAGTCGTCAGGGATGGCGGCGATCCGCGCCTTCAGGGCGGCGTTCTCCCACACATCCTCGCCGCCGATGCGCACCGTGCCCGCGTCCTGGCGGAAGATGCCCGTCAGGTGGCGGATCAGGGTGGACTTACCGGCGCCGTTGGGACCCACCAGGCCGTAGACGCTGCCCGCCGGCACCGACAGCGCGGCGCCGTCCAGGGCTGCGAAGCCGTCGAACCGCTTCACCAGGCCATTCACTTCGATCATGACGGACTCGCCTCCTTCACCAGATTCAGCAGCTCCTGCTGGCTTACCCCTAGATACCGCAGCTCGGAGAGGAGCTCCCGCACCTGGGTCAGCAGCTCCGCCCGCCGGGCGGAGTCCGCCGCCGCGAACGCGGCGGCGAAGCTTCCCTTGCCGGGGACCGAGTAGATGTATCCCTCGCCCTCCAGCTCGTTATAAGCTCGCTGGATGGTATTGGGATTGATGGCCAGCTGGGCGGCCAGCGCCCGCACTGAGGGCAGCTTTTCGTCCGCGCTCAGCGCACCGGTGACGATCAGCTTCCGCAGTCCGTCCCGGATCTGCTCGTAAATGGGCCGGGAGTCCCGATAATTCAGGCTGATCATCCGCTCACCTTCCCTTCCGCGGGGCCGCGGTGCAGCCCCTGCAACTGTATTAACCGTATTAGTACGGTTAGATTATCATGAGAAGAAGCGGTTTGTCAAGCCCATTCGGGGGACAAAAACGGGGAATTTTCCGCCGATCCGGGGAAAACTCCACATTTTTATCTTTACAACTGGGAATTTCTGTGGTATCATGCAACAGCACGTGTATGTGCGGCCCCAGCCCTTCGCTCCGTGGACTTTCACCGATCCCGGGGCGCAGCCCTGCGGGTATATATGAAGAAAGGTGGAAATTTTCATGCTGCGCAAAGAACAGAAGACCGCGATCATCGACGCCAACCGCACCCACGAGGGGGACACCGGCTCTCCCGAGGTCCAGGTGGCCATCCTCACCGAGCGGATCAACGTGCTGACCGAGCACATGCGGAACAACCCCCAGGACAAGCATTCCAACCGCGGCCTGCTGCAGATGGTCGGCAAGCGCCGCCGTCTGCTGGACTACCTCCAGAAGAAGGACATCGAGCGCTATCGTGCCCTCATCGCCAAGCTGGGCATCCGGAAGTGAGTCAATGTGGAGGGTGGTGCGCCTTTGCCGCACCACCCTCTTCCCGCATTCTTTCAACGCCCGCGGGCAGGCCGATCTTTTAGCAGTTGAAGGAGGGACCGGGGATCCGGCCGTTGCTTCAAGTGCTAAATGGTTTGGCTCCCGCGGAGATCATACGAAAAAGGAGACCAGACATGTCAACCATTATCACCAAGAGACAATTCCCCAACTACCACAAGTACGAGATGGAGCTGGCGGGCCGCCCCCTGACCATGGAGGTGGGCAAGCTGGCGGAGCTGGCCAACGCCGCCGTCATGGTGGGCTACGGCGACACCCGGGTGCTCTGCTGCGCCACCGCCGCTCCCCGTCCCCGGGACGGCATCGACTTCTTCCCCCTGAGCGTGGACTTTGAGGAAAAGCTCT
>ENA-OVGQ01003657-OVGQ01003657.1-human-gut-metagenome-genome-assembly--contig:-NODE-3657-length-11701-cov-3.581573_pt1 | contig 11701 bp, 7 predicted proteins | sample MGYA00237774_ERZ505427 | MGnify/ENA primary metagenome ERZ505427 (study PRJEB26158, sample SAMN06016404) | human gut metagenome | biome: human gut; feature: ankylosing spondylitis patient; material... | reverse complement strand
TCGTCCCTCCATCGCCTTCGAGAGCGTCACTTCGTCGGCGTATTCAAGGTCGCTGCCGACGGGGACGCCGTGGGCAATGCGGGTGCACTTGATGCCCATGGGCTTAATGAGCCGCGCAATGTAGGTTGCGGTTGCTTCGCCCTCGATGTCGGGGTTCGTCGCCAGAATCACTTCGCTGACCGGCTCGGTCTGCAGGCGCGTCATCAGTTCCTTGATGTGTATGTCATCCGGCCCGATGCCGTCCATCGGCGACAGCGTGCCGTGCAGGACGTGGTACAGCCCGTGGTAATCGTGCATCCGCTCCATCGCGGCCACGTCGCGCGGGTCGCGCACGACGCAGATTTGCCCGTTATGGCGGTTTTCATCCGCACACACGGCGCACTTTTCAGCGGAGGAAAAATTGCCGCACACGTCGCAGTAGCGAATTGCCTTGCGTCCCTGCCACAGCGCTGCTGCCAGCGCGTGAACATCCTCCAGCGGCATCCCGACGATATGGTACGCCAGCCGCGCCGCCGTCTTGTGACCGATGCCGGGCAGCCGAGACAGCTCCGACACCATCCGCTCAATCGGTTCGATTTGTCCGGGCATCAGAACAGACCGCCCATGCCGCCCATGCCGGGCGCCATCTTGTTCATCGTCTCTTCGCGGTTTGCTTCACCCTTGCGCAGCGCTTCGTTCACCGCCGCCATCACAAGGTCCTGCAGCATTTCCACGTCGTCCGGGTCAACGACCTTGGGGTCAATTGTCAGGGACAGCAGCTCGCGCTTGCCGTTCACCTTCACGCTTACCACGCCGCCGCCGGACTGCGCTTCGTACTCCTGCGCATCCAGCTTTTCCTGCGCGTCCGTCATCGCCTGCTGCATCTTCTGCGCCTGACGCATGAGCTGCTGCATGTTCGCGCCACCGCCGAAGCCAAAGTTCTGTCGTGCCATAAAAATCGTCCTCCTAATTATTCGTTTTCTGTCAGTTTCTCCGGGGAAATCCGCCGGATGGTCAGGTTGCCCGAAGCCGTCGTCACGCGGACAGACGGTGCGCCATCGACGATGGATACGCCGTCCGTCAGCAGCCGCCCGGACACCGAGCGAAGAATGGCGTCACACTGCGCGCCGGGAATCTCCAGACTGATGCCGCCTGCGACCGAGCCGCCCTTGAAGGTGGAGAACATCTCCGCGAAGGAGAGCATTGCGCCCCGGCTGACCGAGGACAGCGAGATGTTCAGAAACGCAAGGCGCTCCAGACAGAGCATCCCCGTCGTTGTGAACAGACTGCAATCCTGACCGGACAAGTCGCTGCCGGCAATGTCGCCGCTGCCGTTCTTGACCTTCAGGCTCAGGCTGCTCAAGTCGGAGAGCATCACGAAGCCGGAGAGCGACTCCACGGACAGGTCACTGACCTGCAAACCGCGGACATGCACGCTGCCGGACGTCGTGCGAATCTCGACCCGTCCCTTCCATGTGCGCGGAATGCGGACGGTCACTTGCAGCCAGCGGGCGCTGAGCGGCAAGGGCGAGAGTGCGGCAGCGGACTGCTCCAGCGTCAGCGTATCGCCGTTCTGGGCGAGCGAAACCGCCTTCATATCGTGGTCGTCGCCGGATGCCATGACTTGGATTTCCTGCGTGTCATCGGCGTAGAGTTCCAGCAGTGCGCCGGTGAGGTGAATCACCAGCTGCGTAATGGTCAGCGAGGAAAAAGAGTTGCGCGAATTCATACGCGTTCACCTCCGTCATTCGTCCTCATCATATCACGTTTTGGCGCTTGTTGCAAGGGGAAAAGCCAACTATGAAGCAGTTGGATGCTTATGCGGATAGGCATAGTTGACTTCATTTCCATCGTGGTAACTTCCGCGAGTTCCAGAGGACATAAAAACAGACGAAGTCTGCGATCGCCCTCTGGACTCCTTCGGCGTTCGCCTCCGGATGCTACTTGATTTTTATTGGAAGTTTTTTAGTTTGTGCGCAGGGACGCTTCGCTGCCTGCGGCGAAGTTGCCGGACTTGTTTTTCCTCTTTGAGTAGGCTTAACGGAGCAACAGTTGGGGCGTTGCCCCAAGCCCCATAAGGGGCGCCGCCCCTTAACCCCGCAAGGAGCATTGCCCCTTGACCCCTTTTTCGGCGCCATGCGGGTGCTGTTATTCCAACAGCTCCGCCCCCGTCACCACGTCGTCCATCACCGCGATAACCAGCGGCGTTCCGCGATCCTGCTTGCCTTGCAGGCGCACCGCGTCGCGCTCCACCAGCGTCGCGGGGGATTTCGCCTGCTGCACGCGAATCAGGTGATCGTCCTTCTCCAACCGCACCACGCCCGCAAGCTGTTTGCCGTTGCTGCCATTCTTGTTGAAATAGAACGACTTCACGCCCTTGCCGTTGCGGTTCTGCTTCTCGAAATCGACGGAGAGCAGGCGTTTGGCGTAGCCACGGTCGGTCAGCAGCACGATTTGGTCGCTGTCTTGCAGCTGCCCGCACCAGATGACCTCGTCGCCGTCCTCCACCTGCATACAGCGCACCCCGGCGGCGACGCGCCCCTGCACCGGCACGCTGTCGAGCGAGAAGCGGATGCACAGACCGCTGCGGGTGAACAACAGCAGGTCGTCGCGACTGGCGGCGGGGAGAATTGTCAGCAGACGATCGCCGTCCTTCACGTTCACGGCGGCGAATTTCTTGCTGCGCACGTCGTAATCCGCAGCGGCGGTGCGTTTCACCATGCCCTGCCGGGTGATGAAGAGAATGTCCGGCAGATGCCCGACGTCCGCCATGCGGATGCACGTCATCCACAGCGCCTTCTCGTCGTCCTCCAGCCCGGCCAGCACGCCTGAAAGCAGCTGCCCGCGATCCTTGGGCTTGACTTCATTCAGCGACGCAACGGGCAGGGGATAGCAGTTGCCGTGGTCGGTGAAGATGAGCAGCGTCTCGTCTGTTTTGGCCATGAACAGGAAGTCGGCGAACTCCTTGTCGTCCTCCGCGCGGGTCGGGAGCGGCGTTTTCTTGTAGAGCGCGGGATTCATGCGCTTCAATTGCCCCGCGCCCGTGAACGCCACGATGACCTCTTCCGGCGCGGCGGTCTCTTCCTCAACTTCCAGCGGGGATTCGTCCGCTTTTTCGATGGTTGTGCGGCGCTCGTCGGCGAATTCCTCGGCAATCTCCTGCAATTCCTTGCGGATGACCGCCAGCAGCTTTTTCTCGCTGTGCAGGATGCCCTCCAAGCGGTCGATGAGTTTCAGAATGTCCTCGTACTCCTTGCGCAGGGCGATGATTTCCAGATTCGTCAGCCGCTGCAGGCGCATGTCCAGAATCGCCTGTGCTTGTGCGTCGGACAGCTCGAAGCGCTCCATCAGGCGGGTTTTTGCTTCTTTCGGGTTCTTTGAGGAGCGAATCAGCGCGATGACCTCATCGAGGTTGTCCACCGCAATCATCAGCCCCTGCAAAATGTGCGCGCGGGCTTTCGCCTGCTTCAGGTCGTACTCCGTGCGGCGGGTGATGACGTTTTTTTGATGGCGGATGAAGTGCCCCAGCATCGTTTTCAGCCCCATCTGCACGGGCTTGCCCTCGGCGATGGCGACCATGTTCACGCCGAAGGTGACCTGCAAGTCCGAATACTTGTAGAGCACTTTCAGCACCTTGTCCGGGTCGGCGTCCTTCTTCAGCTCGATGACGGCGCGCATTCCCTCGCGGTCGGATTCATCGCGAATGTCGTAGATGTTTTGCAGCTGCCCTTTTTTTTCTTCCGACAGCTTCAAAATCTTCTCCAGCATCGCGGCTTTGTTGACCATGTAGGGGATTTCCGTGATGACAAGCAGCTTGCGCCCGTTCACGCCGTCTTCCACATGCACGCGCGCGCGCAGGGACAGCTTCGAGCGTCCGGTCTCATAGCCTCTGCGGATCTCCTCGTTTTTCACCAGCACGCCGCCGGTGGGGAAGTCCGGGCCGGGGATGATTTTCATCAGCTCATCCAGCGGAATGTCCGGATTCTCCATCACAGCAATCGCCGCGCGGATGCTTTCGCCCAGATTGTGCGGGGGGATGTTCGTCGCCAGCCCTACCGCGATGCCGCTCGCGCCGTTGACGAGCAGATTCGGAAAGCGCGCGGGCAGCATGTCCGGCTCTTTGAGCGTGTCGTCGAAATTCAGGCGGAACGGCACGGTGTCCTTCTCAATGTCGCGCAGCATTTCCAGCGCGAGGGGCGTCATGCGCGCCTCGGTGTAACGCATGGCGGCAGCGCTGTCGCCGTCAATGGAGCCGAAATTGCCGTGCCCATCGACCATCGGCCCGCGCATGGAGAAGTCCTGCGCCATGCGCACCAGCGCGTCGTACACGGAGGAATCGCCGTGCGGGTGATATTTGCCCAGGCAGTCGCCGACGATGCGGGCGCACTTGCGGTGCGGCTTGTCGGGCGTCGTGCCCAGTTCCATCATGGTATAGAGAATGCGGCGCTGCACGGGCTTTAAGCCATCCTCGACGCGCGGCAGGGCGCGTTCCAGAATGACATGCTCCGCGTAGGGGATCATGGACTGGTGCATCACGTCCTCGACAGTCGTTTGCAGGATGCGCGACGGATCGTCCTTGGGAATCGGGCGGTTATCGCTTGTTTTCTTTGCCATAACTTACTTTCCTTCCCCGCGCTGACCTTCCGGCAGCTCGAAATTATCCGGCTTATTGAAGTCGGCGTTCTCGATGATGTAGTCGCGGCGCGGCTCGACCTTGTCGCCCATCAGGATGGTAATGCGGCGGTCAGCCAGCGCTGCGTCCTCAATCGTCACCTGCATCAGTTTGCGCTGGGAAGGATCCATCGTCGTCGCCCAGAGCTGTTCGGGGTTCATTTCGCCCAAGCCCTTGTAGCGCTGGAGCGTGTAGCCTTTGCCCGCTTCTTTGATGCACTTCGCCAGCTCCTTGTCGTCGTAGGCATAGAGAACCTTGCTGCCCTTTTGCACCTTGTACAGCGGCGGCATTCCGATATAAACGTGACCGCCGGTGACAAGCTCTTTCATGTAGCGGAAGAAGAACGTCAGCAGGATAGCACGAATGTGCGCGCCGTCCTGATCGGCATCGGAGAGGATGATGACTTTGTTGTATTTGAGGTTGGCGAGGTTGAAATTCTCGTCGATGGACGTGCCGAGCGCGGTAATCAGCGAGCGGAACTCCTCGTTGCTCAGCACCTGATCGAGCCGCTTCTTTTCGGCATTGAGGGGCTTGCCGCGCAGGGGGAGAATCGCCTGATAGCGGCTGTCGCGCCCCTGCTTGGCGCTGCCGCCTGCGGAATCGCCCTCGACGATGAACAGCTCATTGTCCTCCGCCTTTTTGCCGCGGCAGGCGCTGAGTTTGCCGACCAGCGGCGCGGCATCAAGCTGATTCGCTTTGCGGGCGTTGTCGCGGGTCTTGCGCGCGGCTTCCCGCACCTGCGCGGCGCGAATCGCCTTCTGCACAATCTGCTGGGCAATCTCCTGATTCTTGAGGTTCTCCAGCCAGTCCGTCAGCTGCTGGGTGATGATGCCCTCCACCGCGGGGCGCACTTCGCTGTTGCCCAGACGCCCCTTCGTCTGCCCCTCGAACTGCGGATTTTTGACCATCGTCGTCAGCACGCAGCTTAAGCCTTCGCGGAAGTCCTCGCCCGTCAGGTTGCTGTCCTTTTCCTTCAGGAAGCCGTTGCGGCGGGCGTAGTCGTTGAACATCTTCGTGAACGCCGCCTTGAAGCCTGTTTCGTGCGTTCCGCCTTCACCCGTGGGGATGTTGTTGACATAGGAAAAAAGGCTCTCGGTGTAGCCGTCGGTGTACTGAATGGCGACGCGGCAGATGACGGAATCCTTCTGTCCTTCGAGGTAAATCGGCTGATCGTGCAGGACGGTTTTGCCGTCGTTCAAATACCGGACATAGTCGATAATGCCGCCCTCATAGTGGAAGGTCGTTTCGCGTCGGGCAGGGTCGCTCACACGCTCGTCGAGAAAGACGATTTTCAGACCCCGGTTCAGATACGCCAATTCCTGCAGGCGGCGGAAAACCGTGTCGTAATTGAAGCGCACGTCCTCGAAAATCGCGTCATCGGGCAGAAAACGCACGAGTGTGCCCTTCTTGCGTGTGTTTCCGACTTTTGCCAAGGGCGCGTCCGGCTTGCCCGCGATGACCTTGCCTTTCTTCTCGTCGAACTGACTTGTGAAGCGCATGGCATAATGGCTGAAATCGCGGTAGATGTCCACGGTCAGCCACTTGCTCAGCGCGTTGACGACCGACGCGCCCACGCCGTGCAGACCGCCGGAATAGCTGTAATTCTCGTTGTTGAACTTGCCGCCCGCGTGCAGCACGGTGAAAATGACCTCCGCGCCGCTGACGTGCATGGTTGGGTGCTCATCCACAGGCATACCGCGCCCGTTGTCGTACACCGACGCGGAGCCGTCCGTGTGCAGCGTCACGCGCACCTCATCCGCAAAGCCGTTCGACGCCTCGTCAATCGCGTTATCCACAATCTCCCAGAGCAGGTGATGCAGACCGCGTGTCGAGGTGGTGCCGATATACATGCCCGGACGCATCCGAACCGCTTCCAGCCCTTCCAGCACCTGAATATTGCCCGCATCATAGTGATTTGCTTGATTTGCCATGAAAAAACTCCTCTTATAATGAAGGAAGTATATCAAAATCGCAACGGTGACAAAGCACCAATTTTCATTATATCACAATTCCGCCGATTCATCAAGGCGAACAGCAAAATGACGCTCGGACAGCAAAGCGGCGCGAAAAATTTTCACCCGCTCAACAAAAACGTAACATTTTATCAAATATCGGAAACATGTTCATGGGAAAACAAAAAAAAGATATTGAAAACGGGCAGATAATTGCCGAATCAAACGGGGGAAAATCCGCGAAAACGCCGCAGAATTTACAATTCACAGGGAAAAAACCTCTTGACAATGAAACAATTTTGTAATAAAATCAGGCTGTACGGAAAGGAGTGATTTCCCTATGATGAATTCCGGTCTGCGGCGACTGCTGTCCGGCGCGGTGGCGCTGATGCTGCTGGGCTGTTCCTCCGCCTTGGCGGACACGGCGACGGTCACTGCGCGCAAACTCATTCTGCGCGAAAAAGCATCCTCGACCAGCGATGCTCTGCAAACCCTGCCCAAAGGCACGAAGCTGGAGGTTCTCGGCAAAAGCGGCAGCTGGTATAAAGTGACTTACGGGAAATACACCGGCTATGTCTATAAAACGTATGTCAGCGTGAACAAGACGGCCAGCAGTTCCAGTTCTTCCAGTAGCGCGACGCGGCTGGAAAAGGGGAGCACTGGCAGCGCCGTCAAGGATTTGCAGACAAAGCTGAAAAAACTCGGCTATTATGATGCTTATGTCGATGGCGATTATGGCGACACGACCGTCGCGGCGGTCAAGGCGTTCCAGAAGAAGTATAACCTGACGGCGGATGGCATTGCAGGCAAAGAGACGCTCAAAAAGCTGGACAGTGTCTACAAGAACGCGGACAGCGACAAGGACGATGATTCGCTCCGCATGGGCGACAGCGGCAGCACCGTCAAGGACTTGCAGACGAAGCTGAAGAAGCTGGGCTATTACAACGGCACGATCGACAGCACGTTTGGTTCGGGCACATACGCGGCGGTTCGTGCGTTCCAGAAGAAGTATAACCTGACGGCGGATGGCGTGGCGGGCAGCGAAACGCTCAAAAAGCTCGACACCGCCTACAAGAACGCGGACAGCAATACCAGCACCGATGACGATTCGCTCCGCAAGGGCGCAACCGGCACGGCAGTCAAGACGCTGCAGACCAACCTGAAGAAGCTGGGTTTCTACACGGCATATGTCGACGGTTCGTTCGGCTCGACGACCGAGAGCGCCGTCAAGGCATTCCAGAAAAAATACGGTCTGACGGCGGACGGCGTGGCAGGCAGCGCGACGCTCAAGAAGATTGAATCTGCCGTGGCAAGCGCCAGCAGCGGCAAGATCACCACTGAGCAACTGGACTGGTTCAATGGCGGCAAGAACGTCATCCCGAACGGCGCTGTATTCCAGATTAAGGACGTCAGCACGGGGCTGATGTTCTCCGCGCGCCGGCAGAGCGGCGGCAACCACATGGACGCCGAGCCGCTGACGGCGGAAGATACCGCGATTCTCAAGAAAATCAACGGCGGCACGTTCAGCTGGCGCCGCCGCGCAGTGCTGGTGAAGTACAACGGGCATGTGTATGCCGCGTCGATTTACTCCGAACCCCACGGCACAAACACAATTCTGGACAACAACTTCGATGGGCAGTTCTGCCTGCACTTCTACGGCAGCAAGACCCACGGTACAGACCGCGTGGATGCGGATCACCAGAAGTGCGTGGAACAGGCCATGAAGGCGACTTGGTAAAAATCCCAGTCAAAGGGCAAAGCAATGGGCACTGCTGCAGCGCGGCAGTGCCTTTTTGCGCACATCCGAAATCATCCGCCGATGCCCTATTGACAAATCGCCCAAAATCCTTACAATAAAATTGCGGCTGAAATCATTCATTTTTCATTCATTCCGATTGGCAGCCGAGGACAAGAGAGAGAGGAAAATACCATGTTCGGATTCCGACCCGACGGACGGCGCGTGTCGTCCATTGACCCCATCGTCGGCATTACGCCGTACCTGATGCCCATGCGCTGCGACGCGCAGGTTTTCCTGCAGCACCGCGTGGACTATGAGCTGCTGACGCGCTACATTGCGGCGCAGGCGGCGAAGGGCGAGAAAATCACGTTCATGCAGATTATTACCGCCGCGTTCGTCCGCACTGTGTCCCAGCACCCGGAAATCAACCGCTTCATCCTCAATAAGCAGTTCTTCGCGCGGAACATGTGCGCCGTGTCCTTCACGATGCTCAAGAACCCGCAGAACGCCGAAATGGGCGAGACGGCGGTGAAGGTGAAGTACGACCTGACCGACACCATCTACGACGTGCGCGACCGCATGGAAAATGTCATCAACGCCAACCGCGGCGAGGACAAGAAGAACTTCGCGGATAAGCTGGCGAAGGGCGTGCTGGCTGTCCCCGGCTTGGCGACGTGCATCGTCGCGCTGGTTCGCCTGCTTGATCGCTACGGGCTATGCCCCGGTGCGCTGCTGGACGAGCTGCCCTTCCATACCAGCATGTACATCACCAACAATGCCTCCATCGGCCTGCATCACGTCAACCACCACATCTACAACTTCGGTTCGGTTACGCTGTTCTTCGGCATGGGTACCGTGGAGAAGGTTGCCGTGGTGGAGAAGGGCGAGGCGCGCATGAAGCGCTTCCTGCCCATCGGCATCACGGCGGATGAGCGCGTCTGCTCCGGCGCGCACTACGCGGCGTTCTTCGGCACGATGTCGTATCTGCTCAATCATCCAGAAGAACTGGAGAAGCCGCCGGAATCCGTCCGCTTTGACGAAAAGTGCGAATACCACGTCCCGAAAGTTGGCGAGCAGCCGGCGAAGAAGCAGAAAAAGCAGCAGAAAGCCACGGTTCAGGCGTAAATCAGCAGGAAAAAACGCATGATACGTCGAAATCCTCCGTTGCAGCGCATTCCTTGAAACGGGAGTGCAGAAGAACGGAGGATTTTTTCATGCAGAATGTAGGTATTGTCGGCTTGGGACTGATTGGCGGCTCACTCGCGAAAACCATCAAACTCCACACGCCGTACACGGTTTATGGCACGGACAAGAATGCGGACACGATGCGCCGCGCGTTCCTGATGGAGGCGATTGACGGCGAACTGACGGCGGAGACGCTGCCGCAGTGCGATGTTGTGCTGATCTGCCTGTACCCGCAGGGGATTATCGACTATGTGACCACGCACGCGGCGGACTTTAAGCCCGATAGCCTTGTGATTGACTGCGGCGGCGTGAAGCAGGTGATTTGCGACGCACTGTTTCCCGTATCACAGCGGTATGCATGGCATTTCATCGGCGGACACCCGATGGCGGGGCGCGAGTACAGCGGCTTCAAGTACGCCCGCGACGATCTGTTCGACCATGCGTCGATGATTCTGTGCGGTCACGGCGACGACGACCCGGCGGTTTTGCAGCGTGCCCGCGACTTTTTCATGAAACTGGGCTTCCTGCGCGTGCAGTTCACGACGCCGAAGACGCATGACGAGATGATTGCGTATACGTCGCAGCTGGCGCATGTCGTGTCGAGCGCGTATGTGAAGTGCCCGCTGGCGGATAAGCACCGCGGGTTCTCGGCAGGGAGTTTCGCGGATATGACCCGCGTGGCACGGCTGAACGAGGATATGTGGACGGAGCTGTTTTTTGATAATCGGGAGGCGCTGCTGCCGGTGGTGGAGGACTTGGTGCAGCGGGTGACGGAGTATCGGGACGCGCTGCGGGATGAAAATCGGGAGGAAATGCGCAAGCTATTGCGTGAAGGAAGAGAAACCAAGGAACGCCTGACGGAGTAACACGCGGAAGAAGCAAGGCAATGATCTGAATGATAGAAAAATCAACCTTGGTTGTCCGAAAAAAGTCAACACCACAAAAAACGCGGTACGCCCCCATTACGGGGAAAACGTACCGCGCTTTTCATTTACACCAGCGTCTTCGTCTGCCACTTGCCGCTGTGCCAGCGAATCAGGAAACAGATGATGCGGAACACCCAGTCAATCTGCATGGCAATCCATACGCCGATGACGCCCATGCTCATCGTCGTCGCGAGGAAAACGCCGAAGCCGATGCGGAACACCGCCATCGAGAAGACCGCGACCGTCATCGTGTACTTCGCGTCGCCCGCCGCACGGAGCGCGTTCGGCATCGTGAAGGACATCGGCCAGAAAATCACGCAGCCCGCGCCGTGCAGCGCCACAATCTGCCGCGCAAGCACCGTCGCTTCCGGCGAGAGGTTGAACGGCAGGGTAATAATCGGGTTGCAGAGCAGCATCAGGATGTTCAGCGTGCCCATGCAGAGATAGACAATCTGCATGAGTTTCTTGGTGTAGAATTTCGCCTGATCGTAGGCGTGCGCGCCGCAGCATTGCCCGACGACCGCAATCATCGCCAGACCAATGGCGTTTCCGGGCAGGCACTGGAATGAACCGAGCGTGTTGCCGACGGCGTTCGCGGCGGTGCTGGCGGTGCCGAAGGTGGCAATCATGCTCAGCAGCAGCAGCTTGCCGAGCTGGAACAGCCCGTTCTCAAAGCCGCTGGGAATGCCGACGCTCAGAATCTTCTTGACCTCGCTCGGATGCCACTCGAAGGGGAACATGCCCGGATACGGAATCCGGCAGTGTGGGTCGCGGAGGGCGCGCTGCGTGATGTACGCGCCCACGGAGCGCGAAATCAGCGTCGCCAGCCCCGCACCCATCACGCCCCAGCCCAGCCAGAAGATAGTCACGCTGTTGCCGATGAGGTTGACGATGTTCATGATGAAGGAGGAGAACATCGTTGCGCGCGGATTGCCAATGCAGCGCAGGAGCGCGCAGTAGGCATTGTAAATCGCCATGACGGGATAGGAGAGCGCCGACATGAGGAAGTAAATCTGGCTTGCTGTCATGACGTCCTCTTCGACATTGCCGAAGATGGCGAACAGCAGCGGTTTGCGGAAAATCAGGCAAACCGCCATAATCGCCAGCGAAACGAGCAAAACGACGTAGAACAGCATCTTTGCGGCAGTTTTCGCGGCATCCGGGCGCTTCTGCCCCAGATACTGGCTGACCAGCACCGCGCCGCCCGTCGCTAAGGCGGAAAACACGCCAATCAGTAGCACGTTGATGC
>ENA-OVGQ01003643-OVGQ01003643.1-human-gut-metagenome-genome-assembly--contig:-NODE-3643-length-11735-cov-32.622603_pt1 | contig 11735 bp, 7 predicted proteins | sample MGYA00237774_ERZ505427 | MGnify/ENA primary metagenome ERZ505427 (study PRJEB26158, sample SAMN06016404) | human gut metagenome | biome: human gut; feature: ankylosing spondylitis patient; material... | reverse complement strand
GGCAGCGCCGACGACGTTGGTGGCAGTACGAGCCATATCAGCAATGCTGGAAATGATGCTGAAGATCAGCAGCGGGATGACCACAGCCGAAACGACGTGGGCGTAGATGGTACCCACAGCGGCGACATAGGTGTGGTGGCCCTTGAACACGAGGCCCACGATGAGGCCGAGGCCCACAGCCAGAGTCTTTTTTGTCTGTCAACACATTCGCTCTCTCATGATGTTCCTCCAATTTAACACAAACCTACTTTGTATGTATGTTTGTTAGGTTGCTGTGGAGTATACTACATACAAACCCTGTTGTCAAGTAAATTATGAAAAAATTTTGAACCTCCGCCCCTCCCGGCGCAAAAAAGCCCCCGGCACGATGCGGAACGTGCCGGGGGCAGGGGGGGATAGCGTTTTAGTGGATAAGCTCGTTGTGCTCGAACCCGCCGATGGTCAGGCTTGCGCCCTCACCGTTGTGGGTGAGGGTAAAGAGGGTGTCGTCCACGCCCATGGACAGCATGGTGTCGATGTCGAGGACGGTCTCACGGAGCTGGGTGCGGAACACGAGGGTGTTCACGCCCTGAGCCTTCAGCTCCTTCAGGTTGCTCAGGCAGCCGGAAAGCACCGCAGCCTCAGCGGGTGCTGCCACAACATACCGGCCATCGGCCATGGAGGTCTCGTAGGCCCCGGCCCCGGTAACGGTCAGGGTGACAGCGGAGGAGCCGCCGTTGCTCTCGGGCACCAGCATGGGCACAATGTCCCGCTTCTCGGTCTCATCACAAGTCTCGCACTTGTAGATGGTGTAGCCCTCGGAGGTGTAGGTGGGGGCGACCACCTCTTTAACTACGGTAAAGTGGTGTTCACCGGTAGCAGATATTTCGTCACGCTTCGTTTCGCCGCAGGCGGAGCACTTATACTCGGTGTATCCGCCTGCGACACAGGTTGCGTCCTGGTGCTTACTCTGCACCCAGGTATGGTCTTTTTTGCCAATACGCTCCATTTCTTCTGCGCCACACTTGCTACACTTCTTCAGCTTGTAGCCCTCGCTGGTGCAGGTGGCCTCTTTCACAACGTCGCTATCGGTGTATTGATGCACATGGCCCGAGTCCACCTTATTTACAGTGCCGGTAACATTCTCCTCACTCCCAACGGCAGCACCATCTTTCTCTTTGCCCTTGCCGCCCTGAGCGGTCACACTGCCGCCGGTAACCTTCACTGTGCCATATTCATTAAACCCATCGCCGCCGGTTTTGCTTCCCGCACCACCAACAGCCACGACAGTGCTGCCGGAGATCGTTGCACTTTGCACACCGCTACCGCCGGTCTCTCCGGTTCCGCCCTGTGCTATCACAGTGCCGCCGCTTATGCTCATTGAAGACAAGCGGAGACCAAATCCACCTAAACTTTTGCCATTTCCGCCGGTGGCTTTTACCGTTCCGCCAGTGATTGCAGTCTTAACCCCGCTCACATTAATAAAATCATCGCCGCCGACTCCGTAGCCAGCTTCCAGAAGACCACCTAAAGTTCCGTCCCCGATGGCACTGCCTCCGGTCGCCTCAACGATGCCTCCGGAGATCTCAGTCGTCAAAATTCCCGAGCCTGCTGCAAAATAGGGCGCATTTCCGCTTGCACTGGATTCAAACACCACATCGCCGCCCTTTGCAACGATTGTACCGCCTGCGATCACGGCTCCATCAATACCTAATCCTGCTACTATAGTACCCGATGTGCCCGCATAAGAGTCATCTACCACGATTGTTCCGCCTGTGGCGATCAACGTACCATCGTTGCCATCGTCCGTAATGGTCGTTTTACCCATTTCGCTTTTGAGACCTGCTCTTGCACGGGTAGCGTAATATTCATTCTGTACCGTCCCCGTTCCACCGGTCAGCTCATTCTTACCGTCCAGCTCCAGCGTCACATTGCCGGTGCCGGAAACGGTCACAGCGCTCTTGTTTGTATCCCCTGCATCCACCTTCAGGTCACGGAGGATGACCTTCAGAGCATCGGCAGATTTATTGATGATTTTCACCACATTGCGGGCGGCTTCCTGAGCCTTTTCGGTAAGGGAGGTGGGGGCGTTGGTGTCCTCGTAGGTCTTCTCCTCAGCGGCCTTTTTCTCCTCAGCCTTCTGCTCCGCAGCAGGCTTGGCGGCAGGCTTTGCGGCCTCCTGCTGGGCCTCGGGGTCATACTGGCCGTACTCGATCACCTGATCGGAGGTCTTTTCGGTCTGCTCCGGCTCCTGAGAGTCGGCGGGCTTCTCCTCAGTCTCCTTCTCCTGGGCCTGCTTCTCCTCGTCCTCCGGGGCCAGCAGCTCCAGAGAGCCGGGCTCCTGGGCCTGCTCCTCGGTCTCGCCGGACTTTTCAACCTCGGAGGCGTTTTCGCCGGACTTTTCAACCTCGGAGGTGTTTTCGCCGGACTTTTCGGCCTCGGAAGTGTTCTCTTCCTCTGCGTTCAGGCTTTCGGTGGGCTTGGTATTGTCGCCGGTGTTGTCGCCGGTGATGATGATGTCGTCTGTGTCGTCGCCATCCTCCTTGATGCCGTTTCCGGTCGTTACCTTGGTGCCGTCCGTCTTGATGGTGACACTGTCGTCGCCGACCTTGATGGTCTTCTCGCCTTTCTCATTCACCGAGACTTCCACACTGCCCTGACTCACATCACAGATGTAAGCAGCCGAGGCCGGGGCAGCAACTGCCGACACCGCCATGCTGAGCGCCAGCACAGCTGCCGCCGTGCGCTTCATTGTTTTCCGTAACCGCATAATTTTTACCTCCTGTTTCGTGGTTTTTTGCTTCTTCTATTTTACCCCCCCCCCCCCCTACCGTTTTTTCAATAGATTTTGTCAACAATCTTTCGGACGAATATTTGTCATTTCTCATAAAAAGGCCGCTGCGCCACATCTTCCGTGCAGCAGCATGAGCGATTTGTCCATCGACCCATCGGAAAGCGCGGCCTTGATAAGCCATACTTTTTCCCACCGGGCGTGTCTGTTTTGAACAAGAAAAAAGAGGGCCGGTGTACCCACATTTGGTGCAGCTGTCACTTGAATCTTTTTCAGCACCTTTGTATAATATTCTTGTTATCCGGAACAAGGGCGTTCCAGATGAGTCTTCGCCGACCCATCTGGGACGCCTTTTCTGTTATACCATATAAGAGGGACGCTGCGGAATGTGCCGCCGAGGTGGACCGCTATCTGATGGGTTACACCAATCTGTGACCCCCTCCCCCTATTTATGACATTCTCTTTCCTATCCTAAACAGAAACGGGAGCTTTCCTTTACCGGGAGGCTCCCGTTTCTGCATTTCGCCGCTTTCGTTTTCACAAAGTTTTCACAGTTAGCGCATCCTACCCACTTGAAACAGATACCCCCAAGTGGTAAAATCAAGATGTCGGGAGATTTACCCCCACAGGGTACGTTTCCTTTTCACACTGATACACCCGGAAAGGAGTCATCTGCTATGACTGATGCTGAAAAAAAGCCCTGCTGCGCCGCTGAGCCTGCCGAAAAGGACACTGCTCCCTCCTGCTGCCGCCACAAGGACCGTACCCCTGAGGAGTACCGCGCCCTTGCCAACCGGCTGAGCCGCATCGAGGGCCAGGTGCGCGGCATCCACGCGATGCTGGACAAGGACGTCTACTGCGCCGATATTCTGGTGCAGGTGGCTGCGGTGAACGCTGCACTGAACGGCTTTTCCAAAGAGCTGCTGAGCCAGCACGTCCGCACCTGCGTAGCCGACGATTTGAGAGCCGGCGGGACGCAGAAGCTGGACGAACTGCTGCAGCTGCTGCCCCGGCTCATGAAATGACCCCGTTCCGGGCATCCTATAAGAGGGAAAGGAATCCGCAATGGAACAATACAATGTCACGGGCATGAGCTGCGCGGCCTGCTCTGCCCGGGTGGAAAAGGCCGTGAAGAAGGTGCCGGGCGTCACGAGCTGCTCGGTGAGCCTTCTGACAAACTCCATGGGCGTGGAAGGCACAGCCTCCCCTGCCGCCATCCTCTCGGCGGTGCAGGAGGCAGGCTACGGCGCAAGCCCGAAGAATGCCTCTGCCAGTAAGACTTCGGACGCCAGCGCCGACCTCGACGCATTGGCTGACCACGAGACACCGAAGCTCAAGCGCCGCCTCATCGCCTCGCTGGGCTTCCTGCTGGTGCTGATGTACTTCTCCATGGGCCACATGATGTGGGGCTGGCCCCTGCCCCGCTGGTTCGACGGCAACCACATCGCCATGGGCCTTGTGCAGCTGCTGCTGGCGGGCATCGTCATGGTCATCAACCAGAAGTTCTTCATCAACGGCTTCAAGGGCCTCATCCACGGCGCACCCAACATGGATACGCTGGTGGCCCTCGGCTCCATGGCAAGCTTCGTGTGGAGCACTTACGCCCTCTTCGCCATGACCCGCGCTCAGGTGGACGGCAACGACGCGCTCGTCATGCACTATATGATGGAGTTCTACTTTGAGTCTGCCGCCATGATCCTGACCCTCATCACGGTGGGCAAGATGCTGGAAGCCCGCTCCAAGGGCAAGACCACCGACGCCCTCAAGAGCCTGATGAAGCTGGCCCCCAAGACCGCTACACTGGTGCGGGACGGCGCGGAAGTGACCGTGGCCATCGCCGACGTGCAGAAGGGCGACGTCTTTGTGGTCCGCCCCGGCGAGAATATCCCGGTGGACGGCGTGGTGCTGGAAGGCACCAGTGCAGTCAACGAGAGCGCCCTGACCGGCGAGAGCATCCCGGTGGACAAGGCCGTCGGCGACAAAGTCAGCGCCGCCACCACCAACCAGTCGGGCTTCCTCCGCTGCGAGGCCACCCGCGTGGGCGAGGATACCACGCTGGCTCAGATCATCAAGATGGTCAGCGATGCCGCCGCCACCAAGGCTCCCATCGCCAAGATCGCCGACACCGTGTCGGGCTTCTTCGTCCCGGCGGTCATCTCCATTGCCGTCCTCACCACCATCGTCTGGCTGCTGCTGGGCCATGAGCTGGGCTATGCGCTGGCCCGCGGCATCTCCGTGCTGGTCATCAGCTGCCCCTGCGCACTGGGCCTTGCAACACCTGTGGCTATTATGGTGGGCAATGGCCTCGGCGCAAAAAACGGCATCCTCTTCAAGACTGCCGCCTCGCTGGAAGCCGCAGGCCGCACCCAGATCGTGGCGCTGGACAAGACCGGCACCATCACCGAGGGCGCACCCCGTGTCACCGATCTGCTGCCTGCCGAGGGCGTCACCGAGACGGAGCTTCTGACGCTGGCCGCAGCGCTGGAAAGCCGCAGCGAGCACCCTCTGGCAAAGGCAGTTCTGGCCGACGCCGAGGCAAAGGCCATCACTCCCCCGGAAGTCACTGACTTCGCGGCCCTGCCGGGCAACGGTCTGGCGGCCAAGCTGGACGGCATGGACATCTATGCCGGCAATGCCGCCTTCATCCAGACCAAGCTCACCCTGCCCGCCGCACTGGCACAGCAGGCTGAAAAGCTGGCCGCCGAGGGCAAGACTCCCCTCTTCTTCGGCGGCGCAGGCCGTCTGCTGGGCGTTATCGCCGTGGCCGACACCATCAAGGAGGACAGCCCCGAAGCCATCCGTCAGCTGCAGAACATGGGCATCCGGGTCGTGATGCTCACCGGCGACAACCAGCGCACCGCCGACGCCATCGGCAGGCAGGCGGGCGTGGACGAGGTCATCGCGGGCGTCCTGCCCGACGGCAAGGAGGCCGTCATCCGCCAGCTGCAGGCCAGCGGCAAGGTGACCATGGTGGGCGACGGCATCAATGACGCCCCCGCCCTCACCCGTGCCGACACCGGCATTGCCATCGGCGCAGGCACCGACGTGGCCATCGACGCCGCCGACGTCGTGCTGATGAACTCGAAGCTCTCGGACGTGCCTGCGGCCATCCGCCTCAGCCGCGCCACCCTGCGGAACATCCACGAGAACCTGTTCTGGGCATTCATCTACAATATCATCGGCATCCCGCTGGCGGCTGGTCTGTTCATCCCCTTCGGCCTGACCCTGAATCCTATGTTCGGTGCTGCTGCCATGAGCCTGTCCAGCTTCTGCGTCGTGAGCAACGCCCTGCGGCTGAACCTGTTCGATCTGCACAGCACCAGGCACGACCACAAAACCGCTTCTCCCGCTGCTGCCCCGGTGCAGTCTGCGGCTGAAAATAACAAAAAATCGGACGCCGAAGCGCCCGAAGTCAAAACGGAGGATCATACCATGAAGAAGACCCTGAAAGTGGAAGGCATGATGTGCGGCCACTGCGAAGCCCGCGTGAAGAAGGCTCTGGAAGCCCTGCCCGAGGTGGACGAGGCCGTGGTGAGCCACGAGGCCGGCACCGCCATCGTCACCCTGAACGCCGAGGTCGCCGACGACGTGCTCAAGAACGCCGTCGAGGCACAGGACTACAAGGTCACCGGCATCCAGTAAGCTGTAAGATGCAGAAAAGCCAGCGCACGGAATGTGCGCTGGCTTTTGTTGTTGCTGTAAGCCTCTCCCCTTGGGAGAGGTGTCACCGAAGGTGACGGAGAGGGCAAGCCCGGTATAAAAGAGTTTCCGCACAGCGATAAGCAGGCTCTTTGTCAGAGCAATACTATCGCCGCGCCTGCGATTTTCCGTCGGCATCCTTGCCCTCTCAGGCGCTTTGCGCCAGCTCTCCCAAAGGGAGAACCTGAAAGAGGTTACGGAGTCAGACGGTTGGGGCCGCGGAACAGGAACTCGGCGTCCTTGATGGACTGGCCGCAGAGCAGCATGGTCAGACGGTCGATGCCCAGACCGAAGCCGCCGTGCGGGGGGCAGCCGTACTGGAAGAACTCCAGATAGAACTTGACATCATCGGCCAGGCCCTTCTCCTCTGCCTGCTTCTTCAGCACGTCGTAGCGATGCTCACGCTGTGCGCCGGTGGTGATCTCCACGCCGCGCCAGATGAGGTCGTAGCCCTGCGGCACGCCGTTCTCGTCGCGCATATGGTAGAAAGCACGCTTCTCGGCGGAGTAGTCGGTGATGAACAGGAACTCGTGGCCGTAGTGCTTCTTGACCCAGTCGTAGCTCAGGCGCTCGGCCTCGGTGGTCAGGTCGCCCTTCTCGCTCTCATCGACCGTGTAGCCGAACTCCTCTTCCAGACCCTTGTACAGGTCGGCCAGCTTGACCACAGGGAACGGCGTGGTGGGGACGACGACTTCCAGACCAAACAGCTCCTTGATCTGCTCGCCGTACTGCTCCTTGACGGCCTTCAGACCGGCAGTCAGAAGCTCTTCCTCCATCTTCATGACGTCCTTGTAAGAGGTGATGTAGCTGAACTCAAGGTCGAAGCCGGAGAACTCGGTGGAGTGCTTGTTGGTGTAGCTCTTCTCCGCGCGGAAGACGGGGCCGGTCTCGAAGATGCGCTCGAAGCCGGCGGCCATGGCCATCTGCTTATAGAACTGAGGGCTCTGGGCCAGATAGGCGTTGCGGTCGAAGTAGTCCACCTTGAACACCTCAGAGCCGCTCTCGCTGGCAGCAGCGATCAGCTTGGGGGTGTGGATCTCGATGAAGTTGCGGTCCAGCAGGAACTTGCGCATGGCGTTGACGAAGCAGCTCTGTGCCTTGAACATCAGCTGGTTCTCATCGGTGCGCAGGTCGATCCAGCGGTAGTCGATGCGCTGGTCGATGCTGGAACGCTCCACAGCCTTCTTCTTCTTGGTGGCGGCGATCTCCTTGCGGACGATGGGCAGCGCGTCGGCGATGCTCTCGATCTCGATGGTCTCGGGGATCATCTCGATGCCGCCCATCTTGACGTAGTCGTTCTCCATCACCTTGCCGGTGACGGTGATGACAGAGTCCGGGGTCAGTTTGTCGATGGTGTCCACCAGCTCGGGGTGGTCCTCCTTCTCGACGGTGATCTGAAGTTTGCCGGTAATATCCTTCAGCACGATGAAGGCCATATATTTGCTGTTGCGCAGGTTCTCGATAAAGCCCTGCACCTTGACCGTGCTGCCAATTTCCTTTTGTACCTCATTGATATAGGTGCGTTCCATGGAAATCCTCCTTCTGTGTCTTGTGTACTGTTTTATTATACGCTTTTCGGGGGATAAATCAAGAGAAAGGACGAATCACTTTCCTTCTTCGTGCAGCGTCCCGGTGCCGCCCTCCACCACGCCGTCGTGGTCGGCCACAGCCCTGATGGTGCCGAAGAAGCATTTGACGTCCAGCCAGAAGCTCATATGCTCCACATACCAGCCGTCGAGCTTGGCTTTCTCGGCGATCTCCAGCTCGTCGCGGCCATGGATCTGCGCCCAGCCGGTCAGGCCGGGGCGGACGTCGTTTGCGCCGTACTTGTCCCGTTCGGCCAGCAGGTCGTACTGGTTCCAGAGGGCCGGGCGCGGACCGATGACTGCCATATCGCCCACAAGGATATTCCACAGCTGGGGCAGCTCGTCCAGACTGGTCTTGCGCAGGAAACGGCCCACCCGGGTGATATACTGCTCCGGGTCGTGGAGCAGATGGGTGGGCATGTCGTGGGGGGTGTCGATGCGCATGGTGCGGAATTTCAGGATGTTGAAATAGCTCTTATGGATGCCCACCCGCTTCTGCTTGAAGAACACCGGCCCCGGCGAGTCCAGCTTGATGGCAAGGCAGAGCAAAAGCAGCAGCGGCGACAGCACCAGCAGCCCGCAGGCCGACAGTACCACGTCCAGCAGCCGCTTGATTCCTTTTTGATACATGATGGTTCTCCCTTTTATTCCTAGAATATACTTATTATATACCATTTTCCCCTGCCCAAACAAGCCCCGGGCCGCATTCCCGGGCGAAAATGCTGGTTTTGTTGTATCGTTCTGACGGTTTTCTCTCTTGCCCCGCCGGGCCGGACGGCGTACCATAGACATAAGATCATCTGAGAGGAGCACTCTGTTTATGATACAGCGTTTTGTCATCGGGAAGCCTTTTCCCACCGAGAGCGTCGTGCTGGACCTGCCCGCCGAGACCGGCCCCGTGCCTTACCTGACACCGGACGGCGATGGCTGGCAGTATGTCATGCAGGAGAAGGACATCGTCTATGGCTTGGGCGAGATGCCCCGGGGCCTCAACAAGCGCGGCTGGCACTACGAGACGAACAACACCGACGAGAGTGAGCACGGCGAAAACCGGCTTTCCTACTATGCCGCCCACAATTTCCTGCTCATCTCCCCTGCCGACGGCAGCGGATGCATCGGCATCTTCGTCGATTTCCCGGGCAAAGTGAGCTACGACATCGGCTATACCCGTCACGACACCCTCCGCTTCGCCACGGCAGAGCCGAACTATGCGCTCTACCTCATCACAGCCCCTACAGCGGCAGAGGTCGCAAAGAGATTCCGGCAGCTCATCGGCCCCAGCTATATCCCGCCCAAGTGGGCGTTCGGTCTGGCCCAGAGCCGCTTCGGCTACAAGACGGAGGCCGACATCCGGGAGGTGGCCGCGCAGTACAAGGCCAACGGTCTGCCGCTGGACATGATCTGCATGGACATTGATTACATGCAGTCCTACGCTGATTTCACCATCGACAAGGCCCGCTTCCCCGACCTCGGCAAGCTTGCCGCCGACCTGAAAGCCGAGGGCATCCGGCTCGTCCCCATCATCGACGCAGGCATCCGCTGCGACGACAATGACCCCGTCTGCCGCGAGGGCCTCGAGAAGGGCTATTTCTGCACCAAAGAAGACGGCACGCCCTTTGTGGCGGCGGTCTGGCCCGGCAAGGCCTATTTCACCGACTTTCTCCGTCCCGATGCCCGGGCGTGGTTCGGCAGGCAGTACAAGGTGCTCACCGACCTCGGCATCGAGGGTTTCTGGAATGATATGAACGAGCCTGCCCTCTTCTACTCCCCTGAGCGGCTGAAAGCCTTCTTCGAGAATGCCGCCGCCCTGAGCCGGAAGGATAACCTCGACCAGAACGATTTCTTCGGGCTGGTGCGCTCGGTGATGGGCCTGATGAATGCCCCCGAGGACTACCGCAGTTTCTACCACGATACCGCTGCCGGGCGGGTGCGCCACGACCGCGTCCACAACCTCTACGGCGGCTGCATGACCCGGGCTGCCGGCGAGGCGTTCCAGACCCTGCGTCCCGGCCAGCGCACTCTGCTCTACTGCCGCAGCAGCATCATCGGCGCCCACCGTTGGGGCGGGATCTGGCTGGGCGACAACCACTCCTCGTGGAGCCAGCTGCTGGCCAACATCCAGATGATGCCTGCCGTCCAGATGTGCGGCTTCCTCTACAGCGGTGCCGATTTGTGCGGTTTCAGTGAGGACACCACCCCCGATCTGGCGCTCCGCTGGCTCGAGTTCGGATTGTTCACCCCTCTCATGCGCAACCACGCCGACGCCGAGAGCCGGGAGCAGGAATTTTACCGCTTTACCGATGTTCTGCCCGCCATCCGCAATATGCTGGATCTGCGGTACGCCCTCCTGCCCTACCTCTACAGTGAGTTCATGAAGGCCGCGCTTGAGGACGCACCCTACTTCCGGCCTTTGGCTTTTGACTACCCTGCCGACCCCGACGCCCGGGAGGTGGACGACCAGCTGCTTCTTGGCGAGGGCCTGATGGTCGCACCCATCCACACCCAGAACGCCCATGGCCGGACGGTCTATCTGCCTGAGGCGATGAAGATGCTGCGTCTGCGCAGCGTCTCCGACTACGATGAGGAAGTTCTGCCCGCCGGGCGGCACTATCTGCCCTGCGAACTTGACGAGGTGCTGCTCTTCATCCGTCCGGGCCACACCGTACCGGTGGCACAGCCCGCCGCCAACACCGCCCAGCTGGACGATACGGCCCTCACCTTCTGGCGCTTCGCGCCCGACGGCCAGCCTGCGCCCTACCGGATGTATACCGACGACGGCGTGACCACCGATCACAACAGGCCCGAACACTGGCGCATCGTCGGACAATAACGCAAAAACACCCGGAAGCATCTCCGGGTGTTTTTTTGGTATTACAGGTATGCGACCGTCTCGGACAGGGGCTTTCTCGAGCCGTGGTTTGCCAGCGGCCCTGCGCCCTCTGCGGCATAGCCGAGGTCGAGGATCATCAGGACCTCTTCATTTTCCGGCAGGCCCAGCTCCTTGGCCAGCTCATCCGGATTGAAGAGGTTGAGCCAGCAGCTGTCCACACCTGCGTTGGCGGCGGCCAGCATCAGGTGGGTCGCCACGATGGCGGCATCCTCCATGCCGGAGTCCCGCTTTCCGCCGGGATAAGTAAAGACGCTGTTTTTATCGAAGGCCACAACAAGGCAGGTAGGTGCGCCATAGCGGCAGGGCGTCACCTTGTCGAGCTTTGCCAGGCTTTCTTCCGACTGCAGCACATAGATGCGCTGCTCCTGAGAATTCTTGGCGGTCGGGGCCAGCCGACCCGCTTCCAGGATCTCCGTCAGCTTCTCGGCTTCTACCTTGCGTGTGCTGAAATTCTTGCAGGAATAACGCTCTGCAACGACCTTAGTAAATTCCATAACCGTTGTCCTCCTGACTTTGGGTGATAGACTTTTTATGTACGAAAGTCTCAGCATTATTGTAGCACGCTTTTTCTCTGAGAGCCACTGTTATTTTTACGAAAGGATCTGCCGTTTTTATAAGAAACGGCGCGGCAGATCCACCCGGCCATTCCCCGCAGGCCGCCTGAGTGAAAAGTCCTTGACAAATCCTTCTAAAAGAGTTACACTGTTCTCGTTCCGAAAAACAAATATGGGCCTATAGCTCAGTTGGGAGAGCGTTCGGTTCGCATCCGAGAGGTCAAGGGTTCGAATCC
>ENA-OVGQ01003629-OVGQ01003629.1-human-gut-metagenome-genome-assembly--contig:-NODE-3629-length-11776-cov-3.180957_pt1 | contig 11776 bp, 9 predicted proteins | sample MGYA00237774_ERZ505427 | MGnify/ENA primary metagenome ERZ505427 (study PRJEB26158, sample SAMN06016404) | human gut metagenome | biome: human gut; feature: ankylosing spondylitis patient; material... | reverse complement strand
GATCGTTCATCGCGGACCGTTACGGCGACCGCATCGGACTGGTAGCCTTCGCGGGCGAAGCCTTCACACAAAGCCCGCTGACGACGGATCAGGGAACGCTCCAGACGCTGCTGGCACGCATCCGCAGCGGACTGATCGAGGACGGCACGGCCATCGGCAACGGATTGGCCACGGCGATCAACCGCCTGCGCGAGAGCGATGCCAAGTCGAAAGTCATCATCCTGCTGACCGACGGCGTGAACAACCAGGGCCAGATCGCGCCGATGACCGCCGCCGAGATTGCCAAGGCGCAGGGCATCCGCGTCTACACGATCGGCGTGGGCACGGAGGGCATGGCCCCCTATCCGGCCATCGACATGTTCGGCAACCTGACGTTCGTCAACCAGAAGGTCGAGATCGACGAAAAGGTACTGAAGGCAATCTCCGACATGACCGGCGGCCGCTACTTCCGGGCCACGGACAAGGAGAAGCTGAAGGCCGTCTACGACGAGATCAACCAGCTCGAAAAGAGCAAAATCGAGGTGATGGAGCACATCTCCTACCACGAACTGTTCCTCACATGGGCGCTGGCCGCGCTGGGACTGCTGTTCACCGAGTTCCTGCTTTCGAACCTCGTACTGAAGCGAATACCCTGACGGAACGGCGATTCCGGTCCCCGGGCAAAGTCCTCCCTTTGCCAAGGGGAGGATTCAGGAGGAAATGTCGATATTCAACGGGCACTGCAAGTGCCCTAATGCAGACCCGGCGGGTTGAATATGGGCAAAAAACAGGATACAATCCGCAGGGTCCGCATTAATTATGTTCCGTTTCGCAAATCCGCAATATCTCTGGCTGCTGCTGGCAATCCCGGCACTGGTACTGATCTTTTGGGCAGCGGCGGCACGCCGCCGCAAAAGGCTCGCACGCTTCGGGAACCCCGGGGTGCTGGAGGAACTGATGCCCGAGGTTTCGACCGGGCGTACCGCACTCAAGTTCATCCTCTTCTGCACGGCCGTCGTCCTGCTCATACTGGCCGTGGCACGCCCGCAGTTCGGGTCGAAGCTCCGCGAGGAGAAGGCGCAGGGCGTGGAGATGATGCTCGTGGTCGACGTCTCGAACTCGATGCTGGCCGAGGATTTCGAACCCAACCGGCTCGAGCGCACCAAATATGCCATCAACAAACTTTTCGACGGGCTCAGGCAAGACCGCGTGGGGCTGATCGTCTTCGCGGGAGAACCCAAGGTTCAGCTGCCCATCACGTCGGACTACCGCATGGCGAAAGCCTTCGCCAAGCGGATCGACCCGTCGCTGGTGTCGGTACAAGGCACGGCCATCGGCAAGGCGCTGTCACAGGCGCTGCTGTCGTTCTCGGGCGAAACGGAAGAGACACACAGCCGGGTCATCATCCTGGTGACCGACGGCGAGAACCACGAGGACGACGCCCTGGCGGTGGCCAAACGCGCCGCGGAGATGGGCATACGCATCTACACCATCGGCATCGGCACGCCCGAAGGCGCCCCGATCCAGATCGGCGGGGAGTTCATCAAGGACGAGAAGGGCGATATGGTCGTCTCGAAGCTCGACGAGAAGATGCTCTCCGAGGTGGCCCAGATCACGGGCGGCGCCTATGTGCGTTCGACCAAGCAGTCGATCGGCCTCGACGAGATCGTAAAGAGCATCAACGAAATGGAACAAACCGAGTTGTCGATGATGCGTTTCGAAGAGTTCAACGAGCAGTACCAATACCTGCTCATCGCAGCGCTCGTGCTGCTGCTGGCGGAGTTCCTGCTGCTCGACCGCCGCAACCCGCTGCTGGCGCACCTCAACATTTTCCGCGAGAAGTAACCGGAGGGGTTGCGTGCGCGCAGCGACGGCCGGATTGCAGAGATAAAAGGAGGACAAGGACGCAAAGGAACAAGGATGAGCGCAAGAATAAGCCGGAACAAAGACGGAAGGATACGCGGACGAGCGCAAAGATAAACCGGGACAAGAACGCAAGGGTACACGGACGGGCGCAAGGATAAACGAACAAGGAAAACACAATCGGGAAACATAACCGGGAAACGGACGGCGGGATCAATAGCAAAGAACCGACCCGGCATGGAAAAGGGCTGTCAGGCATATCGTTGACAGCCCTTTTTTATTTGCACTGCTGCCATCCGGGGCATTTCAGGACACGCGGTTCCCGGGAGGCCGGAAAGACTTGGCGCCCCCCCTTTCCCATTGTAGCGGCAGGCACATCGCGAGAAAGCATCCCGGGAATCCGCCCCGGCGGGGTTACTCCACAATAATCTCGTCGGTGAAAATCCAGCCGCCGGGATGGCCGTTGTGCCGGGCTTTCAGCCGCACGTAACGCGCCGCGGTTTGGCCCGACCAGCCGAACTCGCGGTAGCAATCCTGCTTGTATTCGAACGGGATGTCGTTTTCGACCGCGGCAAGGGGCGTATAGTGCCTGTCGTCGTCCGAAACCGAGATTTCGACCGCACGGGGCATCCAGATGTCGGCATAGAAACCCTGCATGAAACAGGCCGCGATACGTTTCACAGGCTGGCGTTCCCCGAGGTCGACGACCAGCAGCGGCAGCGGGTTTTCGGAGCGCCGTACGTATTCGGCATAGGCCTTCAGCGTACCGGGCGTGTTCTTCTTTGGGTCGGTATTGCCCAGGAAAAAGAGGTATTCGGGGTCTCGCAGGTATTTGCGGACGGTTTCCGCCGTGCCTTCCATCGGGCGGAACCGGTCGTTGTAGCCGTTGTGAATGGCCATGATGCGTCCGGGGTCGAAGTTCAGTGCGGTGCGGATGCGGTCGCACTCGAATTGCGAGACGGTGATGACCATCCGGCATCTGGGCAGGATGCGCGGCACTACCAGGCGGCGGTAGACGCGCCCCAGCGACTGGTAGAGCGATTTGTTGCGCGCGGCCTGTTGCTCGAGGAAGATGATGTCGTGGAGCGTTAGGATCAGCGGGGCATTTCCCCATACGGGCGCCGTGTTGCTTGTGCAGTGCAGCAGGTCGGGTTTCACGCGGGCCACGGCGCGCGGCAGCGCCCACTGTTCCCACAGCGGGTAGCTCGGGCAGCGGAGCGTCGTGATGTGCATGTTGGGGCTCTCCTCCAGGCAACGGTCTTCGCCTTCGCCCGTGAAGATGAAGTATTCGTTCTTCGTGTCGAGCCGTTGCAGGCAGCGGATGGTTTCGAGCGCCACGAAGTCCATGCCGTGTTTGTTGGGGCGGAAGATGCGCTGTGCCTCGATCGCAATTTTCATGGTCGGTTTCCGGTATTGTTTCCGGGAACTTCGCTTCCGGCCCCGGTATGTTCGGTGTGGATGAATTTGTCTTTGGTGCCCCGCAGCCGGAAGAGGTTGGCCAGCGTCAGCAGGAACAGGACGGGCATTCGCCTAAGGGCGTGTCCCAGCCGGGCGTCGGCCTGCTCGTCGGGCAGCGCCATCGCCATGGCCAGGAGCAGCAGCAGGACGGCCACCCACCATTTTATCGAACCCATGGGTGCGCATACCGTCATCACGACGGCCCACAGGGGCACCAGCCCCAGCAGCAGGATGCGCGGCGGCAGGCACCATTGCAGCAGCTTGTCGCAGTAATCCGTATTCCCCGAGAGGATTGCGCCCGGAAGCTGCCTTACGGCCGATGAAAGGGCGTAGAACTGTGCCGCTATCCAGCGCCGCCGCTGGTTGTAGTAGGCACCTTCGCCCTGTACCTTCTCGTCCAGCACGCGCACGTCGTCCAGGTAGTCGATGTAGATGCCTTGCCTCAGCAGCAGCGCTTCGAGCTCCTTGTCCTCGCCCGAAGTGGTGCAGCGGGCGATATTGTCGCGGAACCAGTTGTAATCGAAGGCCATGCCCGAGCCGATCAGCGCCGAAGAGAATCCTAGCGCCACATGCCCGCGACGGAAAATCGAGTTGTTGATCTCCTCGCTCGCCGCATCGAGTATGGCAGTGTCCGTGTCGCGGTTCTTGGCCGTGCGGTGTGCCTGCACGGCCTGGATGCCGCTGTCGAGGGCGTCGTTCATGCGGGCGATGAACTCCCTGCCCGCCAGGTTGTCGGCGTCGAGTATGGCCACGGCCTCCGCGCCGTCCGGGCCGATTTCCCCTACGGCAAAGTTGAGCGCCCTGGCCTTGGAGCTGTTCTCGAAGGAGGCTTCCAGCACGCGGATCGGCATCCGGCGCAACTCGGCGAGCGTGGCCGGTTGCAGCCGGTCGGCGATGACGACCACCTCGTGCAGTTCCTGCGGATAGTCCTGTTGCAGCGCGGCCTGCGCCGTACGAACGATCACCGCGTCGCTTTTGTAGGCCGGGATCAGCGTCACGAACCTGCGTTGCCGCCGTGCCGGGGGATAGGTGTCCTTGCGTGAGCGAGTCGAGGCGGCCGCAAAGACGAAGAGGTAGAGCACCGGGAGTCCCAGCACGAAGACGAATATCCAGTCGAGGATGTCGAGCAGCAACATCATACCGTTTTGTTTTTCAGGGTGAAGAAGCCTCCGGCACCGTGCCGTATGGCCTTTGCCAGGTCGCGGCGCCCGTGTGCCAGCGCCGCGGCGATGCTTTTGGGTACGGCGATGCAGAGCTGGTAGGCGACGGAAAGCATCCGGGCGGTGCCGTGCAGGTTCCGCCATGCGAACAGCAACCGGTTGCGGGTCAGGTAGTAACTCCTCAGGGGACTTTGCTGTCCGGTCGTCGCGCTCTCCTTGTGGAATACCGTGCAACGGGGGTCGTAGGCTATTTTCCAGCCTTGTTCACGGATACGCACCGACCAGTCGAGTTCTTCGTAGTAGAGGAAATAGATGTCGGGCATCGGCCCGGCTTTTCGGGGTACTTCGCGCCGTACCATCATCGCCGCGCCATGGGCGTAGGGCGTGTCGCGCGGCATGTCGAACGACCCGTCGTCGGGCATCCCGAAGCCGATGAGCGCATTGCGCAGCGTAACGTGCGTCAGAGGCGTATACCCGGCGAACTGGATATGCCGCGGGGGTGCGAAAAACCGGATCTTCGGGCATACGGCGCCGATCGCGGGGTTGCCCGTCAGGGTTTCGCAGAGGTAATGCAGCGTATCGTCTTCGACCTCGGTGTCGTTGTTGAGCAACAGCAGGTAATCGCCTGCCGCGGCTGCGAACCCCAGGTTGTTGCCTCCGGCGAATCCCAGGTTGCGCTCGCTGCGCAGTGCCTTGATCCCCGGGTAGCGTTCGCGCAGCATGGCCGCCTCGTCGCGGGCGGAACCGTTGTCCACCACGATGATCTCCAGCGGCGCGGTGACGTGCCTCCGCAGCGATTCAACCATGGCGCAGGTGAGCCCGTAGCCATTGTAATTGACCGATATGACCGAAATCAGCGGTTTCATGCTATTCGTAATTTTCCCTTGCGTGTGGCCGTTGTGCGGACATCGCCCTGTCCAGTATCTCCTTGCGCGCCAGTTCGCGGTCGAAACGCGGCGCGAGGAAGATGAAACCCATGCTCATGTAGAGGATGGCGCCCGTGGGGATCTGTCCCAGAATTTCATTGGCATAGGCCATGACCACGATACCCGAGATTCCCGCCGTAAGCGCCGCCGTGAATCCCCTCAACTGGGTGTTCCGCAGTTTGAAGATCACCAGGTAGGCGCCACGCGCCAGTATGTAGAGCAGGATGCCGATGTGCAGCAGGATGCCGACGACGCCCGTTTCGACCCAGACCATCACGAACCACGAGTCGGTCGGGATCTGCGACAGCGGGGCGTCCGGGGCAAAGGTCTTGGCCTTGCCGCCACCGTGCCCCAGTCCGGCGCCGAAAGGCTTGTCTGCCATCAGCTCGCGCAGTTTGGCCTGGTTTGCCAGGCGCACCTGGAACGAGGGGTCGTTTGTATTGAAGGCGCTGCGGGCACGCCGGATAATGCTGTTCCCCTGTCCGATAGTGGTGAATTTCAGGAAGACGAAGGCTGCGATGACCAGGAAAATACCCGCGCCGATCATTTTGATATTGCGGGACATCATGATGAAGGCCGAGTAGCCCACGAACGGTACGGCCAGTGCGCTGCGGGTTCCCGAGATCAGCATGCCGTAGCATGCCGCGGCCGCCACGAGCAGCAGGTAGAGCTTCATCCACGAGTTGCGGTAATAGAGCGCCGAAATCGAGAACACGACCATCGACAGCCCCATCGAGCCGCCGAAATTGGCCGCGTCGCTGAAGAACGAGAAGTAGCGCACGCCGCTGTGGATGATGTGTGTCGAACGGCCGCCCAGCACGAACAGCCAGTAGTTCTCCGCAGCGTTGAAGCCGAAGAATTTTTGTATGCAGGCCTTTCCGACGGCGATCAGCGTCAGCACCGACCATACGGCGAGCATGTATTTCAGGTATTTGTACTCGGTCATCGTGAGCTGCGTGAGCACGACGATAAAGAAGAAATAAAACGCGATCGACCGCACCGACGAGAACCATCCCGCGACCGAGACCGACTCCGGGTTCACTATTTCGAGGATGCAATAGGCCATCCAGATCGCCGCCACAACGGTCAGTCCCGAGCTGGCTCGCTTCCATTCGATGGGACGCATCAGGGCTTGCAGCGTTATTATCAGGAAGTTGTAGAAGATCAGTGCGTCGAGGATCATCCCGAACGGCAGGTCGTAGGCATAACGCGTGAGCGTCATGATGAAATAGTTGACCACGAACAGCCCGAGCATCGATATGGCGGGGTTGCGCAGCGTGACCCACAGGATGCACAGTGCCGCCGGGATCACCGAGACGGCCAGTCCGGCGAGCAACCCGTATTGGGTGAACGCCAGGATGAGCACGGCCACACCGGCGGCCAGCATTGCCCCGACGATGAGCCGGGGCACGCTGACCGGGGTGGTTATGCTGCCGTAGCGTTCCATGACGTGTCGCTGTTTATTTGACGGCCGTGAACCCGAACTGGCTGATCTGATACCCCAGCCTGCGGAGGCGGCTGTACGGAGGCATCAGGCCCGTGAAGGTTTGCACCACGTCGCGGCCCGCGCAGTTGAGGCAGAGTACGACGGGGGTGCGCCCCGAGAGTTTTTCTGCCTTTTCGAAAAGCAGCTGGTCGGTATCTTTCCACGTGCGGTTCGCCGGGGCGATGACGATGCTCAGCGCCGCATGGCGCAGCAACTCCTTCGGGACGGAGCTCGTGGCGAAGGGCGGGTATTCCACCAGCACCACGTCGGCCTCGGCGAGGGGAACTTCGCCCGGGATGTCGCGCACGAAATCCCCGAGTTTCTCGGCCAGCAGGTACTCTTTGCGTTCGATGTCGAAATCCTTGTTCCACGATACGATGCGGACTTTCATGTTCGCTTCGCGGAAGAATGCCGCCAAGTGTTCGGCGATCAGGCTCTTTCCGTCCCCGCGCTCGGTGCTCAGGATATTGAGTACGTTGGGCTGTTTGGCCGGGTCGAAATAGTTGACTGCCGCATTGCCGATATAGCGGGATGCGATCTCGCGGTATTGCTTGGTAAACCTCCGTTGCCCGGAATAGGCTGTGGCGGGAACGGCCGCGATGACCCGCCCCTTGGTGATGCGCTCGGCGCGGACTTTGTCACGCAGCGTGCGGTCGAGCAGTTCGAGCAGGATGAAGAATCCCAGTACGAACAGGAGCGTGGCGAGGCCTGCTGCGGCAACCATCATCTTGCGTTTGCTCGGTTCAGCCTCCAGGGGAAGCACCGGGGCGTTGATGATCTTCAGCGTCGCCGAAGTCATCTGCAGGTTCTTCTGGCGCAGGCGGGCCGTATTGAGCGCCGTGAGGATCGAGAGGTAAGACTGTTCCGAGAAGTTGATTTCGCGTCCCTTGCGTTTCAGGGTCGAGCCCACGGGCGAGAACTGCGTATATTTCTGGTCGAGTTCCTGCTTGCGGAGCTTCATCACCGCCAGTTCGGCGCGGGATTTCTCGGCCAGCAGCACGGCGGCGAGCCACTCCGTCACGATCGAATTTGCCGAGAGTCCCTCCTTCGTATACTGCTGGTTGGCGATGTTCGTCGTGAGCTCCTGCAGGCTGCGGGTCTCCTCGCTCAGTTTCCTGCGTAACTGCCCCGTGTCGTTGCGGCTGGCGGGCATGGCCGTCCGGTCGGAAATACCTTCCGTGCCGTCGGTTTCGGGCTGGAAGGCCTCGGCGGCCGACAGGCGCGAATAGATGCTCCCGATCTTATGGAGTTTCTCGATGAACTCGGCGTTGTTGCGGAAAGTCTCCTGCAACCCTTCGAGCTGCCCCTCGATCGAGGCACGCAGTTTCTCGGCGCTCTCGAAGTTCAGCAGGATCTCCTCGTAGCGCAATTCGTAGTCGCGCGAGAGGGCGGCGATGTGCTTGGTCTGCTCGTCGTAGTTGATGACACGGTGCTGGACGTTGTAGTCGCGCAGCGAATCCTCCAGGTTGCGCAGGTTGTTGCCCACCCGCTCCAGCTCGGATTCGAAATAGGCGATGACGTTGTTCGTCTCGCCGAACCGCAGGTCGCGGTACTGCTTGACGAATTCGTCGTTGAGGATAATCAGCGTGTTGTAGACGATATACGGGTCGTCGTTCTCGTAGCTGATTTCCAGCATGTCGCTGTTGGCCAGCCTCTTGACCTTGATCTGGCTCAGCGCCTGGTAGCTGTAATACGGAGGGCTCCAGTGGAACATGCCGTAGACGTGGTTGTTATGGTCTATCTCTTCGTATTTGCGCAGATTCTCGTAAGTGTTCTTTTCCGAAGTGTGGTCGACGAGCTCCATGACGTCCGGCGGGGTTTTGCTCAGCAGGTACCGTGAAGTACGTGCCGAGAGGTACTGGTTGTCGTTGTCCGGGTCGAGATGCGTAAGCCCCTGTGCGTAGAGGCGCAGCGAGACGTTCTTGAGCGTGGACTGCGACAGGATGATGTTGATCAGGTTGTCCATCGCGTTGTTGATGACGTTCCAGTCCTGGCGCGAGCCTTCGGTGGTCGTGATGTCGTATCCCGAGACGATGCCCGTGTAGATCGTCGTCGTGGATTTATAGTTGCGCGGCTTGGTACCCATCTTCAGGTAGACGAGCAGTGCGACCAGCAGCGGACAGAGTATCAGCCACCACTTGATGCGGTAAAGAAACCGCGCGGTATAGGCGATGTAATTCATATGCTATTCGGTTTCGGGCGCTTCTTTCGACACCCCGGGCATTGATATGGGTTTGTTGATGATCGGCGTGTGCGTGAGTATCTCGAGCCGCAGCAGGGCGTCGTTGAGGTTGCGCCGCACCTGCTCGTATTCGCGGGTCGCCGAATTTTCGAGGCTCTTCTGGCGGCTCAGCGTCTGCGCGTCGAGCTTGCCTTTGACGAAGTCCACTTCGGTCATGCGGTATTGTGCCTCGGACGTGATCTTGGCTTCGGCGGCGCTCCGCAGGATCGAGAGCTGCTCGACGGCCGTGGTGTAGGCGTCGATGATCTTCATGCGCAACTCGTCGTACCAGCGGTCGAGGTCGTACTGGGTGTTCTCGATACGCTTCTTCTGCTGCTTGATCTTGTTGCGGCGGTTGAAAATCTCGTCGAGCGGGATCGAGAACGAAGCCCCGACGTTCCACCAGCTTTGCTCGCGCCCGGTCGTGGTCGTCGTCCATATCGGGATGTTGCTGTCCTGATAATTCTGGTTGTAGATGTCCGACGATCCGTAGTTGTAGTTGGCGTTGAGCTTGAAATTGCGCATCCAGTTGCGGCGCACGGTTTTCAGTTCGCGCTCCTCGATTTCGCGGTTCGACTCGTAATAGCCGACCTGCGGTGCATGGCGCGCATTCTCCATCAGTACGTGGAGCGGGGGCAGCTGCATGTCGATGTAATCTTCCGGAGTAAGCCGTTGCAGGTCGCTGTATTCGAATTCGGGTGGCGTAGGCTCGCTTTGCGCCGTTGCGGCGACAGCAGCCAGCAGCAGCCAGAGTGTGAAGACGGCCCTTTTCATATGTTGCTGGGTTTTAAACATTTTCTTTCTGTATGAATGCGGTGAACGTGCGCAGGATTATTTTCAGGTCGAACCACGGCGACATCCTGCGGGCGTATTCGATGTCGAGCTGCTTGCGCTGTTCGGGCGAGAGTTTCCCCGCCTGCCCGCGTTTTTCGACCTGCCACAGTCCCGTGAGGCCCGAGGGGCACATGAACCGTTCGATATATTCGTCGCTCGTGAGGCGTTCGGCCTCGTAGAGGGGTAACGGGCGGTTGCCCACGACCGACATGTCGCCCCGCAGGATGTTGAAGAGCTGCGGGAGTTCGTCGATGCTGTATTTACGCAGGAAACGCCCCAGGCGCGTGATGCGGGGGTCGTTCTCGATCTTCACGAACGCGTTTTCCTGTTCGGTTTCCAGCTGGTGCTGATGAGCCTCCTCGGGGATCACGAAATCGTCTGCATAGAGCATGCCGTTTTCGGTGTCCGCCAGCAGTTTGCGGATCTCTTCGTCGTCGAGCACCATTTTCGCGTCGTCTTCCGCGGCGGGTGCCGAGGCATACTGGTTCAGATCCTCCAGCTCCTTGAGCCGCCGGTCGGCGTCGGAGCGCATCGAGCGGAACTTCAGGAAATCGAAGATCCGGTAGTTGCTTCCCACGCGTTTCGACTTGTAGATGACCGGCCCCGGGCTGTCGAGTCTGACGGCCACGGCCACGGCTATGAGCAGGGGCGAGAGCAGGAGGATCGCCGCGAGCGATGCCGCGATGTCGAACGCCCGTTTCCAGAGCGGCATGCGGAACAACCGTACTTCGTTCCCGGCGCCTGCGACGGGTTTGCGGACGAATGTATAGTCGGTCATGAATTGCAGTGTGCGGAGGAAATCTGCGCGCGATATGTCGCCCGGCACGGCGCTGTTCACGCCGGCTCCGAGGTACGCACGCCGCTCCTCCCCGGTCAGCCGCCCCGAGGTGATGAGGACGATGCCGGCGCCCGGGAACCAGGAACGCAGGAAGCGGATGCTGCGGATGTCCTCCTCGCCCTGCTGTTCGTAGAGGATGAAGGCGTGGTCGTCCTTGAGCGGCATGAGCTTGCCCATGGCTGCGCCGATATCCCCTGCGATACGCATCTGTCCCTCGGTCAGCTCCGTGAAACGGGCCGTGTGGTTGCCTCTGCCTTTGATGTAGATGACGGGGTACTTCAATCCAAAATCTTTTTAATCCTTATTTTGAGTTCCTGCGGGTTGAACGGTTTGACGATATAGTCTTCCGCACCCTCTTCCAGCAGGCGGATGCGTTCCGAGGTGCTGTCCTCGCTCGAAAGCATCACGACCGGGATCTGCTTGAAGAGTTCGTTGAGCTTGAGGTATGCCAGGAATTCGTCGCCGCGCATTTCGGGCATGCGGATGTCCGAAATAATCAGGTCGGGCATGTTCCCCCGCGAGAGCCACTCGATGGCCTGCGGCGGGTTCTGCATGTAAAAACATTCGTAATCCTGGTGGAGGTATGCGAAAAGGATTTTTGCGATTTGCTCCTTGTCGTCTACGATCAGTACTTTCTTGCGGTTCATGTTCGGCGGTTCGTTGTCATCGGGTTTTTCCGGAACGGGAAGCGTCGCATGCTCGTTGTCCGGTTCCGGGCGGTTGTTTATTTAAATTTACCTGGAATTCCGGAGCGGGCGTTGCAAACCGTGTCGTTTCCCGCTCCTGATCCGGATACCCCGTGCAAATATCGGTAAAAAAATTGGCATTATAAACTTTTAAGGTAATTTATATGTCAAAAACGCCCGGATTTCCCGTCCTGTTTTCGGGGTGCTGTTAATTTTTAAAGGGAAATATTTTATTATTAATCAAAAAAATGGTATTTTTGTGCAATTGTCCGGTCTTTGCCGCTGTCGGGCGATTTTGTTAAACCGATGAAGCGATGGAGTGTGA
>ENA-OVGQ01003627-OVGQ01003627.1-human-gut-metagenome-genome-assembly--contig:-NODE-3627-length-11781-cov-3.276991_pt1 | contig 11781 bp, 9 predicted proteins | sample MGYA00237774_ERZ505427 | MGnify/ENA primary metagenome ERZ505427 (study PRJEB26158, sample SAMN06016404) | human gut metagenome | biome: human gut; feature: ankylosing spondylitis patient; material... | reverse complement strand
GCTGTGACAGGGAACAGGCAGAACAGCAGGCAAGGGAAGCACTGGCTCTTGTCGGGCTTCCGGAAGAATGTTATGAAATGTCCCCGTTTGAATTGAGTGGAGGGCAGAAGAGAAAAGCTGCGATTGCCGGTGTCCTTGCCATGAATCCGGAGGTGCTGATTCTGGATGAGCCTACCGCGGGGCTTGACCCCAAGGGCAGAGATGAAATTCTGGCGGCAATCCATAAGCTGCATGAGGAAAGAGGAATTACAGTTATTCTGGTGAGTCACAGCATGGAAGATGTGGCAAGATTGGTAGACCGTATCATTGTGATGCACAAGGGCAAGGTTGCCATGACGGGTACGCCCAGAGAGATTTTTTCTCATCCCATGGAGCTGGAGCAGATGGGGCTGGCGGCACCGCAGGTTAGCTATGTTTTTGCAAAGCTGAAGGAAAAAGGCTACGATGTGCCGACGGATATTTATACGGTTGAGGAAGCAAGGGATGCCTTGTTAAAATTGGTAAAGCAGGTGAAAGCATGATTAGAGATATTACAATCGGTCAGTATTATCCTGCGGAATCTGCCATTCATAAGATGGACGCAAGGCTGAAGCTGATGATTACCTTTGTTTTTATTGTAACTTTGTTTTTGGTGAATACCTTTGTAGGGTATGTGTTTGTCATTGCCTGCATGGGGCTGACAATTCGGGCATCGAAGGTGCCGTTTAAATTTATGACACGCGGATTGAAGAGTATTATCGTTATTATTCTTTTTACGGTGGTCATCAATCTGTTCATGACGCAGGGGGAGCATGTTCTGCTGCGCGTGGGCTTTTTGCGGGTGACAATGGAAGGGGTACTTCTGGCGGCGAAAATGTGCGTACGTCTGGTGCTTCTGATTATCGGTTCCTCTGTGCTGACATTGACGACAACGCCCATTCAGCTGACAGATGCCATCGAATATATTTTGAAGCCCTTCAAAAGAGTTGGTGTGCCTGCGCATGAAATTGCAATGATGATGACGATTGCGCTGCGCTTTATTCCGACACTGCTGGATGAAACGGATAAGATTATGAAGGCGCAGCAGGCGAGAGGTGCTGATTTTGATACGGGCAATCTGATGCAGAAGGCGAAATCTCTGATTCCCATTCTGGTGCCTTTGTTTATTTCTGCATTCCGCAGAGCGGAGGAGCTGGCAATGGCGATGGAAGCAAGATGCTACCATGGGGATGAACACCGCACGAGAATGAACGTGATGACAATGAAAAGCAGCGATTACCGCGCGGCAGTGATGGCGGCGGTGTATACAGTTGTGATTATCGGGCTGCGGTTTGTGGCAAAGGCAGTGCCGTTTATGATTTAAGGAAGAAACACTCTTCGAGAAATGTTCTCGGGGGGTGTTTTTTCAAAAAAATACAAAAGAGAAGGGTGAAAGCATGATTGGTTTGGGAACACTTATCAATGTTGGCGCGATTATCATTGGTGGTCTGCTGGGGCTGTTTCTGGGACGAAGCGTGAAGGTGCGCTATCAGGATATCCTTATGATTGCTGTTGGGATTTGTGTGCTGATGCTTGGCATTGGCGGCACAATGGAGCAGATGCTTTCGATTACGGATGGAGGGCTTGCCAGCGGCGGCTCTATGATGCTGATTATTACCATGGCGGTTGGCGCTTTGTGCTAATTTGTTGGGGAAGCGCTACGGCGCAAAATGGCGGTATCTGATTTGGCTGGTGGTTGCGGTGCTGTGGAGCTTTGCGCCTTGGGCATAAAAAGGAGAATAGGTTTGATGAAACGGATTTTACTGACAATCGCATACGATGGAACGAATTATTCCGGCTGGCAGAAGCAGAAGGATGAAGCGGTGATTACTGTGGAGGGCGAACTGACGAAGGCTTTGCGGCTGCTGTTCCGCAATCCTGCGTTGGAGTGCATCGGCGCAAGCAGAACGGACGCCGGCGTGCATGCCTTGGGACAGCGTGCGGTGATTGATGTGGAAACGAGCATTCCGGCGGAGAGAATCCCTCTGGCGATTCGCTCCTTTTTGCCTGCGGATATCGTGGTGACAAAGGCGGAGGAGGTTGCAGAGGCATTTCACCCGCGGTTTGACTGTGTGAAAAAAACGTACGAATATCGTTTTTGGAATGCGCCTGCGAAGAATCCGAAGGAACGGCTCTATTCCGCCTATGTGCAGAAGCCGTTGGATGTGGAGCGGATGAATGAGGGGGCAAAGGCATTTCTTGGAACGCATGATTTTGCGGCATTCTGTGCGGCAGGCGCGCAGGTTTCGACTACGGTGCGGACGATTTTTGACTGTCATGTGGAAAAGCAGGGAGAGAGCGTGCGGATTCTGGTGACGGGGGACGGCTTCCTTTATAATATGGTGCGGATTCTGGCAGGGACGCTGCTTGCGGTCGGCATGGGAAGGCTGGAGCCAAAGGCGGTTGCCGCAATCATCGCAGGGAAGGACCGCCGCGCCGCAGGACAGACCGCGGAGCCGCAGGGCTTAACCCTTCTGGAGATTTTCTATGACGAAAAAGACCTGTACGGAGCAGCGAAAAATTGATAATTTAACAAAAATCTCTTGACACGGTCTGTATACAAGATTATAATATAAGGGCTGTTAATATGATTTTAAGGCTGAAATCAGCTTTAAATATATGTTTCTCAAGGTGGGACCCAATAAGTTATGTGTTTTGCGCATAATGGAGATCGACCGTATTCGTTCCTGCGTTGCGGCGAAGTCAACGGGTCAAACAAAATAATATGACAGGAGGTAAAAACCATGAGAACTACTTACATCGCTAAAGAAGCGGACATCGTAAAAAAGTGGTACGTGATTGACGCTGAAGGCGTAACACTGGGCCGTCTGGCTTCCGAAGTTGCATCTATTCTGAGAGGGAAAAACAAACCTCAGTATGCACCCAATGCTGACATGGGCGACTATGTTATTATTGTGAATGCAGAAAAAGTTGCTGTTACAGGCAAAAAGCTGGAACAGAAAATGTATCGTCACCACTCCGGTTGGACAGGCGGTCTGAAAGAAACAAGACTGGACAACATGCTGGAAACACACACCGAAAGAGTTATCGAGCACGCTGTAAAAGGTATGCTTCCTAAAAATGCTCTGGGCAGAAAGATGTTCGGCAAGCTGCATGTTTACGCAGGCGCAGAACACCCTCACGCAGCACAGAAACCCGAAACACTGGAATTCAAATTCTAATCGAAGGAGGAAAGCATAATGGCAGCAGCTAGATATTACGGCACAGGCAGAAGAAAATCTTCCGTAGCTAGAGTATACCTGGTACCCGGCAACGGTAAAATTACAATCAATAAAAGAGACATCGACGAATATTTCGGTCTGGAAACACTGAAACTGATCGTTCGTCAGCCTCTGGAACTGACAGAAACAGCAGCAAAATTTGACGTTATCGTTAACGTTTGCGGCGGTGGCTTTACAGGTCAGGCAGGCGCAATCAGACACGGTATCTCCAGAGCACTGCTTCAGGCAGATGGTGACTACAGACCTTCTCTGAAAAAAGCAGGCTTCCTGACAAGAGACCCTCGTATGAAAGAAAGAAAGAAACCGGGTCTGAAAGCAGCAAGACGCGCACCTCAGTTCTCCAAGAGATAATTACGCGTTTCAAAAAGCATTTACAGAAATCCTCAAAACCTTGTGTTTTGGGGATTTTTTGCTTGGCATTTTTTCTGAAAGGGATTAAAATTCTGTTATAAAAGCGTTCAAAGCCGGCAAATCCTATCAAAAATATTGACGGGAAAACGAAAATAAGTTAAATTACTTATGTAAAGTATACAGGTGCAGAGACACTTTCTCAAAGATTTCAATGACTTCGGAGGGATATATGTGACGAAAGAGCATGGAAAGAAGAAAAATAGACTGGAAGGTATCGCCCGTTTTATTGTAGAAAAACGCAAGGCGATTTATTTGATTTATATTTTACTGGCGATTTTTTGCTGCTTTTCCGCAGGATGGGTTTCGGTAGACAACACGCTGACGGACTATCTGGCGGATGATACGGAAACAAGCCGCGGTCTCAAGCGGATGGATGAGGAATTCATTACCTATGCAACGGCGGAGGTTATGGTGGACAACATTTCGTATGCCGATGCGGAGGTGCTTTGTGATACTCTGGAGGATACCGAAGGGGTGAAATCCGTCACCTTTGATGATACAACCAAGCATTATGTGGACGGGGCGGCGTTGTTTTCCGTTACCTTTGACGGAGAGAATGACGATCCGCTTTGTGAGGAATCCTTAAATAAAATCGAAACGGAAATGCAGGACTATGATGCGTATATTTCTGCGGAGCTGGGCAACACCAAGGCGGAAACCATCGCGAAGGAAATCAATGTTGTTATGGTGCTGACCTGCGGCATTATTCTGGCGGTGCTGCTGTTTACCTCCCGTACCTATATGGAAGTGCCCGTTATGATTATGACCTTTGGCGCGGCGGCGATTCTGAATAAGGGGAGCAACTTTATGTTCGGGGAAATCTCCTTCGTTTCGGACTCCATTGCGATTGTATTGCAGCTTGCGCTAGCGATAGACTATGCGATTATCCTATGCCACAGATATATGGAGGAAAGAGAGAGCAGCGAGCCGATGGATGCCGTTGTTGCGGCGCTTTGCAAGGCAATTCCCGAAATTTCCGGCAGCTGTTTGACAACGCTTTCCGGCTTGGCTGCGATGGCATTTATGCACTTTCAGATTGGTCTGGATATGAGTATGGTGCTGATTAAGGCGATTATTCTGAGTATTCTGTCTGTATTCACGCTGATGCCGGGTCTTTTGTATTCCTTCAGCAGCAAAATCGACAGCACACATCACAGAAATTTTGTGCCGAATATTACAGGCTTTACGAATGTTGTCATTCGTCTGCGCCATGTAACACCGATTATTTTTGTAGTTTGCCTGATTGCGTCCTTTCTGATTTCGCAGAACTGCCCTTATGTATACAGCTATGAGCATCTGACGACCTATACGAAGAATGATTCGCAGATTGCGGAGGAAAAAATCAAGGATACCTTTACGGCATCGAATATCCTTGCACTGCTGATTCCCAGTGGGGATTATGAGAAGGAGCAGCAGCTGGCGGAGGAACTGGAGGCAATGCCGGAGGTGGATACGGTTACGAGCCTGGCGACCACAGAGGCGGAGGAAAAGGACGGCGAAACCCTGCGCCTGGGGGATAAGATGACACCCAGAGAGCTGGCGGAATTTGCCGATATTGATATTGAGCTGGTGGATTTGCTGTATACGGCGTATGCGGTGGATCAGGAGGAATACGGGCATATCGTGGGCGGTATCGACCATTATGGGGTACCTCTGATTGATATGTTTGAATTTATTTATGATGAGATACAGGACGGTGCGGTTTCTCTGGATGCGGAGCAGCAGAAGGATTTAGATGACCTGTATGATGAGCTGACAGACGGGAAGGATCAGCTGAACAGCGGAAAATACAGCCGTCTGGTTATGGATCTGAATGTATCGCAGGAGAGCGAGGAAACCTTTGCTTTTCTGGACAAGGCAAGACAAACGGCGCAGAATTATTATGGGGATGATGTGCTTCTGGTTGGCAATGCGACAAGCAACTTTGATCTTTCTGCAACCTTTGGGGAGGATAATACCCTAATCAGCATCCTTTCTATTGTGTTTGTTATGATTGTTCTGCTTCTGACGTTCCAGTCGGCGGGGGTTCCGTTTATTCTGATTCTGGTTATTCAGGGCAGTGTATGGATGAACTTTACCTACCCGACCCTGCACGGCACGCCTATTTTCTTCATGAGCTATCTGGTTGTCAGCTCAATTCAGATGGGTGCGAATATCGACTATGCGATTGTTATCACGAACCGTTATATGGAGCTGCGTCAGAAGATGCCGAAGATTGAAGCAATGAAGCAGTCGCTGAATCTGGCGTTCCCGACGATTTTCACCTCAGGGAGTATCCTTGCGGCGGCAGGTACGGCAATCGGGTTCCTTTCTTCGGATGGGGCGATTTCCGGTATCGGTATCTGCTTAGGCAGAGGGACGCTGCTTTCTATTCTGCTGGTTATGGGGATTTTGCCGCAGCTTTTGCTGTTGGGTGATTTCATCATTGATAAGACCTCCTTCAAGAAGCCGGAGAGGAAGGAAAAGAAGGAAAATGAGGAGAAGAAAGAAAACGTACCAATCGGAAAGGAGACGGTGGAAGGTGCATAAGGGACTGAAAAAAGGAATTGCCGTTCTGGCGGCGGCGGTGCTTTTTTGCGGCAGTGCTCCTGTGGATATCTATGCGGCGAATACGGTGACGATTTCCACAAGAAAGGACTTTCTCCGCTTTGCGAAAAATTGTACCTTGGACAGCTGGTCGGCAGGGAAAACCGTTGTACTGACGGCGGATATTGATTTGGGACGCGTGAACTTTTCGCCCATCCCGATTTTCGGGGGTACCTTTGAAGGCAACGGGCATACGATTTCGGGGCTGAATCTGGATCAGGACGGCTCTCAGCTTGGCTTATTCCGCTATATTGCGGAGGGCGGCGTTGTGAAAAACCTCAAGGTCGAGGGGAACGTAACGCCCGGCGGCAGCAGAAGCAGCATCGGCGGTATTGTCGGCGAAAACAACGGCACGATTACGGGATGCAGCTTTGACGGTACAGTGGAAGGCAAGGATACGGTCGGCGGCATTGTCGGCAAAAATAAAGGCGAGGTGCGCGAATGCAGTGCATCGGGCGAAATTCACGGTGAGCTGTCTGTCGGAGGCATTGCAGGCGAAAACAACGGCTTTCTGGCAGAATGTAGGAATGAGGCGGATGTCAATACCGAATACGAGGAAAAGAAGCAGGAGCTTTCCGACATTGATACAGATGCGGCGGCAATTCTGGAAAAATACAGAATTTCAAAGGAGAACACCGAGCGCAGCAATCTGACCTATACGGATATTGGCGGCGTGGTCGGCTTCAGTGACGGGGTGGTGCAGGGCTGCGACAACTATGGCGAGGTTGGCTATCCGCATGTCGGTTATAATATCGGCGGTGTGGCAGGCAGACAGTCCGGCTATCTTCTGGGCTGCGACAACAACGCAGCGGTGCACGGGAGAAAGGATATCGGCGGGATTGTCGGGCAGGCGGAGCCGTATCTCTGGCTGAATACCTCGGCGGACAGATTGGACGAGGTACGCGATAATCTGGATATTCTGCATGATATGGCAAATCAGCTTCTGGATGATACCAATGGTCTGGGGGACGATGTTGAGGTTTACCTGAACGGGATGTCCGACCATTCCGAAACGGCGAGCGACCGCGCAAGAGAGGTCAAGAATCAGTTGCAGGATTTTGCGGATGATAATATTGACGAAATCAATACATGGACGGCACTGCTTTCCGATACCATGCGAAAGCTGGAGGACCCGATGGATGGTCTGTCGGATGGAATCGAGGACTTAGGTAAGAATATGCAGGATTTAGGCGATGCCTTTTCTCCGCTGAAAAAGGATTTGCCTGAGATTGACGGTCTGGAGGATGTGGAAGCGCAGGTAGAGAAGATGCAGCGGACACAGCGGCAGCTTGCGCAGGCGGCACAGACGCTTTTGCAGGAGCAGAAGGCACTCGGGGAGGCCATTGCCGCAGGCGATCAGGAAAAGGTACGGGAAATCATGCAGCAGATTACGGCAACCCTGCAGCAGATGATGGGATTGCAGCAGCAGCTTCTGGAGGAGCAGAAGGAGCTTGCAAGGCTTCTGGCGGATTTGCCGGATGATGTGAAGGATGCGGCGGATATTGTGCAGAGAAGGCTGAAAAGAACCATTACCAATGCGCAGGATGCATTGGATGATGTTGCTGATACAACGGAAAATATTGCGGATTCCATGCGTGATATGAGTGATATTATTTCGGATCTGGCAAATGAAGATCCGGCAACCTTCGTGAAGCTGGGGGATGATTTTCAGGAATCGAGCGATGCGCTGTTTGACTCCATGGGAGATATCTCGGATGACTTGAAGGGACTGCGTGAATCTCTGAAAAGCGGCAGGCAGACCCTGACGGCAGATATCCGTGGCATAAGCGACCAGTTCCAGAAGATTATGAATCTGCTGTTTGATGAAATAGATGATTTGCGAGACGGCGCGGATAAGGATTTGGATGATATCTTTATTGATGTTTCCGATGAGGAAATCAACCGCACGAAGCAGGGAAAGATTGCGGGCAGCCATAACTACGGCGAGGTTGAGGGCGACCGCAACGCAGGTGGCATTGCCGGTGCGATGTCGATTGACCTTGCGATTGATCCGGAGGATGATATTGCACATCCAAAAACATTGAGTTTTACCTATCGCATGAAGGTGATTTTGCAGGACTGCATCAATGACGGCAAGATTACGGGCAAGAAGGACTGCGTCGGCGGCGTGGTCGGCTATGCGGAAAGTGGTACGGTATATCGTTGTGAAAACTACGCAGAGGCGGAAAGCACAACAGGCAATTATGTCGGCGGTATTGCCGGCTTCAGCGAGGGCACGATTCGCAGCAGCTATGCCAAGGGCAGCATGACCGGCGGGCAATATGTCGGCGGCATTGCCGGTAAGGGCGAAAATGTATATGATTCCTGCGCCATTGCGACCGTAGACGGGGACGAAAAGCTGGGCGTTGTGCTGGGCGGTGCGGAGGATACCGACAGCCTGCGCGGTAATTATTATGCAGAGCAGGATTTGGGCGCAGTGGACGGCATCAGCTATGCAGGAAAGGCGGAGCCGATTTCCTATGAGACCATGAAGGAAATCAGCGGAATTCCCAAGCGCTTTATCAGCTTTACCGTAAGCTTTATTGCGGACGGCAAAACAGTGGAAACCGAGGAGGTGCCTTACGGCATGGAAACGAGCCACATCAAGCTGCCGGATATTCCGGAAAAGAAGGGGAACTTCGGCACATGGGCGGCGTTTGAAACCGATACCGTGCAGGGCGATATCAAAATCGAATGTGCATATACGCCTTATGTTACGGTTGTTTCCAGCATGGAAAAGAACGAAAGCGGCAAGATGTCCCTTGCGCTGGCGGATGGTGACTATACTGACGAGGCGGAGCTGCATATCTTTGCGAATGCGGAGGAAGCAGCACCTGCGCAGGCAAAGGGCAAGACGGTTGTGTATGATGTGATTCTGGAGGTCAGAGACCTTTACAATAAAAAAAAAACCACCCTGCGTCTTTTGAATGAGGATAAGGAGAAGGTTTCCGTTTGGCAAAAGAACGGCGAAGACTGGAAGGAATTAGATACGAAGAATCGTGGGAAATATGTGGTCTGCAAGATTGACGGTACGGAAGGCACGCTTTGCATCAGCTACGAGGGCGCAGCGAAAAAGACGCTGCTGTTTGTCTGCATGGCTGGCATTGCGGCGGTTGTTGTGATTTTCGGTGCTGTGAAGCTGAAAAAGGGCAGAAAGCAGAAAAAGCAGACAGAAGCAGAAGCTTCTACAGAAACAGAAGAATAAAAATATTTTGAGGACGGCGGCTTTTCCTTTTAGGCTTGCCGTCCTTATGCTATACTGAAGAGAAAGAGGTGAGCGCATGAAGAACGGGAAATATTGTATTTTGATTGCAGATGATGAAAAGGAAATTCGGGATATTTTGCGGCTGTTGCTGGAGGGCGAAGGCTATGCGGTGCTGACCGCGGAAGATGGCAGAGAAGCGATCGCAGAAGCGGCGGCGGAGGTTGATTTATATATTCTGGATGTGAATATGCCGGAGGTATCGGGATTCCCTGCGGCGGCGGAAATTCGCAAGCACTTTGATGCGCCGATTGTTTTTCTGACGGCGTATTCCACAGAATCGGACAAGGTGATGGGCTTTTCTGTCGGGGCGGATGATTATATCGTAAAGCCGTTTTCCAATATGGAGCTGCTGATGCGCGTGAAGGCGATTCTGCGGCGAAGCAGCGGTGTAAAAGCACCTGTGGTGACAGAGAAAATTCCCTTTGCGGATTTGATTCTGGATACGGAGAGCCGCTCTGTTTCCAGGCAGGGGGAATTGATTCCGCTGACCTATACGGAGTTTCGGATTTTGGAGCTTTTTGTGACGCATAAAAAGAAGATTTATTCCTTGGAAAATATTTACCAAAGCATTTGGGGAGAGGATGCAGTTGGCGACAGTGCGATTATGGTGCATATCAAAAATATCCGCAAGAAGCTGGGGGATGATTCCAGAAACCCGAAATACATCAAGACGGCATGGGGACGGGGGTATTATGTTGACCAATGAGAATGGAAGAAAAACAAAGCGGCTTTCGCGCGAGATTCTGGGACTGCTGCTGATTACGGCAGTGATTGCGCTGTTTTTCTGGGGCTTTTTATATCTGACGGCAAATTCCATTTCCGAAACCTATTTCGCAGAGCGCAACCTGCAGCCCTCCGAGGGGCAATGGCTGACATTGCGAGCATGGATTCGCAGTGTGAGTCTGCTTTCGACGGTTATTCTGTTTCTGGTGCTGTTTCTGTTCCTGCTGGGGCAGAAGCTGGCGTATCTGCGGGAAATCATACAGGGGGTGGATGCCCTGCGCACACACCGCTTGGAGGATACCATTCCGCTGCGAGAGGCGAATGAGCTGACGGAGCTGGCGGAGCATATCAATTTTCTTTCGGAAACGGAGCGGCGGCTCAGGCAGCAGGAAACGGCACTGCAGGCAGAACGGGAGCGCATGATTCGCGACCTTTCGCATGATATCCGCACGCCGCTGACGGCAATTTTATCCTATTCGGATTATATGAGCCGAAAGGACGGGTATACAGATGCGGAATTACGGGAATATTTTTCGCTGGTGCGGAAGAAGGCGGCGCAGATGAAGGACATGACAGACCGCCTGCTGGAGGGCAGTAAGCGCAATGTGGAGCCGGTGGAAAACGGCAGGCTGCTGATGGAGCAGCTTGCAGGAGAATGGGAGGAAATTCTGGAGGACAGCTTTTCCTGCGAGATTTCCATGGAGAATTGCACCGATTTTCGGGCAGAATGGGATATGCAGGAGATCCTGCGGATTTTCGATAATCTGTCCTCTAATGTGGAAAAATATGCGGACAGTGGACACCCTGTTTTGCTGCAAATGGACAGAGGAGTGGACACCTTACGGATTTTACAGAAAAACGCAGTGCGGCAGACGGCGCAGAAGATAGAAAGCAACCAAATCGGACTGGAGAGCATCCGCAGAATTACCGCCGGCTATGGCGGAGCAGTGACGGTTTCCTTGGACGAAAAGCAATTTCAGATTGAGATTACCCTGCCTGTTTCGGAAAAGTGATTTCGACTCAAGGTGCGCCGACACTGCCTTCAGAATTCTTTAGAATTTCCTGCCCGATTTCTTTAGAATCCTATGCTATGATGAATTCATCAAAGAAAACAAGACAACAAGAAAGTGAGGAATGGCTTATGGCATTAGGATTATTATTGATTTTATTTATGGTAATGAGCATCATCAGCGTGGTTGGGCTGCTGCTCCTGTTTCTTTTAAAGGGAGAAAAGGCGCAGAAGATTGTGTTTTACTTTATGGCGCTTCTGGGGATGTTTATCGCATGGATGACAGCGACAAGCTATGCCACCAATCAGATTAAGGAGCAGATGATTTCGTGGGGCTTTGGTGCATTGGCGGTTGTGGCGGTTCTGGTGCGGCTTTGCGGCAAGAGCAAAAATGCAGCATTGGCGGCAAAGCTGCTGGCGGCGGCATCTGTGGTGCTTGGTATGGTGGCATTATTTATCGGTTAAGTCGAAATCAGGATTTCGACTTGTTTAAACAGAAGAATAAACAGACGAGATCCATCGGCTAA
>ENA-OVGQ01003621-OVGQ01003621.1-human-gut-metagenome-genome-assembly--contig:-NODE-3621-length-11796-cov-2.721233_pt1 | contig 11796 bp, 11 predicted proteins | sample MGYA00237774_ERZ505427 | MGnify/ENA primary metagenome ERZ505427 (study PRJEB26158, sample SAMN06016404) | human gut metagenome | biome: human gut; feature: ankylosing spondylitis patient; material... | reverse complement strand
TGAAAAGCACTTCTCACACCATCTTGACGCACAAAAGGAGCAAAATTATGAACAAAAAACAGATTATCCGCACTCTTGCCGCGCATGCGGCTGACGCTGTCGTCCTGCTTGAAAAAATCTGGCCCGACGACGCATTTCCCGCCAAGCTCTGCGATCGTGTCGATGCGAGCGATTACTTCATCACGAACCGCGGTGCGGTGATCGCCAACGACATGCGCGTGCCCTTTCTCGCCGAGCAGGTCGGCGCGGTCGGCATTTCGTCCGATGATGTGCACGTACGTTGGAAAATTATCACAGTATACTGGCCGGACCTCCGTCTATCGTACGCCGTCCGCACGACCGCATGGGACAAGAAACCGCGCTTTCCGGGTCTTGATCTCAGCGACCGAGAGGTTGACCTTGTATACGAGATGTGCGACACCTTATCCCGCAATCGTGCGTACATTGAGAAAGATTTTTCGACGGAAAAGACGCTTTTTGCCGACATTCTCAGCAACACGTACGCTGCCAAGTCGCTCGGTGCTTTCGACGAATCCCGATTCATCGAACTGCTGCAGAATGACCCGCTTGTCCTGCCGGTTCTCGAGGCCGTACTGCTCGCAAGCGTATGGAGCGAATCGACACTGGAAAGCGTCCCGAATTTCCTTATGGTTTTCGCACTGCCGAACGCGCAGGCCCTTTCGGTTCGCGAAAACCTCGAAGAACACTTCCATACGGTTGACCTGCTCCGCTCTCCCTCTGCGCCGTTCGAGCGCCCACTTACGCTGCGCCTCGAAAACAGTCAGCCTCCGGTGTACAGCCCCGCTGCGAGCGGGCGGCTCGTTCTGCTCGAGCCGATCGGAGACGCACCGCGCAAGCTGCTGATCGACACGATCGAACAGCATTCGCGCATTCGGCTGCTTACCAGCAACGCCGAGGCACGCCCGTTTGCCGCGTTCCCCATCGTCATCTCCACGCGTACCTTTCCGGCGGCGTATGCGTACACCGTCACTGTGCCCAAACAGGCACACTCTCTGCGCGAGTCCGACGCAGACTGCCTTCGCCTGGCGGCTGCCAAGCTACTGTGCTGCATTTCTGGAGCAGCAGGCACGCTCAACGAGGCCATTGATGATCTTGCCGGCAATCCACACGCCTACCGGCTGAGTCTTCCGGAGCGCTGGATTACCATTGCACGGCAGTTTATCCGCCACGCTCTGCTGACCAATGAAAACAGCCGTGCTGCATTCGACCGCATCTCCGGCGAGGCTGAGCGCGTCGCAAAAGAGGCACAGCTTTCCCGCGCAGAAACAATCGATAAGGGTGTTGCCTTCCTGCTCGAGCCGGAGCGTTACAAGGACGCGATCCATCCGCGGCCGCAGTCACTCGAGGAACTTGCTGGGACAACGGCGTTCGAATACACGTATCAGAACGAGCCGCTGCTAGTCTATCATCCCGACCGCTTCGCTGGTCTGCTGCAGCGTGCCGGAGTCGGTCCCGAGCTTGTCGAAGATGTTGTACAGGCATTGAAGGACCGTTCGCTCTGCACGTCTGAAAAGGTCAAAATTAACACTGAAGGGGCTGGCAGACGCTATCTTGCAATCCCAACGAAAAAGTTCACGAATTCCCGCATTCCAGCTGTTCCGGCTGGCAACAAGGAGGACAACAATGTATAACAATGATATATATCCTGCACTGCAGACGTTCAGTATCGAACGTCTGCGCAAAGAACAGGAACGCGCACTGACACCGATTCTTGCTGGACGTGATGTCCTCGTTCGGCTGCGAACCGGCGGCGGAAAGTCATTACTGTACCAGCTGCCTACACTGCTCGATGAGCCGGGTTCGCTCACGCTTGTTTTCTCTCCGCTTCGCGCGCTGCAGCGCGATCAAGTACAGGCACTCGAGCGCAGAGGCGTGCACGCCGCCCTGCTGAACTCCGACCTCAGTACGTCCATGCACGCTGATATTCTGCGCGACTTTACCGCGAACGGCGGTCTCCTCTACCTTGCGCCGGAGCAGCTCCGCCGCGAGGATGTGTGCACCACACTTGCCGCCGCGCATGTGCGCCGCGTGGTCGTTGACGAGGCGCATATTCTGCCGCAGGTCGAGCACGCCTTTCGCAAGGATTACCGCCGTATCGGGCCGTTCATCGAGTCACTGTCCGAGCGCCCGCAGGTGCTGGCGTTCACCGCGACCGCCACGGTGTCTGACCTCAACTACATCGCCGAGCGGCTGTGTATGCGCGACCCTAAGCGTCTGCTGTTTCCAGTTCGTCGGAAGAATGTCAAAATTTATGTCAAGAAAATTACCATCCGCGATAAGACCGGAAAGACCCGCAAACTGCAGAACGCGCGGCTCATCATGCTGGACAATGTACTGCGCAAGTACCGCAAGCACGGTGCCACGATCATCTACTGCCCACGCGTCAAGGATGTCAAGCGCACCACCAAATGGCTGCGTTCTCGTGACTATCCAGTGAAGGCTTATTACGGCAAAATGAAACGCTGCAAACGCGCCCACGTGCAGGACTACTTTCTGACGAAAAAGCGCCCGATCATCGTAGCTACGAACGCCTTCGGTCTGGGCATTGATCGTCCCGACGTGCGACTGGTCGTGCACGCCGGACTGCCCATCGGCATCGATGCGTACACGCAGGAAATCGGCCGCGCCGGACGCGACGGAAAAAAGGCGCGCGCCGTACTGCTCTACGCGCCATCGGATGAATATGTGGTGAAAAACCTTATCCACAGCAGCCGCGACCCTGAAACCGTTTCCCGCGGTAAAAAACGTCTGAAAGCACTGAAAAAGGTTCTGCGCGAGCCGAACAAGGTGTGGAAGGGTATCACGAAGTACTTTCGATAAGCGTATCAACCACGCCTGTCATTGATATAATATTTATATGTATGAATGATTAAACCGCCCGCATCACGGCAATCCTAACTACCAGAAGGAGGAATTTCCATGACCAACAACTTTCAGTGTGCACAGATCTACCAGATTCTCGCGCTCAACGATGAAATGCTGAAGAGCGGCTGCATCACCCGCGACGAGCACGACTTTGTCCGCCATGTGCAGACGGACAAGCTGACCCGGCTGCACAGCACGCCGTAAGGAGGCCGTCTGATGGACGTCCGCAGACTGGACGAAATGCAGGCGCAGGGCCGCAGCATCTTCGATACCGAGCTTACTGTGGCGTACTATGCCCGCGTTTCGACCGACAAAGACGAGCAGATCAACAGTCTCGGCAACCAGAAACGCTATTTTGAGGACTACATCGCCGCAAATCCGCACTGGAGATTTGCCGGCGGCTACGTCGATGAGGGCATCAGCGGCACGTCTGTCGAGGGACGTGAACAGTTTCTCAAGATGATCGAGGACGCGAAACGCGGCCGCTTTGACCTCATCGTCACCAAGGAGATCAGCCGTTTCGCCAGAAATACACTCGACAGCCTGCGCTACACGCGCGAGCTGCTGCGCTGCGGCGTGGGCGTGTACTTTCAGAACGACAACATCAACACCTTTGACAAGGATGCCGAACTGCGGCTCACCATCATGTCCTCCATCGCACAGGACGAGGTACGCAAGCTGTCCGAGCGCACGCGCTTCGGCTTTAAGCGTGCGCAGGAGAACAGCGTGCTGCTCGGTCAGAACAATCTGTTCGGGTACAACAAGGTTGACGGGCGATTGGAGATTGTCGAGCCGGAAGCCGCCGTCGTCCGTGAGGTGTTCGAGCGCTACGCTGCCGGAGACCTCGGTCTCCGCGCCATTGCCAACGACCTGGACAGCCGCGGTGTACGCGGACGGCAGGGCAAGCCGCTCACCTACTCCACGCTGTACGGCATGATCCGCAACCCGAAATACAAGGGCTGCTATGCCGGTCGGCGGTACGCCTCGCGCGACTACCGCGACAAACGCAGCTACCGCCTGAGTGCAGACAAATGGCTCGTGCATAAGGACGACCGTGTGCCTGCCATCGTGCCCGAAGCGCTGTGGGAGCAGGCTAACCGTCTGCTTGCCTCGCGCGGCAAGACCATGAAGGCGCACGCGCAGGCATCCCAGAACCGCTACGCCTACAGCGGCAAGCTCATCTGCGCGAAGCACAGCACAACTTTCCACAGGCATGTGTATAAAAGCAAAAGCCGCGGCGAGGCGGAGTGCTGGAACTGTAGGCTGTACCGTGAAAAGGGCAAAACCGGCGGCTGCAATTCCCCGACGGTTTACAGCCGCGAGCTGGACCGCATTTTAGAGCGTGTGTTCGAGCAGATAACGGACGAGCGCTCAGCCGCTGTGCAGGAGTACATCGACAATCTGCGCGCCTTTGCCGCACAGCAGGATAACGCCCCTGCGCTTGCTCAAGTCGAGCAGGAAATCGAAACGGTCACCCGCCGCAAGGACAAGCTGCTCGACCTCGCGCTTGCGGGTGCGCTCTCCAACGACGAGTTCAAGCAGCGCAATGAGACCTGCAACGAGCAGCTTGCCGCCCTCGAGCAGCAGCGAACAGAACTACAGAATGCGAACAAGACACTGGAAGAACGTATCCGACGGGTGGAAAATCTGCGCCGCATCATCGAGGAACGGTGGCAGATGAGCTGCGGGTTCTCGCGCGAGATGTCCAAGGCGCTCGTTGACCATATCATCGTGGACTCGGACGAGAGCAAAACCCATATCTCGCTCGATATTTTCCTCACCACCGGTGCAGAGCCGATCGTATCTGAGACGCAAACCTCTAATGCACAGCTGCAAATGCGCTTTCAGCGAGCACGTTCCGGTTATCAGGGTGAGTACACGGTGACGTATCTCGTGCGCTGGCATTTGGAATAAAAAGCAGTGATACCTTTCCAATTTGGAAGCATATCACTGCTTTTATCCTTTTTTACAATTCCAGCGGAGCCAGTGTTGTCGTATCAATCGAGCGAATCGCCGACCGCAGCGGCAGCACCGCCGACGGCGAAACCGAAAGCTCGTCGATACCCATCGACAGGAAGGTTTCGGTCAGTTCCGCGTCTGCGCCGAGTTCGCCGCAAATGCCGATCCAGATTCCGGCCTTGTGCGCATTCTCGGCTGCCATGCGGAGCATACGCAGCACCGCCGGATGGTGTGCATCGAAGAACCGGTCAAGCCCCACGCCCTGCCGGTCAACAGCCAGCGTGTACTGCGTCAGATCGTTCGTGCCGACCGAGAAAAAGTCCACCTCACGCGCCAGCTCTGCGCTCATCATGACGGCGGCCGGTGTCTCGATCATAATGCCGAGCTCGACCTTGTCCGCCATCGGTACACCTTCTTCCGCGAGTTCCGCACGGATGTTGCGGCAGATACGCTTGATCTCCTGCACCTCCCAGACCGAGGTTATCATCGGGAACATAATCGCGATTTTGCCGTAAGCCGATGCGCGGTACAGCGCGCGCAGCTGCGTGCGGAACACCTCCGGACGGGTCAGGCAGATGCGGATGGCGCGCAGACCCATCGCCGGGTTGTCCTCTTTGTCCAGGTGGAAATAATCCGCCTGCTTGTCCGCGCCAATGTCCAGCGTGCGGATGATGACACGTTTGCCGCCCATGCGCTCCGCGACCGTCTTGTATGCCTCGAACTGCTCGTCCTCGGTCGGGTAGTCGCTGCCCTGCAAATACAGAAATTCCGAGCGGAACAGGCCGATGCCGCCGCCGTCGTTCTGCAATACCGCATCGATGTCCGCCGGAGAGCCGATGTTGCAGTAGACCATCACATTCCGGCCGTCCTTCGTCACGTTGGGCTTGCCTTTCAGCTGATCGAGCAGCTCTTTCAGCGCTTTCTCCTTGGCCTGCTTTTTGAGCAGACGCTCGCGCTCGGCGTCATCCGGCTCGATAACCGCCTCGCCGGTCTGGCCGTCAATGATGGCGTACTTGCCCTCCATTTCCGGCTGCAGCGCATCTCCTGCACCGATAATGGCCGGAATGCCCATCGTGCGCGCCAGAATCGCCGTGTGTGAGTTCGCCGAGCCGCCTGCCGTGATGAATCCCAGAATAAGAGCCTTATCCAGCTGCACGGTCTCGCTCGGCGCAAGATCATCTGCCGCCACGATACACGGCACATCAGACACGATGCCGCTTTCGCCTTCGCCAGTCAGAATGCCGATGACACGCGTCGAAATATCGCGGATATCCGCTGCACGCGCCTGCATGTAGCTGTCGTCCATCGCAGCAAACATTTCCGCGAACTGTGCACCGGTGTCGCTGACGGCGGCCTCGGCGTTTACACGGCCGTTCTCAATCATACCCTCGATGCTCTCCACGAAATCCAGATCGTCCAGCATCATCTGGTGCGCCTCGAACAGTATTGCCGCGTCCTCACCGGCCTCAGCAAGTGCCTTGTCATACAGCTTTGCGAGCTGCTCCTTCGCCGTTTCCCGCGCTGCGCGGAATCGCTCCAGCTCTGCCGCAGTGTCGCTCACCTCATGGCGCGGAATGACGCCGCTTGCTCTGCGGTAAAAGCTGATCGGGCCTGCCGCTACGCCTTTGGATACGCCTTTGCCGAAAATCTGCTCCATCTCGCTCACTCCTTACAGGTTCGCCTTGAAAAATGCCTCAATCTGCGCTGCCGCTTCCGCTTCGTCCTCGCCTTCCACTTCCACGCGAACGGTGTTGCCGTGCTTGATGCCCATGCCCATGATGGCGATCAGGCGGCGTGCATCCGCTTTTTTATCACCGAAATGCAGGAAAACCTTGCTCTTGAACTTCGCGGCCTCCTTCGCCAGCATGCCTGCCGGACGTGCGTGAATGCCAATGGAATCCGTAATGGTGTACTCAAATGCTGTCATGATGAAAACTCCTTTTTTCTTCATTCAAATGGTGGATTGCGGCGAGAAATGCCGCTGCAACCTGCGGTTCGTGTCCATAAAAGTCCACTGCACCCGGTCGATACGGCGGCTTGTCCTCGCTGAGAAATCCGCTGCCGCCGGTGACGACCAAACCGTGTCTGCGTGCCAGTGTGTAATACCGCGCGGTATCTGCTCGGCTGTGCCTGCCGTATGCTGCAATGCCGTCGAATGCCGCCACCGGAAAGGTGTCGTCCATCTCATTCGGCGGCACGAGCACGGCCAGTCCGCCTGCTTCGTGAATCGTGTGAATCGCCTGCTCGGCTGCAAACAACTGCACCGAATCGTTCCGCGTCCGCTCAATCTCAAGCAGCGCCGGACAGGTGATGTCAATGCCGATGCCGAGCGTGAGAAAATCCTGTTCCCGCCAGCGGCAGTCGAGTTCAATGCCAGGCACAATGCGCACACCGAGCTGTGCGCCGCGCCAGATACATTCCGGCACACCGCTGACCGCCCGCCGATCGGTCAAAGCCGCCAGCGTCAGCCGTTCCTCACAGCAGCGTTCGGCCAGTGCACGCGGTGAAAGCTCACCGCCTGCAGTCAGGCTGCTGTGGATTTGCAGATCGGTTTGTGCCATGGAAAGACCTCCGACAAGGTTCAGGATACGGGAAGGATTTCAGAAGGACAGGCTGCGTCCTCCGGGATAAACCAGCGCTGATGCACGCGTACCGCGCCGATAATCGCATGGTTTTCGCAAAGCTGCCGCAGTTCGGCGGCGGAAATGTGCCATAAAACCGCAGCTTCCGGAATGGTCATAAACGGCATGTCTCTTCCTCCTCTTGTGTTATTTGAATAGGTGATAGACCGCCTGTGCCACGCCGTCATGGTCGCAGTCTGCGGTGATGTATTTTGCCAGATTCTTGAGCGCCGCGTCTGCGTTGCCCATTGCTACCGGCATCCCGACTGCGCGGAGCATTTCCGCGTCGTTGTCGCTGTCACCGATGGCGACCATCTCCGCGGGCGTTACGCCGAGCATCTCGCCTAAGCGGGTGAGCGCGTGTCCCTTGTCCGCACCGGCCGGCAGAATTTCAAAGTTGTCCGAGCCTGAGCTTGTGATCGTTAGACCCGGCAGCGGCCGAATCTCCGCAAGCGCCTGCTCGAGCACCTCGCGTTCGCCGAGTGCGTACACCTTGGTGACGTTCAGATGGTTTTTCCGAATCTCACCGGCGATGTCCTCCACGACAATTTTATTCGCATGAAAGCCCTCTACGCGGTAATTTGCGACAAAATCGCGGTTAGAATATTCATTGATATAGATTTTGCTGCCAACATAGATCATCACGCGCACCGGTCGGCTCTGCACCGCCTCGACCACCTTTGCACCGATTTCGCACGGCATGTCCCAGCTTTGCAGAATGCGCTCATCCGATGCAGTGGCAATCGCCGTGCCGCCCGCCGTGACCATCAAATCCTCGCAGGGCAGCTCACGGGCGAACTCCGCCGCTTCGCCGACAATGCGTCCGGTCGAGAGCACAACGTGTACGCCGCGTTCCTTGACCCACCGGAGCGCCTGTTTGACCTCGAGCGTTACCTCCTTGCGGGAGTTTAGCAGTGTGCCGTCCAGATCGAGCGCGAGCAAACGGTATTTCATGCCTGTACCTCCTCCGATATGGCGATAAATGGCGCACGCCACGCCGTCCTCGTCGCACGAAGCGGTCACTTCGTCGGCGGCTGCCCGTGCGATCGGAGAAGCGTTGCCCACTGCAATGCCCAGTCCGGCAGCGCGGAGCAGCGGCGCGTCAATGTCGTGATCACCGAGTGCCATCACCTCATTGGGCGAGATGTGCAACGAATCGCACAGCACATGCATGGCCGTGTCCTTGCCCGCGCCTGCCGGTACGACCTCCAGATATTCGTTCTTGGAGCGCACGAGCGTCATCGGCAGGTGCTTTGCCTCCAGCACCGGAATCATTTCGTCAATCTGCGATTTCTCGCCCATGCAGAGCAGTTTGTGCGCGCCCGCATCGGCGTTCCCGCTCGAAAACAGCGTCTCCAGCGGCGCGACGGTCGGCTGTACGCCGGTTATCTGTGCCTCTGCGCGGCTCCATTCATCCTCGGCGGCAATGAACCAGTCGAGGTCGCGGTAAACGCTCAAGTGGATACCTCGCGCTTGTGTTTCCTGCAGGACGGCCTGTGCACATGCGCGGGTCAGCCTGCTGTCCGCCATCCGGTTTTTGCCCGAGAGAATAAGTCCTCCGCCACAGCACACCAGCGGTCCATCCACGCCGAGCGCATCCCGAATCGGGAACACTGCACGCGGCGGTCGTGCACTCATCAGACAGATGGTCACGCCGTTCTTCGCCGCAGACTGCACAGCCTCGCGGTTGGCGGGCGGCAGCTTGTGCGCGGAATTCAGAAGCGTGCCATCAATATCCATGCACAGCAACCGATATTGTTGTTGATTCATTGCATTTCTTCCTTTATGACTGCTCTGCCGCCGACAAAATATTGGCGACATTGCGGTTTCCGTTGCGGATGCCCAGTACGATCACAGCTGCGCAGACCGCGCACACCAGCGCGATAATCACGCCGCATACGCCGCCCGCGAAGCGCAATCCGCTGCCCGCGATGCCCCACCAGGCCAGCACCGCCGCGCAGGAGGAGAGCAGCATAGCGATTCGCTTCCAAAGGGAAAGCTGCCGAAGGGCCTGCTGTTTGGCCTCGTGCAGTAATGCGGTCTTGTTCATTGAGAAAACTCCTTTCCTGTACGGTGGCCGCTGAACGATTTCGTTCAGCGGCCAGAGGGGTGAAAGTGTGATATAGTCTGAGTGAATCTGAATTAGTATGCGAGTTGCGGATCGAAGAAGCCGACCAGCACGCCGACCAGCGCAATGCCGACCAGCACGAGCATAACAGTCGTCGGCGCCATTTTCTTCTTACTCATCAGCCAGTAACAGAGCATAACTGTAGCCAGCGGCAGGAGCTTGGGGAATATGGTATCCAGCACATCCTTCTGGAGTGATATATCGCCAGGCAGGACAAGCGGCGTTGTAATCGAAATCCAGCTTGCGGCAACCGCGCCGATAACGACCGTACCGAGCATAATAATGCTCTCGCGGATGGCGTTCGCCTTTTCGCCGACGATCATCTCAACGGCCTTGCCGCCGAGCTCATAGCCTTTGAAGTACAGCAGACGCATGCCGAGCGTCAGGATAACATTGTACGCGATGATGTAGAAGATCGCGCCGAGCGGAGAACCGCCCGAGGATAAGCCGAGCGCAACGCCCAGCAGAATCGGAATCAGCGTGCCGACCAGCAGGCTGTCACCGATACCGGCGACCGGTCCCATCAGACCGGCGCGAATGCCGTTGATCATCTCACCGTCGATGTCCTCACCGTTGGCCTTGGCTTCTTCCAGACCGGCGGTCATGCCGACGATGACGGTGCCGAGCTGCGGCTCGGTGTTGAAGAATGCGGAATAGGTTTTGAGGGCTTCGGTCTGCTCCTCCTTGGTGTCATACAGCTCCTCTACCAGCGGCAGCATGGCGCACAGGTAGCCGAACGTCTGCATATGCTCCTGCGAAAAGCAGGTCAGGTGGCCGTAAAACCAGTTGCGGAACGATTTGTTCAGCGCTTTCTTGGAAAGTTTCTTTTCTGCCATGTCAGATCTCCTCCTCATCGTCGTCAAATTCCGCTGCGGCAGCAGATGCAGCTGCGGGAACGGCTTTCTGCAAAGCAAGGATTTTGATGCGGTAGTTGATGACCGCAAAGAAACCGCCGACGATAGATGCCGCAATCAGGTTGAGACCCATGCAAGCGGCCAGCGTGAATCCGAATACGAATACCAGAATATCAACCGGCTTGGTCGCAACCTGCTTGAGCAGGATGGCGATACCAACTGCCGGAAGCAGCGAGCCGACGGTGAACAGTGTTTTCATTGCAACGCCGTCCATTGGCAGGTAGGCCTTCATCAGGTCTACCATGCTGGTGCCGACCTTGGTAATGATAAACGTCGGAATAAACGAGCACAGGATGTGGGAAATCCACGGGAGACCCATATCGACCACATACAGCTTGCGCAGATCGCCCTTTTCCAGAGCGCGCCAGCCCATATGCTGCCAAACGAGGTTTACGGTAGCTGTTCCGTAAAACAGCACGGTGCCGATGGTGCCGACAGCCGAACCGAGCGTTACCGCCATTGCCTGCCCCTCAGCGGATGCCGGGTTCAGACCCATGGAATGCACGGCAACCATGGAAAGCGGAATGCCGATGTAAGAGATCGCGCGAACGTCAGCGGAAACCGTGCCGCCCGGCGTTACCAGTGCGATGTATACGACCTGAATGGCCGCGCCGAGATAAATGCCCGTCTGTACGTCGCCCATGATGAGGCCGACGATCAGACCTGCTACCAGCGGACGGCCCAGCGTGTAGTTGCCGAGCACCGTACCGCCCAGACCGGGCATGGATGCCAGACATGCGAGCAATCCGAACAATGCAGCCTGCCAAACTTGAACTTGCATAAGTTCTCCCTCTTTTCTTTTTTATTTTGTGAAATAGAATTTAGTAGCCGAACTGACCGCGGAACTTCTTCCAGTTGCCGATGGCAGCCTCCTTGATGAGCGCGAACTCTACTTCGTAGCCCTTCTGCATAATGGCCTCGAGTGCGTCCGCCTCCGGCTGGGTGATCGCCTGATTGTTGCCCAGCTTAGTTGCGCCCGGGCGGTCGTTGCACGGTCCGATGATAACCGTCTTTACCTCACCGGGATCAAAGCCGTCGTCCACGAGGATGCTCTTCATCGTGATCGGGTCCTTGGTGATGAGGAAGTAGCGATCCTTGCTGGCGAGCACCTTGCCGCACTTGGCGCGCCACTCGTCGAGCGTCCACACGAAGGTTTTCTTGTCGCTTGCGTTCTTGTACGCTGCCTTAAGCACCGGCGTGGTAGCCGCCTTGTCGTTTACGGCAATGAGTCCGTCGCACGGATACTCGAGCGCCCAGCGCGTGCAGGTCTGACCGTGGATCATACGGT
>ENA-OVGQ01003618-OVGQ01003618.1-human-gut-metagenome-genome-assembly--contig:-NODE-3618-length-11804-cov-3.209294_pt1 | contig 11804 bp, 10 predicted proteins | sample MGYA00237774_ERZ505427 | MGnify/ENA primary metagenome ERZ505427 (study PRJEB26158, sample SAMN06016404) | human gut metagenome | biome: human gut; feature: ankylosing spondylitis patient; material... | reverse complement strand
TTTTCTCCCAGATAGCGTATCCGTAAGGCTTAATCACCATACATCCACGCACAGCCGATTGTTCTGCCAAATCGGCTTTCACCACCAAATCATTGTACCACTGCGAATAGTTTTCGCTGCGTTTGGTCAGGTCTTTCAGTTCTTTTGCCATTATATTTTTCTTCTTTTAAAGTTTTCTATCTTCAAAACAGGATGCAAAAATACTAAAAATGGGTGAACTGTGCTCATTCTTTATCTATAATTTTAAGAGAGGACATACCAAGGTTATATATAAATCAGCCGGTTTATGAATCGACAACCGACCGGTTTATGGTTTCTCTAAAGACAAGAGATCACCATTTCCTGCCCTTCTCTTCCAACGGGAACCATACATATTAGAGAATTAACGCATTCTTTATCACCCAAAGAACAGATCGTCAAAACAAAGAGTTGCTTATGAACGTACCTAACTTTTCACCGGTTCATTGATACCAAATCCGAAAAGAGCAAAATCTCCCTTTACCGGATCATCCGGCCATATCTCCCGCAACGCATCAGTAATGCAACGTGCTGTTTTCAGGCATTTACGTGCATTGGTCAATCCAAGATCAGTCGAGATGCGATGTACATGAGTGTCAAGAGGGATAATTAGATCTGAGGGACTGAAACTCCGCCAAATACCGAGGTCGACAGGAGAATCCCTACGAATCATCCAACGCAGAAACATACACATTTTCTTTGCTTCGGAAGCACTTGACAAAGCAGGCATCCCATTGATATGTCCGAACACCGATTGCAATCTTTCCAATGGCGTACCGGAAGAGAGAGAATGGCACAAATAGGATTCCAGATCCCCATGCTCCCGGTAGGCAGCATACAAAGTCTGGCAGAGTATATAGAAATCATTCCAGGAGTAATAGCGATAAAAACTGGATGTTACTCCCCGATATTTCCTCCATTCTTCACTTAATATATATCGATATGGAGCATTCAGGAAAAGCTCGTGATCAATCCGGTCACCACTTTTGATAATGGCCTTTCTATTACCGGTAGCGATCCAGGAAGCGATCAGTCCGGAGATCTCAACATCAGCTTTATCAGTATACCGATGGGGAAACTGTATCGGATCATCCATAATAAATTCTTCCACCTCATATTTATCCGCTAAAAGCAAAAGCTTTTCCTTTAGTTCTTGTTTCATATAGATTTTAAAAACTGTACATTAAAAAAACGCCACAGATTGTATGGATTCATACAGAAATAGGGAAATAAGTCTGTGGAAATCCATAGAATCTGTGGTGAACAAGCCTTTTGCTACAAAGGCTTATAAGTTTATTTACTAAAATCTCTCGGAGCAGGTACCGGAGGCAACGGTTTACGATCTTTAAGCTGTTTCATAACCTCTTCGATGGCTCTGTTCAGTTGCTGGTCTTCTCCATTCCACTCCTTCACCGGATCATTGTCAATCAAAATATCCGGATCTACTCCATGGTTCTCAATAATCCATTTCCCGGTCTTCGGGTCATAGCTCGTAAAGAATGGCACACGTATGTCCGTACCATCCATGTATGGCAATGATCCGCTGATACCCACAATGCCTCCCCAGGTACGAGTTCCTATCAACTTACCCAAGCCAAGTGCGCGGAAGCCCCACGGGAACAGGTCGCCATCTGAAGCGGAGTATTTATTAATCAAACAAACCTTCGGTCCCACCTGTACAGCATCAGGCACTGTTCCCACATGGCTGGTACCTCTACCCATAGTCAGACGATAAGGTTCACGGGAAAGACGTTCCAAAATCATTGGTGAAACATTACCTCCACCATTGGCACGATCATCGATAATCAACCCTTCTTTATCAAGTTGCGGATAGAAATAGCGGGCAAACTCGTTCAAGCCTTCCGGCCCCATATCCGGGATATATCCGATACGTCCGTTGGAAGCCCGGTCCACCTTCTTTATATTATCCTGTACCCAATTGTAATGTATCAAAGGATATTCATTGGCAAGCGGACTGATCACAACCTTACGTGCTCCGGAAAGCTGAGGTTTGACATTCAGCGAAATTTCAGTAGGTATCTCTGCTTTACCCACCAGTAAAGAATACATATCTTTAACTGTATTAGTCGGCACACCGTCAATAGCTACGATGTACTCTCCCACTTTCACATCAACACCCGGTTCCGTAAGCGGAGAGCGCAGTTCTTTGCTCCAAGATGCTCCGGGGAATATCTTCTCCAGACGGAAAAAGCCACTCTTGTCGCGAGTTATTTCCGCACCAAGCAAGCCGGTATTGATCCGTTTGGGCTGTTCCGTTTCTCCCGGATTGACATAAGCATGCCCACAGTTCAATTCACCTATCATCTCACCGATAATGTAATTCAGGTCTAAACGAGTTTTAACGTAAGGCAGCAAGACCGCATATTTTTCTTTAATTGCTTTCCAATCTACACCGTGCATGCTCTCCTGATAGAATCCGTCACGATAGGCACGCCAAGCTTCATCAAAAATTTGTGCCCACTCTTTCGGATAATCCACAGTAATCTTCATATTGCTTAAATCGACCGGAGCGGTCAGTTCTGTCTTACCCGAAGGAAGATTGGTCACATAAATCTGACGGCCTTTAAAGAAAAGTGCCTTCTTACCATCGTAAGTAACATCCATCGAAGCTCCATCGGCAATCGATTCCTCTTTCTGACTTGCCAAGTCATACATTTTCGTACCACCGCGTCCCCAGTAGTACACCTTGTTGCCATCCGAATAGAAGTTACCATAATAAGACGGAGACAAGGGCAAGCGAACGATGCGATCGGTAATGCCATCCGGATCGAACTTCACCAACGAAGCATCGGCCACTTCCTTCTTATCTGCCGGTTTCTTATCCCCGCTTTTGGGGGTAGCATTAGATACAGCCACTTCCGCATCTTTCTGCATGAAAGGAGACGATGTATCCTTAGACAGCAAAGCGATGTACACACCATACATATTATTATATACATGGTTCCATTCCAATGATCCGTAAGTCGGGTTAAAATCACGGGCAGAAGAGAATATCAGATACTTTCCATCGGCACTGAACACCGGAGAAGAAGAGTTATACCATTTGTCGGTCACCGGATATTCTTTCTTTTCCGCAATGTTGTAGACATATACGACATTGATTTCATTTTTACCCATCCGTGTATAAGTCAACCACTCACTGTCCGGAGAGAAAGTAACTCCACCCGGCACTCCCACCGGATCTTGCAATAATAAAGAAACTTTCCCGGAAGCCACATCCAGCAGATTAACTCGGTTCTTACGATCCATATACACTATCTTCTTAGAATCCGGACTCCATTTAAAGTCACGGATATATGTATCGTTCTTATGAGTTAACTGCATCGGTTCGCCACCTGCCGCATTCTGCAGATAAAGTTCGGTTTCCCCTGTGGCATCAGAGATATAAGCAATCTGTGTTCCGTCCGGTGACCACTGTGCATCACGATCGTGAGCTCCCGGCGAACGAGTTATATTTTTTGTAACCCCTTTCTCTACCGGCAGATTGAATACTTCACCCCGGCTTGTCACTACCATCCGTGCTCCATCCGGTGAAAGGCTGGCCGCAGTCACATAATTCGCTCCCTCTTTCAAATCGGTGCGGGCATAGATATTATCAGAAGCCAGTGTAATGTTTACCTTTTCAGCTTTCCGGGCCGCAGCATCCATCTTATAAATATATCCGCCGTTTTCAAAAACGATGGTATTGCCATGGACGCTTGGGAATTTCACATCATACTCAGTGAAGTTCGTCACCTTTGCAGTCTGTTTGGTCTTCGTATTGTATGCGAAGATATTCATTATACGGTCACGGTCGGAAAGGAAAAAGATTTCATCGCCAATCCACATCGGAAAAATGTCCTGAGCTACATTATTGGTTACATTCTCCACTGTTTTGTTTCCCGGATTATACACCCAGATATCATCGGCCATACCGCCTTTATAATACTTCCAGGTACGAAATTCGCGCATCACCCGGTTGTATGCCAATTGTTTTCCGTCCGGTGAATAGCTGCAAAAGCCTCCCTCGGGAAGAGGAATGACTTCTGACAATCCGCCTTCTTTGTCTACTGTAAAGAGTTTACCGGAGAATCCGTCGCTGATGCGATTACGATACACGATACGTTGTCCGTCCGGAGTCCATGTCATAACAATGTTGTTAGGTCCCATACGGTCACCCAAGTCGTCACGGCTATTGGTAGCCGTGTAGGTTATCCGTAGTGGTTCGCCACCCGTTGCAGGCATGGTATACACTTCTGTATTTCCATCGTACTGCCCGGTGAATGCAATCGTTTTGCCGTCCGGAGAAAACCGGGGAAACATTTCGTATCCCACATGGGAAGTCAGGCGTTGTGCTTCACCTCCCGAAGCAGGCACTTTATACAAATCGCCCGCATACGAAAATACGATCTCATTTCCGTTCGTAGCGGGGAAACGCAACAACCGTGCTTCTCCTGCAGCCGACAGCAGCATAGGAGCACCTGCCAGAACGAAAATAGATAGGATTAGTTTCTTGTTCATGTGATTATCTATTAAATTTATTAACAAAGGTAAGAAAAGAACAAAGAGTGACAGAAGAAATACATAAAAAAACCGCAGATCCATCATTCTTTTCCTACAAAAAGACTGGAGAAATCTGCGATATTCTATTTTAGTTGAGGAGATAAACTTTTGAGCGGTAGGCGAGGGTCGAACTCGTGACCTGCGGCTTGGGAAGCCGCCGCTCTGCCAACTGAGCTACTACCGCATGTGTTGCTTTTATTTTGTAAAGCCATGCAAAGATAAATATTGTTTCCGAAATACCCATAGCAATGGCACAATATTTTGTATCCGGGAATGAAAATATAAAATATTACCGTACATTTGCTAACCGAAAATACACAGATAGATTCATGAAACAGATCATACTCATCACCGGAGGAGCCCGTTCGGGCAAAAGCAGCTATGCCGAACGCCTGGCGTTATCCCTCTCTCCTAATCCGGTTTACTTGGCCACCTCACGTATCTGGGACGAAGAATTTCGTCAAAGAGTATTGCGCCATCAAGCCAACCGCGGACCGGAATGGACCAATATAGAAGAAGAAAAAGAATTGAGCCGCCACTCTTTGGAGGGGCGTGTAGTGCTGATCGATTGTGTAACCCTCTGGTGCACCAATTATTTCTTTGATCTCGAAGCAGACACCGACAAGGCACTGACTGCTGTTAAAGCCGAGTTTGACCGACTGATACAACAGGACGCGACCTTTATTTTTGTCACCAACGAAATCGGCATGGGAGGAACTTCAGAAAACCTGATACAACGAAAATTCACTGACATGCAAGGATGGATGAACCAGTATATAGCCTCCCGGGCCAATCGGGTAATACTAATGGTATCGGGGATTCCTGTGAAAGTAAAAGACGAAAAGTAAATGATAGAATAACCCTTATAAAATGAAAACATTTCAAATCACCAGACCGGACGAAACCATCCGGGAAGCACTGACCGACAAAATAAATAATCTGACCAAGCCCAAAGGCTCTCTGGGAACACTTGAAGAACTGGCCTTGCAGATCGGGCTTATCCAGCAAACACTTACTCCCGAGCTGAGACATCCTCAAAATATCATATTCGCAGCCGATCATGGCATTGTCGACGAGGGAGTCAGCCTCTCTCCCAAAGAGATCACCTGGCAACAAATCAGCAACTTTCTTCACGGAGGGGCGGGTGTCAACTTCCTTTGCCGCCAGCACGGATTCGAGTTGAAGATTGTAGATGCCGGAGTGGATTACGACCTCCCATACGAGAAAGGAATCATCAACATGAAGGTACGCAAAAGCTCGCGTAACTATCTGTACAAGGCAGCCATGACAGAAGAAGAAATGAATTTGTGCATCGAGCGCGGAGCGGAAGTAGTCCGTCAGTGTCATGCCGAAGGGTGCAATGTGCTTTCTTTGGGCGAAATGGGTATCGGCAACACTTCTTCGTCTTCCATGTGGATGACGTGCTTCACCCATATTCCTCTCGAACTGTGTGTCGGAGCAGGCAGCGGACTCGACAATGCAGGCGTCCGTCATAAATATAATGTATTGCAGCAGGCACTGGACCATTATCAGGGAGACGGAAGCGCACACGACCTGATCCGCTATTTCGGCGGACTGGAAATGGTAATGGCAATAGGCGCCATGCTTCAGGCAGCCGAGTTAAAGATGATTATCCTGGTAGACGGATTCATCATGACAAACTGCATCCTTGCAGCCTCCCAACTTTACCCTGAGGTATTGCATTATGCCATCTTCGGTCATCAGGGAGATGAAGCCGGACATAAGCTGGTACTTGATGCCATGGGAGCCAAGCCATTACTGAATCTGGGTTTACGTCTCGGAGAAGGAACCGGAGCCATCTGCTCCTATCCTATCATTGACTCTGCCATACGGATGATCAACGAGATGGACAACTTTGCACATGCAGCCATCACCAAATATTTCTAATAAGATTTGCCGATGAATATATTAGCAGCATTTATCTTTTTTACCCGCCTCCCCTTCTGGCGTATCCGCGAAGTTCCGGCAGAATGTTTTAAACACGTTGTGCCTTACTGGCCTTTGTCCGGATGGCTCACGGGCGGCATCATGGCAGGAGTACTTTGGTTGAGCGCACAGATCCTCCCCTTCTCCGTTGCCGTATTGTTGGCACTTGCCGCCCGGTTATTGATCACCGGTGCCCTACACGAAGACGGGTTGGCAGATTTTTTCGATGGATTCGGAGGAGGTACGAACCGGGAGCGGATTCTCTCCATCATGAAAGATTCGCATATCGGCAGCTACGGTGTCATCGGGTTGATTTTCTACTTCCTTCTTCTATGGAGTCTTTTGATGTCGCTCCCCCTCTCCTTCGCATGTATTACATTGATTGCAGGCGACACGATAAGCAAGCTGACCTCATCACAAATCATCAACTTCCTGCCTTACGCACGGAAAGAAGAAGAAAGCAAGGCCAAAGTAGTATATAACAGAATGTCAGGCGGAGAATGTGCTTTCGGTCTGTTATGCGGTATACTTCCTTCAGCACTCCTGCTACCGTACCGATACTGGATGGCTATCGTATTTCCGCTGGTCATGCTGTATCTGCTTTGCACACTGATGAAACGGAAATTGCAAGGTTATACCGGCGACTGTTGCGGGGCACTGTTTCTTCTAAGCGAACTGTCTTTCTACCTGGGAATAGTTATACTAATGTTTATATAGTCATGGAAGTCATATTAATCCGCCATACCTCTGTCGATGTTCCTAAAGGAGTCTGTTATGGCCAGACTGATGTACCTTTGCGAGATAGTTTTGAAGAAGAAGCCTCAATTACGGCTCAACAACTACAGAACGACGTATTTGATGCCGTATTCACAAGCCCGCTGAGTCGTTGCACCCGCCTGGCAGACCACTGCGGTTATCCGGATGCCATTCGTGATGCCCGGCTGAAAGAGCTGAACTTCGGTGAATGGGAGATGCAGGAGTTTGATAAAATATGTGATCCGCGACTGGAGGAGTGGTATAACGACTACTTCCATGTAGCTGCTACAGGCGGAGAGTCTTTTATGATGCAGCTTCAACGGGTATCGGAGTTCCTGAATGAAGTGAGTGGAAAAGAGTATAAACGCATAGCCGTCTTTGCACATGGAGGGGTGCTGATTTGTGCACAAATCTATGCAGGGATACTGAGAATGGAAGACGCTTTTGACGCACTGACACCTTACGGCGGAGTGGTCCGGCTGCAACTTAACTCAAAGACAGAAGAATAGTCAGCCACACCAACACAACCATCAGTACCTCTGCCTGCCGATTGACACAGACGGCTTTCTTCATATCCTCGGTTGTCAATGCCCGTTCGTTGTTGCCTATAAAAGGCTTCCACACCTCTTCGCCGAAATAATAGTGGGGCCCGCCGAAACGGCAATTCAGAATACCGGCCAAAGCAGCTTCGGGATAACCGGAGTTTGGGCTGGCGTGCCGGCTGCCATATTTACCCACGAACCTGAGCAAAGAAAACCGTCCGCTGACGAGGATCATCAACAAAGCCGTCAGGCGGGCAGGAATATAATTGGCAACATCATCGATCCGGGCCGCTATACAGCCGAATTGACGGTAACGCTCGTTGCGGTAACCGATCATAGAGTCAAGTGTATTCACCATCTTGTACGCCATCATGCCGGGCACTCCCAACACTGCATACCAAAAAAGTGGTGCAATTACCCCATCACTCAGATTTTCGGCTAAAGTCTCCAAAGCTGCGGTACGCACCTCTTGTGCAGATAGTGCAGAGGTATCCCGTCCCACAATGCGGGCCACTTGTTTACGCCCCTCGTCCAATGAATGGTCTACGGCTTCGAAGACCATCCGGACCTCACGTATCAGGGTTGTACCTGCCAGGCAACAAAAGATCAGCAGTGTTTGTATCAGCGCTGTCAGTATGATGGAATACTCTCCGATCACTTTAAAAAAGAGGAAGGTAAAAAAGTAGACTCCCACAATCAATGCTACCGACATCATTCCCCCTTTCCAAACGCGGGCTCTCCCCGCATTCAGACACTTCTCTCCCCAAGCTATCAGTTTACCGAATCCTACCACAGGATGTGGCAACCAGGACGGATCGCCTTGCCAGCGATCGAACAACCAGGCTAACGGTAACGGAAACAACCTGCAAAAATACACAAGGCTAATATACCAAAAGAACATTCCATCCATACTTTCTCTATCCTATCAGTCAGTCATTACTCCGCCATCCACTTCGCAATCGCTCCCACCAGTTCGTCATTCTCTTCCGGTGTCTGAGTGGCAATGCGGAAGAAACGTTCGTCCAGCCCTTCGAAGTTGGAAGCATCCCGAATCAGAATCCCTTCTTCACGGGCCAGATATTCCTTTAAAGCAGCAGCTTTTCCGAAACGCAGGCACACCAGCATAAAGTGAGTATCGGTAGGCCAGACCTCTAACCCGCCTATCGCCTCAAGCGAACTTTTCAGGCGGGCACATTCCGCCAGATAATCTTTCATGGAGAGACCGGCCGGGATGCCTTCGGAAAGCAGGTAGAGTCCTGCTTCGATGGCAAGCTGATTGACCGACCAGGGCATCCGGTTCGTACGCAGACGCCCTATCAGTCCGGGATGCGCAGTGACATACCCCAACCGAAGTCCCGGAATGGCATAACGTTTGGTCATCGAATGTAGAAGGATCACATTGGAAAATCCGGCAGCTTCCTGCGCCGTAAAAAGCTCTTTCAGCGTGAAATACTCGTATGACTGATCGATCACGAAACAGACTTGGGGATACTTTGCGATCAGTTCCGTCAGATACTTCTTATCACGCACCTCTCCGGTCGGGTTGTTCGGATTGCAAAGCCAGACCATACGCACGTCCTCCGGCACTGCATCGAGTGTGTACAGTGATGTGACCTTGTGCCCATGCATTCGGCAGGCATCGGCATACTCACTAAACGTAGGCATCAGAATGGCCGTGTTCGTTCCCCGAAAGGTCTGCGCTATCAGATAAATGGCTTCCGTAGCGCCATTCGTCACGCAAACCGAAGCGGCAGGCAGAGCGTGGCGGTCCGCCAGACGGGCCTCCAGCGTATAAGGTTCCGGTTCGGGATAAGCGGATATGGCAGAGATGCGCCCGCACAAATATGCACGCAGTCCGTCGAGGTTCACCTTATTATATACGTTGGAACTGAAATTGCTCCGTATCGGGTGGCGGTATTTATAAGAATCGTCTCCGTGTCCTTCAATCATTGTCTGTCAATATTTGATAGATAAGCGGCAAGTCGACGTGCTTACGGACATGGGCTGCCAGTTTATCGTATTGTTCTTCTTTAAATGCTTTGTAATCAAAAGCCGTCTCTTTCAGTTTATCGGCGAAAGGCTCCAGCAGGTAATCGATAACTGAAGGATTGTCGAGAATGCCATGTACGTATGTTCCCATGCAGGTGCGGTCTACAAAATACCCATCCTCCCTTCCATCCGCCAGATGGTTGAGTGGAGAAACAGGAACATCCGCAAGGGGCATGGTCGTTCCCATGTGTATTTCGTATCCTTCGCAGACAGCGCTGTCTTCAAGAAAACGAAACCGTACCTGGCGGGTAACCTTCTCTCCCTGCATGCGGGTGCTGACAGGCAGTAACCCCAATCCCGGCAAGCGTTCTATCTCGCCTTCCACATGATCGGGATCGCAAACCTCCCTACCCATCAGTTGGTAACCTCCACAAATGCCCATTACCGTGGCACCTTCGCGGTGGGCACGGACGATGGTCTGCGCCACTCCGTTGCGGCGCAACTCATATAAATCGGACAAAGTGCTTTTCGAACCGGGCAACAGGATGATATCCGCTTTCATCAACTCGTCCGTATTGTTGGTGTAGAACAGGTGTACACGCGGATCGCGCTCCAAGACATTGAAGTCGGTGAAATTGCTTAAATGACGAAGCAACACGACAGCCACATTCACTTTGCCTTGTCCGGCACGGATATTCTTGGTCTGAAGCATCACCGAGTCTTCTTCCTCAATATAGATATCTTTATAGTAGGGCACCACCCCAACCACCGGAACACCACAAAGATCTTCCAGCATCTTTACTCCCGACTCGAAAAGGCGGATATCTCCACGGAATTTATTAATCAATATCCCCTTGATATGCTTCCGCTCTTCCGGCCGAAGCAGCATCACCGAACCGTAAACACTGGCAAACACTCCTCCACGGTCTATATCAGCCACGAGAATCACATCTGCCCCGGCATGCATAGCCATAGGCAGGTTCACCAGATCGCTGTCACGAAGATTGATCTCGGAGATACTCCCCGCTCCCTCCATCACTACCGGATTATATCGGGCAGCCAAACGGTCGAATGCGGCATGAACCTCTTTTCGCAATTCCTCCCGCCCTTCACGGCGGAAATATTCGTAAGCATTCCGATTGCCGATGGGACGTCCGTTGAGCACCACCTGTGAAGTATGATCGGACGATGGTTTCAGAAGCAACGGGTTCATATCCGTATGGCAAGGCACACCTGCGGCCTCGGCCTGCACGGCTTGCGCCCTTCCTATTTCAAGTCCTTCGGGAGTGGCATAAGAGTTCAATGCCATGTTTTGTGCTTTGAATGGTGCCGGATGATAACCGTCTTGCAGAAATATACGGCAGAAAGCTGCGGCAATGATGCTTTTGCCTACATCGCTACCGGTTCCGGCCAGCATCAAAGGGTGTAAGTTCTTATTCATATCGTGTTCGTCACGTTAATGGGTGACAAACTTAGTGAAAATATTCGGGGAGAGCAAGTGGGCGTATCAAAAACTCACCACAGAGAGCACAGAGTAATACAGAGAGGGGGTATGTCGAAACTCGTATTCACAACAGATTTATACAGATAAGTATCATTAGTTATCAACAGATTAAGTCAGCTCCATGGAACTCTGTGTCACTCTGTGGTGGATAATGACACATCTCCAATCCATGCAGTGTGCCTCCATGCGGAAGTTATAACAGTCTCAACTTTCTTGTCACATTCTTTGCTATTCCCACAAGATTCTTTATCTTTGTCACTTGAAAGCCGAAGAGAAATGCGGCATGTTGAAGCTATTTTTGACAAGGAGAAAACTGGTAATTTTATTTAAGTCAAGAAACAGAACTTCAATAAAGATGTTTCACGCAGACCATATAGGGTCGGGCGTGCAAGCGTATTTATTGGTTCTGTGGGTATACCAGTACCTCTCCTTGGATAAATATGAACTATACGTCCGACTTCTTTTTGTATAAGGGGGATGAGGGC
>ENA-OVGQ01003579-OVGQ01003579.1-human-gut-metagenome-genome-assembly--contig:-NODE-3579-length-11891-cov-3.167117_pt1 | contig 11891 bp, 6 predicted proteins | sample MGYA00237774_ERZ505427 | MGnify/ENA primary metagenome ERZ505427 (study PRJEB26158, sample SAMN06016404) | human gut metagenome | biome: human gut; feature: ankylosing spondylitis patient; material... | reverse complement strand
AAAATTATATAGTGTACCCTTTTGATTAAGATAGAAAAAATATCGGAGGGGTAAGAGAATGAACGAGAAGAAGTATTCGCTACTAAATAATGTATTTTTTTTGCTGCGGATGATAAGAAAATATTTACCAATGTCATTTGTCTTTGTGATAATAGACATTCCACTGGCTGTTTTTATGGATTATGTAGGTGTGCGAATTCCTAATTTGATTGTTGGAATGATTCAGGGATACTCGGTGTCAGTTGGAATGGTTGCGGCGCTTGGTATTGCTAGCGTAGTGGCAGCAGTTACATTGCAGTATGGGAATCGTATGGTTTCTGCACAGGCACCTCAGTTGTGTGCTAAGCTGGATTTAAAATTATTTGAAAAGTACATGACATGCAGTTATGAAAAACTGGAAGATGCAGATTTTACGGCGCACTACAAGGAGGCAGATGGTTATCTGGCGGATGACAATCATTTTTTGTCGGAAGCAGCAATGCATATTATTGAGATTGGCTCTGGGGCATTGGGAATTATTTTGTATTTCGCTATTCTAGTTGGATTGCCAAAATGGGTGTTGGCTGTGTTGATTGTGGGTACGGTTGTGGAGCTTTTGATTAGCAAAAATGCGGAAACGGAACGAAAAAAACGACAGGAGACAATTGGAAAGCTCACCAGAAAAGTTGATTATATGAATAAGACAGCAGCAGATGTCCGTTCAGCCAAGGACATTCGAATCTTTGATATGATTCCTTGGTTGGAGAAAAAATTTGCAGAGGTAATGGATCGTTTTCACATTGAGAATACACAGGTTGAAAAACAGCGTATTCGTATTGCAGGAATTCGTGCAGGAATCGGTGGGATTCTGGAAATTTTAACTGGAATTTTGTTAGTTGTTTTTGTGCTACAGGAAAAATTATCATTAGCAGAATATATTCTTTATGTAGGCGCAATTCGAAGCTTTTCTATGTGGAGTTTTCAGTTTGGAACGCTTGTGCAAAATTTTTATCGGATGAATGGTGATTTGAGCCGCATACGGTCATTTATTGACGAAGAAGAAACAACACAATCAAATGTGAAGCCAGATACACATTCAATAGCATCACGGCGGTCTAATGTATTGCCAGTAAATGCCGCGGAGATAAAATTTGACCATATATCGAAAATTGAATTTTCACATGTTTTTTATCGCTATCCAAAGAGTGATAGATGGATTGTAAAAGATCTTTCATTTGTCATTGAAAAAGGAGAAAAAATTGCACTTGTAGGAATGAATGGTGCAGGAAAGACAACGATGATTAAACTGTTGTGTGGACTGTTAATTCCAACAAGAGGCACGATACGAATTAATGGAGTGTCCTCTACCGATATAAAAAGAGAAGATTATTATCGTTTGTTCTCTACTGTCTTTCAGGACATTCATCTGTTTCCAGCAAGCATTCAAAGAAATATTGTATGCAGGGATGATCAGATTGATCAGGTGCGGTTTGAGGATGCCGTAAAAAAGTCGGGAATGGATGAAGTAGCCCAAAAGTTTCGAGATGGATTGAATACGCTTTTAGTAGCAGAGGTAGATGAGGAAGCAGTGAATCTTTCGGGTGGACAGGTACAGAAGTTGATGCTTGCACGTGCGATTTATAAGAATGCACCAATTTTGCTTTTAGATGAGCCAACTGCGGCACTAGATCCGATTGCGGAAAAAGATATTTATCTTCAATATAACGAGATGACAGAAGGCAAGATGTCAATCTTTATTTCACACAGACTGGCAAGTACGGTGTTTTGTGACCGAATTTTCTTTATGAAAAATGGAATAATTTCGGAGGAAGGAACGCATGAAGAATTGCTGCAGAAAAAGGGAGATTATTACGAGGCTTTTTCTGTGCAAAGCAAATATTATCAGGAAGAAAAGGGGGAGAGCAGTGAAGGTGCATAATCGGAAAATTCAGGGGAGTTTGCAAATAATTATCAAGACAGCAAGGGCGATGAACCAGATTTTGCCGTGGACAATTGCAATTTTTACTGGTGGACAGCTGATTGTATCGTTACAGCCATACCTGACGGTATTCTTATCTGCGAGAGTTGTGGACTTGCTTTCTGTACATGCAAAGATGGAACAGGTAATTGCGCTAATCGTGTTATCTGGTGCTGGTACCTATACACTAATTTTTCTCGGTAAATATTTTGATAGTAAGCGCAATGTGAGAGGTCTTGACTTGTATTGGGCAATTTTATGGAGAATGAATCGGGTACTAATGAAATGTCCATATTCCGAGGTGGAAAAAACAAAGCTTAGAACACAACAAGAAGAAATTATTCAGGCATACCGTATGAGTGGCTATGGTCCATGGAAAATTCCAGAAATAATGATGGAGTTGATTAGCGGATGCGTAATGATTGTTATGTCGATTGTAATGGGAGGTGTTGTTTTTCTTCCAGTTCAGGGGGAACGTGTGCCGTGGGCAACTGTGGTGATGTTGGCTCTCACTATTGTGTCGGTGATTGTATCAGTGGTTTCGCAGAGACAGTTGCTTTTATTGAATCAGCAAAGTATTGGCGATATGGGAAAGATATTCATGAAAGAAAACTATCTGCTGTCTTATATGGATGAGCAGAAAGCGGCGAAGGATATCCGTATTTATCAGCAGCAAAACGAGATCATTGGGCAGCTTGCGTCTGCATTTGGTGTATTTCATACATTTATTTTTCAAAGGGGAAAGAAAGAGGCGCGCAATTTGGCGTTGCGCAGCTGCTTCGCTCAATTGCTTACAGTGGCGTCATATGTGATTGTCTGTATTCGTGCAGTAAATGGAGTTTATTCAATTGGAGCAGTTGTTCAATATGTGGGAGCAATTGTTCAGCTTTCAGAGGGAATACGGATGCTTGCGTCATCACTACAGATGATTCAGATACAAGCGCCATTCTGCAAGAAATTTCTTGATTACATTGATATTGACGAACATTCCGAGTCTGAAGAATCTGGTAAGAAAATGCTTGCACCAGAAAATGTACAGGAGATTACTTTTGATCATGTGTATTTCTCTTATAAAAAAGATGGAAACTATGTGTTAAAAGATATTAGCTTTTCACTTCGTAGGGGAGAACATATTGCAATGGTTGGCATGAACGGAAGTGGAAAAACAACCTGTATAAAACTGTTGTGCCGTTTGCTAGAGCCAGATAGCGGAACGATTTATTTGGATGGTACAGATATCAAGACATATACAAGAGAGTCTTGTTGGAAATTGTTTTCAGCTGTATTTCAGGATTTTCAGATGTTTGCACTTCCAATTGGAGAGAATATAGCTGGAAGTACGATATATTCCCAAGAAAGAATCATGAAAAGCTTGAACGATTGTGGAATGGGGGATTGGATTAAAAGACAAAATAAAGGGTTGAATCAGGAATTGTTTCGTGTGAATGAGGATGGTATAAATGTTTCAGGTGGAGAAAGCCAAAAATTAGCAATTGCTAGGGCGTTATATTTTAATCGACCTTTTATTATTATGGACGAGCCGACAGCAGCACTTGATCCGGTTTCAGAATCGGAAATCTATGAAAAATTTCATATGTTGGCAAAAGGAAAAGGTGCAGTTTATATATCACATCGCCTCTCTTCCTGCCGTTTCTGCAATCAAATTTATGTGTTTGATAATGGGGAATTGATACAGAAAGGAACGCATGAAGAGTTAGTTGGACAAAAGGATGGAAAATATAGGCAGCTTTGGCAGGCACAGGCAGAGTTTTATGAAAAGAAAAAAGCAATACAGAAAATTTGATGAGAGAAGAAGTGCCTGGCATTAGCCGCCTGCCACAAATCACACATGAAACAACAATCGCTTCGCGTAGGCTTCCCTGTATGCAGACGGGGATAGCCCAGTACTTTTTTTATAGGTTCTAGCAAAATTATGAGCATCGGTGTAGCCAAGCTTGACGGCAATCTCACCGATGCTCAAATTGGTATCGGTCAAAAGATAATTTGCCTCGTCAATTTTTGACTTCAAGATAAATTGCTTTAGTGGCATACCGGAGAGCTGCCTGAAAAGATGCGACAGATATTTTTCGTTATAGCCAAAGTGAAGTGCAATATCGGAGACACGCAAATTATTGCAGTAGTTTAGCTTTATATAATCAAGCATATCAGAATAAATTTGCTTTTGAGAGAGCTTGTCAACATCAGCTTCCTCTTTTGTCAGCTGAGAGTAAAGCTCGCATAAAAGAGAAGTTGTCTCATAATTTAATGCAAGTCGGCTGTGTCCATCTCGAACATTACTTTGAAGTTGTTTCATTAAAGCAACTAACTTGGCTGGGTTTGGCGTAATGCCCTGAATGGGAATACGAATTGAGGTAGAATCAGAATTCGTTTCTTTAGCGGCATCTGGTTGCAGTAAGGTATAAGGAGCACATGACGAAAAATGAATCCAATAAAACGAACAATTGGAAGCCTTCAGACCTTTGCGCCTGTTACCTGGTGCAGCAAGTGGTGGGAGAAGCAGATATTCATTTTGATGTACAGTAAAAGGAGTATGATTGTATTCAATATATGATAATAAGCTCAAAATCCGTTAGGTCAAAATCTTCATGCATCCAATCATCTGAAGGTGCCTCGAATTTTCCACTCATATGATAGTCTAGAGGGGCATTTAGCGGGATTTGAATCAAACAATCTTTCACTGTCAATTTTCCTATCCTTTCTGCAAAAATTGAAAAACTAAATAAAGTATATCATAAAAAAGCCAAAAAGAAAAGAATTACATTTTGACACGTTTTCTATCTTTTCGATATTCCATTTTTCTACTGTCAATATTATACTATTGAAAAAAGAAAAAACGCTGAATAATTAGATATTAATACAAGAAAAGGAGAGAGAAACGTGAGTAAACTTCAAAATTTTGACTATCAAAATGTCGCCTTAAAGGAAGGCCATTGGAAGAAACAGAGAGATGAGCTGATTGAGACTTATCTAAAAATCGAGGATGATGACATGCTTCACCCATTTCGCAAGCTGGCAAATCTTCCAAATAAAGGACATGGTCTTGTTGGTTGGTATGGAAGCGGAGCATCTACATTTGGACAGAAGTTAGGAGCATTTGCCAAGCTGTATCTAGTGACAGGAGATATCCGTTTAAAGGAAAAGGCGATTCGACTGGCAGACGGCTGGGGTGAATGTCTGGCAGCATCTGACAGTGTTGCTGATTGCAATGGTACATATAATTACGATAAATTGATGGGCGGCTTTCTTGATCTGTATGAGTATCTTGGCTATGAACCGGCGAAAGAATATGTGCGTGCATTGACAAAGAGCGCAGATGCAAGACTTGACAAGGAAGTTTGCCGTGATGGTTTGCAGATCATGAGCGGCGATATGATTGAGTGGTATACGCTTCCAGAGCAGATTTACCGCGCATATCAACTTACAGGCGAACAGCTCTATCTTGATTTTGCAAAGGTGTGGGATTACGATTATTTTTGGGAAAAGCTTCTTGCTGGAGATTTTAAGATAGGTCCAAGACACGCCTACAGTCATGTCAACAGTCTTTCAAGTGCAGCGATGGCCTACGAGACGACAAAGAATGAGGAGTATCTGCATGCAATCGAAATTGCCTACAAAGAGATTTTGGATCATCACACCTTCGCAACTGGCGGTTATGGTCCGGCAGAGTGTTTGTTTGCCGATGAGGAAGGATATTTGGGTGATTCGATTAAAGCCAGCTGGGATGCAGATAAGCGTCATATCCATTATCGAGATTTTGGCAATTCCATCCGTCAAAGAGATGACCGTTGGGGCAGCTGCGAGGTGTCCTGCTGCAGCTGGGCAGTTTTCAAGTTAACTCGCTATCTGATGGAGCTGACTGGAGAGGCAGGTTATGGCAGCTGGGCAGAGAAGCTTCTATATAATGGATGCGGTGGTCAGCCTCCGATCACACAGGATGGAAAGGTCATGTATTATGCAGACTATTTCATCAATGGTGGTTTGAAGTCAACAGAAGATGGTCGTCTTCAGGATAATGGCGCTTCTTTTGAGTGGCAGTGCTGTACTGGAACATTTCCTCAGGATGTGGCTGAGTATGCCAATCTTTTATATTATCATTCAGAAGAGGGACTGTTTGTCAGCCAGTATCTGCCGTCAGATGTAACTTTCTCTATTGGAGATAAGCAGGTACGCCTAGAAAATACAAGTTTTTATCCAAAGGAAAAAGAGCTTCGATTTGTTGTTCACGCAGAGACACCGGTTACAACAGCACTTCATTTTCGTGTGCCGTCATGGGCAACCGGAAGCAATACTGTCTGCATAAACAAAGAAAAAGTGAATACCAGTATCCTTCCTGACACTTGGCTGACATTAGAGCGCGAGTGGAAAGAGGGCGACGAGATTATAATTTCCTTTGAGTTTGTGCTTCGCTTTGAATCTGTGGACTCATATGCGCCAGAGGTAGCAGCACTTGTGTATGGACCGATTGTTCTTGCCTGCAACAAGATGACTCTTTTTGACGGGGATCGTGAGAACCCAGAGGAGTGGATCGAGCCAATTCAAAAGGATGGTTATTCGTTTGCATTTCGAACAAAGCCAGGTCATGTAAAGCCGTATGAGCATTTGACAAGAGAATTTTATCCGTATTACGAGATTCCACAGATGCAGTGGTATTATATGTACAGTCGATTTACAAAATAATAGTAACGATTGAAGGTGATTTCATATCGGGCTGGTTGTGCAAAAAGCATAGCTAGTCCGATATTTTTTTCTGCAAAAAGAAAATTTATGCACAGTTCAATCAGCCAAAAGAGAAAAGTAACACCGAAAACTATGAAAAAAACATGATTAACAAATGAAAAAAGTGTGAAAATGACACCAAATCTAGGAAAGTGATATTTACTTTTGGGTGGCAAATCGTTTACAATATAGCCAACACAAAGAGCTAAGCAACTCGAAAATATGTATATTATATACATATGCTGTTTGGCAAAAAAAACTTGTAAAAAGATACTTTTACCAAGAAAGTGATCAAAAAGAAAGGTGGGAATTGTTTATGAAAACGAGAAAACTGATGGCAATGGCAATGGCAGGAGCAATGGCACTGCCGACATGTACTGCATTTGCAGATTCCGCAGAGGAGCCAGTTAAGCTGACTGGTCTGTTTATCTCACATTCGCTTACCAAGAGTGTAAATGATATGCAGTGGCTGCAGGAGATTGAGGAGAAGGCAGGTGTTGAGGTCGAGTGGGAGCAGATCTACACCGATTGGGATCAGACAAAGTCTACCAGATTTGCATCTGGAGATATTCCGGATATCCTGATCAATGCAACAGCTGATTCAGATTATGCAACTTATAAGGGTCTGTTCATGGAACTGACTGATTTGATTGATCAGTATGCACCAAACGTACAGGCAATGTTCGAGGAAGAGCCTGATACACTTGCACTTGCAAAGACCTATGAGGGTGAGATTTATGCACTGCCTAAGTTCCAGGGCAAGTGGCCGGATTGTAATGGTGTTATGTTCATTAACAAGACTTGGCTGGACAACTTAGGACTTGAGGTTCCGACTACTCTCGGCGAGTTAAAGGACGTTTTAGTTGCATTCCGTGACAACGATGCAAACGGCAACGGTGATGCTTCTGATGAGATTCCGATGGACTTCAACGGCTGGTTCGGCGCCGCTTACTCTCTTACAAACTTGATCGGTTCCTATGGCATTCAGTTAACCAACTGGGGTACTGATGGTTACTTTGTAGAAGATGGACAGGTTAAAAACTACGCAGTAGATGAGAGATATAAGGCATTAATTTCTTATCTGGCTGATCTGTATTCCGAAGGTCTGATCAATGAGAATGCAATCACAAATGACTACTCCATGTTCCAGTCTTTGTCAAGAGGTGATGAGAATGGTGATGCACTTGTTGGTGTTGTATTAGGATGGGAAGAAACTGATAAGTTTGGACCGACCTTACATGATCAGTATGTTCCATGCGGACCGTTCGCAGACGATGTGGATGATCTTGGAACAGACGAACCACGTTGGACTTATGATTACTCTGGTCTGAATATGAGCTCTAATCGTATCTGTATGAGTGCAAACTGCGCAAATCCAGAAGCAGCAATGAAGTTCATGAACGAGTTTTATGATTCAGAAGTTTCTGTAGAGGTTCTGTTTGGTGGTATCAGTGATGGTTGTCTTGAGAAGACTGGCGACGATTCCTATAAGGTTCTTGATCCGCTTGATCCAGATACCGACTCAGGTACATGGAAGTGGACCAGCAGCATGGCTGATAATGGCCCGATGTACATCAGAAGAGCAACTACCATCGATATGGCACAGGATATGACTTATGCACTGGAAGAAAGAGAGCAGTATAAGGAAGCTATTGCAAGAATCGACATGGATAAGGAATACTATCCGCAGATGCTGATGAAGTACACATCTGAAGATCAGAACAACATGGCAGTTACACAGGCAAATGTTACCAACGTTACTGACGCTTACTGGGGTCTGTGGCTGACTGGTGAGTCTAATATTGAAGATGATTGGGATTCTTATGTAGAGGAAGTAAATGCAGCAGGTCTGCAGGATATCCTTGCTATTCGTCAGGCATCTTATGATTCTTGGAAGGCTCAATAATTGAAGGCTTGATTGAAAAAATAAGCAATAAAATCAGATGGTAAAAAGGGCGGGGGCGGAGCAATCCGCACCGCCTCTTTTAAAAAAACAAATTGGTTCAGAACAATGGAAGGGAGGAACATCATGGCAAGGAAAAAAGTGGCAACCGGAAAGAAAAAAAGTATTGGCTGGTATTTAGCCCATGACTGGCAGCTGTGGGTCATGCTGCTTCCGGCAATTATTTATATATTTATTTTCTGCTATGTTCCTATGTACGGTGTACAGCTGGCATTTCGTGAGTACGATTTCAAGTCTGGTATTTACGGTGGAAAGTGGGTTGGCTTTAAATATTTTAAACAGTTTTTTGATAGTGCAATGTTCGGAACAACACTGCGCAACACATTTGTAACGGCAGCACTCAGTATTGTTTTAGGATTTCCAGCTCCGATTGTGCTTGCAATGATTATAAACCAAATTCGTCAGAAGAAATGGAAGAAAATTGTTCAGACAACGGTTTATATTCCATACTTTATTTCAACGGTTGTTATGGTTTCTATCTTAAATATTATGTTAGCAAGCAAGGGTGGCGTAATCAGTGAAGCAATGAAGGCAATTCACCTGATTCCCCAAAAAGCTAATTTGTTCAGTAATGATTACTTTGTATGGGTATATGTATTCTCCGGTGTCTGGCAGAGCATGGGATGGAACAGTATCATTTACATAGCAGCTCTTTCTTCTGTTGATACACAGCTGTATGATGCATGTAAGATAGATGGAGCAAACCGTTGGCAGACCATCGTACACATCGACTTCCCGGCACTTATTCCAACAATTGTTATTTTGCTTATCATGAACATGGGTGGTATTTTAAATGTCGGCTTTGATAAGATTTATCTGATGCAGAACACACTAAATAAAAAGACCTCAGAGGTTATTTCAACATATGTATATACGGTTGGTATTAAATCATCTCAGTTCTCGTTTGGTTCAGCAGTAGGATTGTTCACAAATGTAATCAACTTTGCATTCTTAATGTTGACAAACTGGCTGGGTAAGAAACTGACCGGTACAGGTCTGATGTAAGGAGGTGTGAGTATGGCAGCAAAAAAAGGAAAAGAGATTCGTGAGCGTCATGCTTCGGACCGAATTTTCAACGCAGCAGTAATTATTTTAAGTATTACGACATTTATTGTAATTGCCTATCCACTTTGGTTTATCGTGATTGCGTCAATCAGTAATTCAAACATGGTTAATCAGGGAAAGGTTATTTTGTGGCCAGTAGATATTCGTTTTTACGGTTATCAGCAGATTTGGGAAGATTCCCGTATCTGGACTGGCTATCTGAATACATTGATTTATGTAGTAGTCGGAACCGTTCTGAATCTGGTGGTAACACTTCCAGCAGCGTATGCGCTGTCCAGACCGGACTTTAAGGCTCGTAATGCGGTCATGATGTATTTCGTTTTTACGATGTATTTCTCTGGTGGTCTTGTTCCGTTGTACATGACGATCAAGAGCATTGGTTTTATTGGAAACAGATGGATTATGATTCTGATGGTACTTGTCAATACCTATAACTTGATTATTGCAAGAACCTTTATTCAGAATACAATACCAAACGATTTGTATGAGGCAGCACAGCTAGATGGCTGCAGTCACTTTACATTCTTAGGAAAGGTTGTCCTTCCACTTTCTAAGGCAATTATTTCTGTAGAAGTTCTTTACTATGCAGTTTATCATTGGAATGATTATTTTACTGCATTGATGTATACCAATAATGTTGCAAAGATTCAGCCATTACAGACAGTTCTGCGTAGCATTCTTCTTTTGAATGAGTCATATGCAAATGGTAATGGTGGTGTACAGGGTGGCTACGGCCAGTCATCAGCCGACCAGGTTAAGTACGCAGTTATCATCGTATCAACTGTCCCGATCTTGTGTGTATACCCATTCGTACAGAAGTATTTCGAGAAGGGTGTCATGATCGGTGCTGTAAAGGGCTAAAAGGGACAATAAAAAAGACTGAAACAGACAACAAAATAGTAAGATGAGAATATGGTATTTGAAAACAGAACAAACGTGGACAAATATCATATTTTTATAAATTAATGAGACTACAAAATGAAAAAAATAGTCATATTAAGGGGCGTGATTCGATGAGAAATTGTATATGGTTGATTAGAAAGAGCATGAAGGTATGTCCACAGAGACTGCCAGCAATGCTACTAGTGGCATTGTTAGATGGCGTCAATGCAGTGAATATTATTTTGTTTTACAAATATGCAGTGCAGGCATTGTATCAGAAAGACGTGTTAAAGCAGATGGCAATCGTGGTTTTAATTTATCTGGCAATACACTGCATTCATAGCGTCGTGAATAACTATCTGACGCAAGTAAAATATCCAATTTGGAACGAAACAATTAAGCAGTCTTTGTCAAAGGAAATTTATCAAAAATATCAATCTTTATCGGCAGATACGGTGCAGGAACCGAAATTTTTTGATTCCTATAAAAAGGCATTAGACGAGTCTGATATGAGAACGGAAGCCGTGTTAAACACCATTCAGGCAGTGCTTGGAAATTTATTTTCTGCATTTGGAATCATTGCGGTTATCGCATCAATGAACTGGATTTTAGTGCTGCTTGCCATCATTCCAGTCTGCACATCTGCACTGGTAAATTTGAAGATCGTGAAAATGAGATATCAGTACAACATGTCCTGTGTGAAGCCAAACCGTATGGCAGAGTACATCATAAGATTATTTTATCAACCAGAATATCGTGAGGAGATTCGCCTTCATGATAATGCACTTTTGCAGAAGCATTACCATGATGCCGTGGACGAGGTGAGCAGCCAAACAAGAGCGCAGATGCCAAAAATTGTTTTGATATCGGCATCGGGTGCAAATTTGTTTTCTTTAATTAACTATGGAATTCCAATGCTGGTATTAGGTTGGCAGGTCTTTCATGGAATTACGACAATCGGTGAGTTTTCAACAGGTGTGATCGGCGTATCGAATTTGAGCAGCTGTCTGTTTGGCATTTGGTGTATCATTCCAGGAATACGTGAGCAGTCGCTGTATATTGAAAATTTAAAAACATTTTTAATGATAGAAAACGAAAAAGAAGGAACATGCAAACTTGAGTCAGGTATGCATGAAATTACTTTACAAAATGTGCATTTTCATTATCGGGGAAATGCAACTAGAGAGGTAACGGATGGAATTAGTCTGCATATCAAGAAGGGAGAAAGAATTGCATTTGTCGGCGAAAACGGAGCAGGAAAAACGTCATTAGTTAAGTTGATTGAAG
>ENA-OVGQ01003578-OVGQ01003578.1-human-gut-metagenome-genome-assembly--contig:-NODE-3578-length-11891-cov-5.005069_pt1 | contig 11891 bp, 8 predicted proteins | sample MGYA00237774_ERZ505427 | MGnify/ENA primary metagenome ERZ505427 (study PRJEB26158, sample SAMN06016404) | human gut metagenome | biome: human gut; feature: ankylosing spondylitis patient; material... | reverse complement strand
CCTACTTAACAGAATTTAGAAAGGAGGCGGCGCTTCCTCCCCTGCATGAATGCAGTGGTTCCCGCGCCGAATTTCGATGAGCGACAACGATTTTGAAGCGATGCTGGCTGCTGCCGGCATGGGCAATAAAAAAGAGATTCCGGAGGACTACCGCTGCGGATACACCGCTGTCGTCGGTCGTCCCAACGTCGGCAAGTCGACGCTCATCAATGCGATTGTGGGCGAAAAGGTCTCGATTACCTCGAAAAAGCCTCAGACGACGCGCGACCGTGTGCTCGGTGTGGCAACGGACGACGATGCTCAGATCGTCTTTGTGGATACGCCGGGGTTCCAGTCCAAGCACACCTCGCAGCTTCTCAAGCACATGAACCGTACAGTTCGCACCGCCTTGGCCGATGTCGAGGCCGTGCTTTTCGTGATTGATGCTGCCGGTTGGAAAAGTGACGATGAGCTCGTTTTGAAGCTTCTTGACCGGGAAGCCAAGAACGTGATCCTGGTGCTCAATAAGATTGACCTTGTGAAGGATAAGGAACGTCTGCTGCCGCTCATGGCCGAATCCATGCAGAAGTTTCCCTTTGCCGCCATCGTTCCCGTGAGCGCAGAAAAAGGCAAGATGCTCGACGACCTCAAGGGCGAGATCAAGAAGCTGTTGCCGGTTTCTCCGCCTTTTTTTGATGCGGATCTTTATACCGACAAGTCGCCTCGCTTCATAGCGGCCGAAACGATTCGCGAAAAGGCATTCCGTCTTCTGGGTGACGAACTGCCTTACGGACTTGCCGTGATGATCGAGCGCTGGAACGAAACCGACGACGGCGCCGAAATCATTGCTTCGCTTTGGGTGAACCGCGAAAGCCACAAACCGATCGTGATCGGTGAAAAGGGAGCCAAACTGCGCGAAATCAGCCGACTTGCCCGAGCCGACATCGCCGAACTGCTTGGCAAGCGCGTGCATTTGGAAGTCTGGGTCCGCGTGCGCCGTGGTTGGAGCGACGACGCCCGCATTCTGAAGTCCCTCGGCTACGGCGACTGATTCTTCTCATATGGCCGCAGCGACTGTATCCCGTTCCCCGGAACGTACACCCGTGGTGCGCGTGCGTTCCGAAGCGGCGTTTGTGCTTTCTACTCAACCGTGGCGGGAGACAAGTGTCATTGCCGAACTGCTCACTCAACGGCATGGCCGTGTCACGGTTGTGGTGCGGGGCGCCAAACGTGTTTCGAGTCGTTTCCGCGGCATCATCATGCCCTTTGTCCCGCTTGTGGTGAGCTTTTCCGGCGCAGGAGACATCAAAAACCTCACCGATGCCCGCTGGATGGGGCCGATGACGCCCATTGACCCCGAGGGACTCGTGTCGGCTTTCTACGTTAATGAACTGGTGCTACGCCTGACGATGCGAAGCGACGCCTCGCTTCGACTCTACAACGACTATCTGAAGGTGTTGAGCGAGGTTTCGCTCAAAGACGGCAAAGAACTTTCTGCGGCCCTGCGCACATTTGAAATCAAGCTCCTTAATTCGCTCGGATGGAGCCAGGTTTCCAAGGTCGAAGAGATTGAAAAGGGCGGCATCTGGACGGTTCGCCAGGGGGAACTGGTTTGCATTGATGAGCTTTGTGAAGGCGAAAAAGCGGTGAGCCTGGGTACGGCCTTGGCCGTTGCCAAAGCCGAAATCACCCCGAGTGCCGATCTGCGTGAGGTGCGCGACGTTCTTCGCCTCATAATCGGCTACTATGTTGGCGACACGGGTCTGAAGACTCGAAAGACTCTGGAAATCTGGTCGCAAATCTGACACATTAGGTAAAGACGGGCGACTCGGTTGCTGAGTGAAAGTAAAGAACCGATAACGCCGTTTTTTTGTCGGCAGCCCCTTTTATGTTGACCAAACTTTCTGTCAATCTCAACAAGATTGCACTCATCCGCAATTCCCGCGACGGCAATACGCCGTCCGTTACGCTCTTCGGCGCCGTGGCGCTTAAGGCCGGGGCCGCCGGTCTGACGGTTCATCCGCGCCCCGATGAACGCCATATCCGCCGCGATGATGTTCCGGCTCTCGCCAAGCTTCTCAGGAACTGGCCCGGTCGCGAATTCAACATCGAAGGCAATCCCTTCATGAACTTGATGGAGCACGTCCGCGAAGTTCGTCCTGATCAGGTGACGTTTGTGCCCGACAGTGAGTCGCAAAAGACGAGCGATCACGGCTTTAATCTGACGGAACAAGGCGAAAAGCTGCGCCCGCTGATTGCCGAGGCCAAGGCTCTAGGTTGCCGCGTGAGCCTATTCATGGATCCGGATCCTGAACAGATCGTACTTGCCAAGGACCTTGGCGCTGATCGCATTGAGCTTTATACCGAAGCTTATGCCGCGGCCTGCGGCACAGCCGCCGTCGGCCCGATGCTCGAGAAATATGCGCAGGCGGCTCGCGCGGCCCGTGAGGTCGGTCTCGGAGTGAACGCAGGCCACGATCTCAGTCTTACGAATCTGCAGGAGTTGCTTGTTGCCTGTAAATGTATTGCCGAAGTCTCTATCGGCCACGCGCTGATCAGCGAGGCGCTTGAGTACGGCATGACCGAAACGGTTGGTCGCTACAACGCCGTTTGCCTGCGCGCGAGCGAGCAAATTTCGCTCATGAACCAAAAGTAAGAAAGGAAACAAAACATGCTCGGTCCCGTTGTTTGCGATATTGCCGGAACGACTCTGTCGGAAGCGGAGGTAAAGCGCATCGCCCATCCGCTCGTGGGCATGGTCATTCTGTTTACCCGCAACTATGAAAATCGAGTGCAGCTCGAAAAACTCTGCCGCGCCATCCATGACGTCAAGCCCGGTATTCTGATCGGTGTAGATCACGAGGGCGGCCGCGTACAACGTTTCCGCGAGGGCTTTACCGAAATTCCGGCGATGAGCGCCTACGGCCGAGCCTACAAGGACGATCCGGAAGCGGCGGCCCGATCGCTGACGGCTGCCGGTTTCGTGATGGCTTCCGAACTTCGCACGGCAGGCGTTGACTTTACTTTTGCCCCTGTGCTCGACCTCGATTGGGGGCAGAGCGAAATCATCGGGGAGCGTTCGTTTGCGCTCGATCCCCGTGTTGTGACGCGTCTGGCTCGAGCGCTCAGCCACGGCATGCTCATGGCGGGCATGGCCAATTGTGGCAAGCATTTCCCGGGTCACGGCTACGCGGCTGCCGACAGCCACGTGGCGCTGCCGATTGACGACCGAGAGGTTTCGCGTATCGAACACGCCGATGTGAAACCCTATACCTGGATGGGCATCGGGCTGGCTTCCGTCATGACGGCGCACGTGGTGTATCCGGCTTACGATGAAGTTCCCGCAACCTTCTCTAAACGCATTCTCAAGGGATTGCTGCGCGATACACTGCACTTTCCGGGCTTTGTTTTTTCGGACGATTTGTCGATGAAGGGCGCAGGGGGCGGTACACTCACAGAAAGAGCCCAGAAGGCGCTTGAAGCCGGGTGCGATGCCGTTATCTGCTGCAATGCGCCGGAGGAAGTCGATCAGATGCTGCAGGAGCTGGCTTTCGAGCCGGACGCCGGTTGGCGTGAGCGCGCGGCTGCTGTCGAGCCAAAGCCCTTCCCGCCGAATCATGAAGAGCTTTTAGCTTCCAATGTTTACAAGATTTCTCGCTCGTTGATGACGCTGTGAACGAGAACCGAAGTCAGGACAAATTACAGTGATTATTGATTCGCTTCTCGATACCGACCTCTATAAGTTCACGATGATGCAGTGCGTGCTGCATCAGTTTCCGGACGCCAACGTGAAGTATCGCTTTCGTTGCCGTACCGAAGGTGTGGATTTGAGTCCTTATGTCGATGAGATTCGAGAGGAAATAGAGCACTTGTGTGCGCTGACGATGAAGGAGGACGAGCTCGATTATCTCGGCAGTCTTCGCTTCATCAAGAGCGACTTTGTGGATTTCCTCAGTCTCTTTCATCTCAAGTCGAAGTACGTCACCGTCACGCCCAGTTCCGAAATGCCCTGCGGCATCGACATCGTGATCGAAGGACCATGGCTGCACACGATTCTTTTTGAGATTCCGATTCTTGCGATCGTCAACGAGGTCTACTTCCGTCATACCGTTCCCGAACCCGATGAGGAAGAGGGCATGGCGAGACTGCACCAAAAAATCCGCTGGATCAAGAACGAACCTGACAACGGCAATCTCAAGATCAGCGACTTCGGCACGCGCCGCCGCTTCTCCCGGGATTGGCAGCGCAAAGTCATCAAGGTGCTTTGCGAAGAACTCGGTCCGACGTTCTTCGCGGGCACGAGCAATGTCATGTATGCCAAGGAGTTCGGCATCATTCCCATTGGAACGATGGCGCACGAATATCTGCAGGCCTGTCAGGCGCTCGGTCCGCGTTTGCGCGACAGCCAGACCTTTGGCTTCGAAATGTGGGCGAAAGAATATCGCGGCGACTTGGGGATTGCTCTTTCCGACGTGTACGGTACGGAGCCATTCCTGCGTGACTTCGACATGTTCTTTTGCAAGCTCTTTGACGGTGCACGGCATGATTCGGGCGATCCGGAGAGCTGGGGCGAGCGCATGATACTTCATTATGCGGCCAACAAATGCGACCCGAGAAGCAAGACGCTGATCTTTTCGGATGCGCTCACAGTGCCCAAGGTGATTGCGCTTTACCGGCGCTTCAATCACCGCATCCGCGTCGGCTTTGGCATCGGAACGAATCTAATGAATGATCTGGGCCCGACGCCGCTTAATATCGTCGTGAAGATGGTACGAGCCAACGGCCAGCCGGTAGCCAAGATTTCCGACACGCCCGGCAAGGGGATGTGCGAGGACGAAACCTATCTTGCATACCTGCGGCAGGTGTTTGGGCTGGATCCTGGCGCCCCTGTTGGTTCTTCCAAACCCTGATGTTTCGTTTGCGTAACGTCGCTATTGGCGACAATGGATCGGTCGATTGCTTCCTGCGGTCGGCCGATTTGACGTTTTTGAGACGTGCAGGCACCTGTTTGCAAGGTGCGTGGATAATGTTCTGACTCTGAGATTCGATGGCAATTTTTGTAAACAGATTCCGCACTTTTAGCTAAAATCAACAAGACTTGTGTTTGAAGGTGTGTTTTACATTTTCAGACACGCCTTCAAAATGATCAGTGCACGGAGAAACAAAGACAATGCATGCACTTAAAACACTTTTGGCAACCGCAGCAGTGCTTCTGCCGTCTCTAGCTTCGGCAGCAAGTCTCAACGGTGCGGAACTCGCCATTACTTGGGCAATTCCGTTTGCGGGCATTCTTTTGTCCATTGCCCTTGTGCCGCTCATCGCTCCCAACCTGTGGCACCACCACTACGGCAAGATCGCCGTTGCTTGGGGGTTGAGCTGCGTGATCCCGATTTTCATGGCCTTCCCGACAGAGGTGGCCGTCGGCTCGGTTGCGCACGCCATGATCGGCGACTACGTGCCCTTTATTCTGTTCGTCGGCGCTCTCTTTATCGTGGCCGGCGGCATTCACATTCGCAGTAGCTTCGTCGGTCGTCCGATCGTCAATGCCGGCATCCTCTTTGTGGGCGCCTTTGTCGCCAACCTTATGGGTACGACCGGTGCTGCCATGTTGCTGATTCGTCCGCTGTTGGCCGCCAACGAAGGCCGTCGCTACAAGATGCACACCTTCGTGTTCTTCATCTTCATCGTAGCCAACATCGGCGGCTGTCTGACGCCCCTGGGCGATCCGCCTTTGTTCCTGGGCTTCCTGCGCGGCGTGACGTTCTTCTGGACGGCGCAGCATCTGATCCTGCCTCTTTTGGTGACGCTCGCGATTCTGCTTACGATTTATCTCGCCATTGACACCTACCTCTTTAAGAAGGAAGTGGCTGAAGGCTCGTTTAATCCCAATGCGGTCGAACCGAAGCCCTTTGGCATCGACGGTGGCATCAATCTGATCTATCTGGCCATTATCATCGGCGCCGTGCTGATGAGCGGCATCTGGAAGTCCGACATTGAAATCAATGTTCTGGGTGTGCACTTGACCGGACAGGGCCTGCTGCGCGATGCGATCTTCATTGTCGTTGCCATCTTGTCCGTGCTGACCACCTCCAAGAGTGCCCGCGAAGCCAACCAGTTCTCCTGGGAACCGATCAAGGAAGTTGCCAAGCTCTTTTTCGGCATCTTCTTGTGCATTGTGCCGGTGCTCGAAATGTTGCGTGCCGGTCACGAAGGAGCATTCGCTCCGCTCGTCTCTCTCGTGACGGACGAAAACGGCGAATTCAACAACGTGATGTTCTTCTGGCTCACCGGTTCGTTGTCGGCCTTCCTCGACAATGCGCCGACCTATCTGGCCTTCTTCAACCTCGCGGGCGGTGATCCCATTGAAATGATGACCACGCACTCGCACACGCTGATGGCCGTTTCCATGGGTGCTGTGTTCATGGGCGCGGTGACCTACATCGGCAATGCTCCCAATCTGATGAGCGTGAGCATCGTGCGCGAACGCGGCGTCAAGATGCCTTCCTTCTTTGGCTACATGCTCTGGTCGGTCGGCATTTTGTTCCCGACGTTCTTCATTGTCGACATCATTTTCCTGTAATCGGAAATAGGCCTGTTCGAAGCGTCGGGCGGGCAGCGACAAAACGGAAAAAGCGGCTTCCTGGGAGGGCGGCCGCTTTTTTTTCTTTGTGCATCAGTACCACTTTTGAGGTATGCGGCTTAAATTTCGCTATAGATAATAGAATGCCGTCCTTTTGAAAACCTATAACCAATCAAAAGGGACAGTGTTCATGAACCGCTCGAACCTCAATGTATTGACAGCGATTCTTTTTGCCGCAGGAGCAATTTCTCCGGCTGCGCTCGGAAACCAAATCACTAATTTTGATTCAATTCACGACTTACCATCTGTGATTGCTGATTACCAAGGTATTACGACAGGAACAGAGTTCATCAAAAATGGCGTGTTAGAGATAACGAGCGGAACGGTAGGTCTCATGGCCTTAAACCGTGATGGCTTTCCGGATGTTTACCTTTGGGCTGAGGGTTTCGCGTCAGAATTAGACGTAAACATTGATTTGAGCCAGTCTGAGGACGCCGTAGGTGTTCTTCTTGAAGACGGTGTATCTCTCTATTTTGACAAAAATGCTTTCATCAAGGCCGATACGGCGATTCGTGGCAGCGACGCCGTTTTTTTGAGCCAAGAGCAGCCGTCCACCTATGACATTGTCGGTGGTTTGGACATGAAGGAAGGGAGCATCGTCAGCAAAACAGACAACGCGTTTCACTACGTCGGCATCGGTGATTTGGGAACGTTTGAGGCACAAGCCGGACATTTGGTCATCGGTGAAACGAGCGGCCAAGAGGGCGGTGAAACGTTTTCTTCGTATCGGTACGCTGCAGTTGGGTGCCGGAGCAAGCGTGACGGTCGCCGGAGACAAATCCGATGATTCGAGTTTGAACCCCATCAACCGCGTGCTGATTGTTCGGCACCTTGAGGCGGTCGACAGATCGCCTCAGGCGCCGGAGACGGACAGCGATCAGAGGACTGTCAATGTAACAGGGGAAGGAACGCTAATTCTTGGTTCGAGTCTTGCGGACGGTGAGAACATCGAAGAGCTGCAAAGGACCGTTGGCCATGTGCTCAACTCAAGCAAAGTCATTACCGGTTCGCTTTCGCGAGCGACGTTGATCACGAGTTCCAATCACGGAATTGTTGATGGAATTTCCGTGGTGATCGGTGAGGATGTAAGTCAGGACAAGGCTGCCGAAGAAGGCATCCACATCGGTAACGACGGCCGTTGGATCGTGGATTTCACAAGTGAAGAGACCAAAAGCTTCGCGAGCGATCCCGTGAGCCTGGGCGTTCTCACCGGAATGGATCAGAGCCGCATCACTGCCGAGAATGATGCAGAGCTGATTCTTTACAACTGGAGCGGACAGGCATTTGACATCGGCGACTTTGATCCGAGCAACGTTCACGCTTTCGGCGGCGCTCGCATCCAGATCAAAGACAACATCGCCACGCGTCTGTGGTGCAAGGATTTCGCAGGCCTGCAGGGCTCAGCTCTGGTGGGGCACGTGGAAGGTCTGGCCGACCGGGATAAAGAGGAAGGCATTCTGATGCAGCGCCCGGGCTACAGCTTTATTTTCGACACGCTGCCGGAAGAAAACGTGGGGCGTGACGCATACTCCAACGTGGTTGACGGTGCAATCTTTTTGCCGGTGACGTCGGGCATTGCCACGGCGGCCGAACGCGCGGTTCACGATGCGGTCACAACGGTAATGACGCACGATCTGTCGCTTTTTGAAGGCAGGGGCCATTGGTGGGCACACGGCCAGTCCGGTCGCATTAAGGCCGGTGAAATCTTTTCCGGCGGAAGTGGCGACTTTGGGTTCGAAGCGGATGTGACAGCCGGAGCATTGGGTTACGACTTTGCCATGTTCGGCAATTGGATTACGACGGTGGCCGCGTCCTTTGCCGGGATCGACACCGACAGCAAAGGCGTGATCGAACGCACGTCGGGTGACATGTCCGTGGCAACGGTGTCTTTGGCGGCAGCAAGACATTTCGATGACTTCACTTTGCGTTTGGGGCTGGCGTACTCCCGTGCTGCGGGCGACGCCGAACAGCGTTCCGTCGGCCATCGTCTGGACACGGATGTGGACATCGACTATTTGACAGCGGTGGCGCGCGTTACGGCAAGATCGCTTACTGAAAAGATGTTGTTTGAACCGTTTGCCCAGCTGTCCGTGACGACGGCCAAGATGCACGACGGTTCGATTTTTGACAGCGACAGAGACGGCGCAGTGGCCGGTGAAGGATTCAAGACCACTGCGGACAACCGTGTCTGGGGGACCCTGGAAGTGGGAGCCGATGCGGGTTGGCGGTTTGACGTTGCCGACCTTGTGAGCGTGAAACCGCAGTTTGGTGTTTCCATGCGTACTTCTGTCGGTCATACCGATTGGGAAATCGAAAGCCGTTTGTTTGACGGAAGCGCTTCGTCGGCGGCCTCCTACGACAGTGCGCAGCGCTTTGCCGTGCGACTGCAGGCGGGGATCGAGCTTGCGAGTAGCGGATATTCGGACTCCAAATCGTACTTCTGGAGCCGAAACCATGAAGGCAAAACGGAGCCTTACGCCTGGACTCTGCTGTTGGCAGGCAGTTATGAACGTGCTTCGGATCGGGAGCAGTCCGGCTCGCTTTCGCTTCAGTACCGGCAGCTTTTCTAAAGGCTGACGGAAGGCTTGCGCGGGCGGAAGTGCATGAGCGAGTTCTGCCTGCGCGGTCGGCACATGCTTGCATTTGCCAAAGTGCGTCAGCCTGTGTTTGCCTGTTTCGATTGATTGCAGCATCCTTGACGGAATTAATGGGGCGGTAGAATGTAACGCCTTGGCGGATATTATTTTTTGTCCGCACTTAGTTCGGAAAGACAGTTGCATGCCACCGCAGGCCGTGAGCATGCAAAACGAAAAGAAGAGAGAAACATGCAGCACAAAGAAGACATCGAGGTCAAGACCCCCGAGGCAGACGGGGAAGCGGCTCCGGTGGACTGGAAGTTGGCCCGCAGCTTGGTCGAACCGCTTTATCTGGATCAAAAGCTTTACACCGGAGAACCCCGACTGGCCCATGCCGATGGCATGGCTGAAATTCTGAAAGGCGTCCGTAACGACGACGAATTGATCGTTGCGGCCTACCTCTTTTCCGTCACGGACTGCATCCATGATGCGGATCGTTGGATCGAAAAGACGTTCGGCAAGAACGTTTTGCAACTTGTGCGAGATCTCGAGCAGCTGATGCACGTCAGTCAGCGCGCTCGTTCCGACAACCGCGAGAGCGGTGCTGTCTATCAATCTGAAGCACTTCGTCGCATGCTTTTGGCCATGTGCCACGATTTGCGCGTGGTGGTTTTGCGTTTGGCAAGCCGTCTGCAGACGCTGCGCTGGTTTGCGCAGTCGCGTGCACCGGGGGCAGACGAATACGGTCGTGAAACGCTGGCCTTGTATTCGCCTCTGGCCAATCGTTTGGGTATCTGGCAGATGAAGTGGGAGCTCGAGGATCTCTCTTTGCGCTTCACGGAGCCTGAAACCTACAATGAGATTTCCAAAGAGCTCGATGAAACACGCGAGCAGCGCCTAGCCTTTATGCGCGGTTGCGTCGAGCGCATCCAGATGCTGCTGAAGGCCAACGGTATCGAAGCCGAAGTAAGCGGTCGCCCGAAGCACATCTATTCCATCTACAAAAAGATGGTCCGCAAGCATCTGCGCTTCGATCAGCTCTTTGACATTCGTGCGGTGCGCATCATTGTTGATACGGTGGAGCACTGCTACGAAGTGCTGTCGTTGGTGCACGAAAACTTCACCGTGCTTTCCAAGGAGTACGACGACTACATCGCCAATCCCAAGCCCAACGGGTATCAGTCGCTTCATACCGTGGTGACCGATCCCAACGGACGTCCCGTGGAAATTCAGATCCGCACTCGTGCGATGCACGAATTTGCAGAACTTGGCGTGGCCGCGCACTGGCGTTACAAGGAAACCGGCAATTCCAACAAGGACAAGGGCGCTGAAGCCGAAGAGCAGCGCGTGGCCTGGTTGCGTCAGCTGCTCGATTGGAAGAGCGATGTGGCGCCCCCCGCCGAACCCGGCCTTGAGGACGATCACGTTTATGCGCTCACGCCTCAGGGGCGAGTGGTGGAACTCCAAAAGGGGGCGACGCCGATCGACTTTGCCTATCAAGTGCATACCGAGCTTGGTCATCGTTGCCGCGGTGCGCGCATTGACGGCCAGATGGTGCCGCTCAATACGCAGATTAAGACCGGTCAAACCGTTGAAATCGTGGCGGCAAAGACGGGCGGACCTTCGCGCGATTGGCTCAATCCCGAGCTTGGCTTTGCCGTGAGCGCGCGCACCCGCACCAAGGTGCGTCAGTGGTTCAACGCGCAAAAGCTTGCGGAACAGACGCAGGCTGGTCGCGAACGACTCGACAAGGAACTTGCTCGTTTGGGTAAGACGGCCGTCAAGCTCGAAGAACTCGCTAAGCGCCTGGGCTACGACTCGGTTGACGATTTGTGCGTGGCGTTTGCCAAGGAAGAGTTCAGCCTCAAGGCGCTTGAACAGGCCGTGCAGCCACAAATTGAAGAACCCGAGCCTCAACCCGAAGTGCTCGTGAGAAGCTCTCAAGCGCAAAAGAGCCACAAGTCCAATGTGCTTGTTGTCGGCATCGACAGTTTGATGACACAGCTTGCAAAGTGCTGCCATCCGGCTCCGCCCGATGAAATCATCGGCTTTATTACGCGCGGTCGAGGCGTTACGATTCATCGCATTGACTGCCCCAACGTCAAGAACCTTGTAGCCAACGATCAGGAACGCATGATTGAAGTGGGCTGGGGCAACCAGGCCGAAGCGGTCTACCCGGTCGATATCTACATCGTGGCGCGAGACCGTCAAGGGTTGCTCAAAGATGTGAGCGAAGTGTTTATGCGGGAAAAGCAGAACATCACGGGTCTGAACACGGTCAATGTGAAGGGAGACGCGCATATGCGCATCTCGATCGAGATTCGCTCGTCGGAAGATCTTCGCCGTTCGCTCTCGCAATTGCGTGAACTCAAAGGCGTGATGAGCGTACGCCGCGCCTGATGTTTCCGAGAGCCGTCGGGATTCGTCTTGGCGGCTTTTTTTCACTACGAGGTCAGCGAAAAAGAGAAACGAGCGTCAACTGTTGAGGATGCCGATTTTTCGCATTTTCAGAAAATTTGTCTGAAAAATTGTTTTACAGTAAAATCAATAACCTATGCGTAAACACGCAAAAAAGTTGAGAAAAATTCGAAAAAAGACTTGCATTCCTGAAAAAGCACGGGTATAGTTCGCATCTCTCAGGCACATAGCTCAGTTGGTTAGAGCAGCACCTTGACATGGTGGGGGTCGTTGGTTCG
>ENA-OVGQ01003560-OVGQ01003560.1-human-gut-metagenome-genome-assembly--contig:-NODE-3560-length-11954-cov-30.373729_pt1 | contig 11954 bp, 8 predicted proteins | sample MGYA00237774_ERZ505427 | MGnify/ENA primary metagenome ERZ505427 (study PRJEB26158, sample SAMN06016404) | human gut metagenome | biome: human gut; feature: ankylosing spondylitis patient; material... | reverse complement strand
TCTCCTGCTTCTCGAACTGGTGGATGCGGTAGATGCCGCGCTCCTCGATGCCGTGTGCGCCCTTCTCCTTGCGGAAGCAGGGGCTGTAGGAGGTCAGGGTCAGGGGCAGAGTGGCCTCGTCCAGGGTCTGGTCGATGAAGCGGCCGATCATGGTGTGCTCACTGGTGCCGATCAGGTACAGATCCTCGCCCTCGATCTTGTACATCATGGCATCCATTTCGGGGAAGGACATCACGCCCTGCACCACGTTGCCGTGCATCATAAAGGGAGGAATGACATAGGTGAAGCCCTTGTCGATCATAAAGTCGCGGGCATAAGCCAACACAGCCTCGTGCAGGCGGGCAATGTTGCCCAGCAGGTAGTAGAAGCCATTGCCGGCAACGCGGCCTGCAGCATCCATATCGATGCCGTCAAAGCTCTCCATGATCTCGGTGTGGTACGGGATGGGGAAATCGGGCACCACAGGCTCGCCAAAGCGCTGAGCCTCCACGTTGTAGGTGTCATCGGGGCCGATGGGCACGCTGGGGTCGATCATCTGGGGGATGGTGTACATGATCTCCTGGATGCGGTCAGCCAGCTTGGCTTCCTCGGCTTCCAGCTCTGCCATCTTGTCCGCATCGGCCTTGACGGCGGCGTTGTTGGCATCGATCTGTGCCTGCAGCTGGGCCTTCTGGGCCTCGTCGGTGCACTTCTTCAGCTGACCGAACAGGGGGCCGTTGGCCTTGCTCAGCTTGTTGCGGGCAGCCTTCAGGCTCTCAACTTCCTTCAGGCACTCGCGGTACTTTGCGTCCTTCTCGATGACTTCATCCACCAGAGGGAGCTTGGCATCCTGGAACTTCTTCTTGATGTTTTCCTTGACAGCATCCGGGTTGTCACGGACAAATTTGATATCAAGCATGATTTACTCTCCTTACTCTATTTCGGTTCGCACGGGCAGGTAAGCCCTTTCCCATGCCGTTCAAAGGCGGCGTGCCGCCTTGGATCGCTATGTTTTTCTTCTCGGTCAGGCTTGCCTTCGTACAACCTCTCAGTCGGGCTGGCGGCGTATACGAAAAGCTTCCATCGGCTGCCAGGGCCTCTCCTACCAGGCAGCAACAATGACGGAGAGGTTTAATCCTCAACCTGATATTGCCCTAATAAGTTTGCAAAAGCCTTCAGCTGTTCATCCGAGTAGAAGTGGACGGTCAGCTTGCCCTTGCCGTCGTGGTAGGCCACATTGACCTCACTGCCCAGCGCCTGCTTCAGGCTCTCCTCCACCTCCACAGGCAGGGTGCCGCGCGGGGCGGGCTCCACAGGCTCTTTGGGGGGCTTGGCCAGCTTCTTGCACAGGGCCTCTGCCTGCCGGACGTTCAGCTCATGGTCAGCAATGATCTGTGCCGCCTGCTCCTGCAGCTCCGGGGTGGGCAGGCCCAGCACCACCTTTGCGTGGCCCGTGGTGAGGAAACCGCTCTTCAGCAGCTCCAGCACCGTTTCGGGCAGGTTGAGCAGACGCAGGCTGTTGGCCAGTGCGCTGCGGCTCTTGCCCAGCTTGCGGGCAGCCTGCTCCTGGGTCAGGTCACAGCGGGTCATCAGTTCCCGGATGCCCAGTGCTTCTTCCACCGGGTCCAGATCCTCGCGCTGAAGGTTTTCCACCAGCGCCAGCTCCATGGCCTGCTCATCCGTGACATCCTTCACAACGACGGGTGCTTCGGTCAGGCCCGCCATCCGGCAGGCACGCCAGCGGCGCTCACCGGCCACGATGAGATAGCGGTCCACCCCGTGGGGCCGCACCGCGATGGGCTGCAGCAGGCCGTGCTCTGAGATGCTGGCCGCCAGCTCTGCCAGCGTTTCCTCATCAAAGGTCTTGCGGGGCTGAGCCGGGTCCGGCTCGATCTCCCGCAGAGGCAGCGTCTCGATCCGGTTATCGGACTCAAAGCTGGGGGCTGTGTCCTCAAACAGACTTTCCAGGCCCCGGCCCAGTCCTCCTCTTTTTTTTGCCATAGGTTACGCTTCCCCCTGCTTCACTTGTTCCAGTGCGCTTTTCTGCTCGGCGGGGGCACTGTTCCCTTTTGTGCGGCGGCGTGCCGGCTCATGCGGGCGGTTGTTCTTTACGAACTCAATGGCGAGATCCATATAGGCCTCGCTGCCCTTGCCCTTGGGCTCATAGAAATTGATGGGCTGGCCGTAGCTGGGCGCTTCCGAGATGCGGATGGTGCGCGGGATGGTGGTCTTGTAGACCTTGGTGCCAAAATACTTTTTGACCTGATCCACCACCTGCAGCGTCAGATTGAACCGCCCGGAGAACATGGTGAACACCACACCCTCGATGTCCAGATAGGGGTTGTACTTCTTGCGGATGGTCTTGAGGGTGCTGATGAGCTCCGACAGGCCCTCCAGTGCGTAATACTCACACTGGATGGGGATCAGCACGCTGTCGCAGGCGCACAGACCGTTCAAGGTGAGCAGATCCAGGCTGGGCGGGCAGTCCACAAAGATGAAGTCGTAGTCCTTCTGCACCGAGGCCAGCGCCTTGCGCAGGCGGCTTTCGCGGCCCGGCAGATCGATCATTTCCAGACCCGCACCCGCCAGCCGGGTGTTGGAACCGATGACATCGGTGCGGAACTCGGTCTTGCGGATGGCATCCTTTGCCTCCGCCTCACCGATCAGCAGCTCATAAGTACCCACATCGACACTCCGCTTGGGAATGCCGTAACCGGTGGTGGTATTGCCCTGCGGGTCCAGATCGACGATGAGCGTCTTTTTGCCCAGAGCCGCAACGCAGGACGAAAGGTTCACGGCCGTGGTGGTCTTGCCCACGCCGCCTTTTTGGTTTGCAATTGCAACGATTTTAGCCACGCTCTTTGTTTCCTCCCGGGAAAATTATTTGTTCCACGTGGAACATTCGAGGCCGGGCCCCGCTGTTTTCCCGCCAGCAAAGCCCCTTTAAAGACTAGTATAGCACATCAGCGCGGCTTTTTGAACCTGTTTCCTGATTATTTTGCGTAAAAACCCTGTGGAATTGCATTTTTTGTGAAAATTGCGATGCGTTTTATCTTTGCGCGGCTGCGGTTGGGATGCGCACCGTGTATTCGATATAGCCGTCCCGCTCTTCCCTGTGGGCCGTAGCAGGCACACCGTTGTCCGTCATCAGCCGGATGGCATGGTCGATGGTGTTGACAAAGATGCGCACATCCTTGACCATGGAGATGCGGTGTCTGCCCGGGGCGGCGGCATTGAGCACCTGCTCAATGTACAGGTCGGTCTGCCGGGCATTCATCCGCCGCTTGGCAATGGTGATAAGGGCTTCGCTCCGCCGGTTCTCGGGCAGGCGCAGGACAGCCCGGGCGTGGCGCTCGGTCAGGCCATTGTCCAGCACGAACTTTCTTTGGTCCGCCGTCAGCTGCAGCAGCCGCAGCTTGTTGGCAAGGGTGGGCTGTGCCATGCCCAGCCGTTTGGCCGCCTCGGCCTGGGTGCAGTCCCAAAGGGCGATCACATCCCGCAGGCCCTGCGCCTGCTCAAAGGGGTTCAGGTCTTCCCGCTGGATGTTTTCCAGCAGACCCAGAGCCGCCGTCCGCTGGTCGCCGCAGTCGCAGAGGATGGCCGGGATGGTCTCCATCCTGGCCAGCTTGCAGGCGCGGAGCCGCCGCTCCCCTGCCACCAGCTCGTAACCGCCCTCGACCTTCCGCACCGAGATGGGCTGCAGCAGGCCGTTTTCCCGGATGCTCTGAGCCAGCCCCGCCAGCTCCTTTTCATCAAAGACAGTCCGGGCCTGAAACGGCGAGGGACGGATGCTTTCCACAGGCAGGGTGTAGATCTTCCCGGCAGATTTCTTCCATTCAAACATGATTCTTTCCCCTTTCGCTGAAATGTGACACAGTTTTCCACCGTTTCCCGGGAAACAGTGGAAAACTCACTCATTGCAGTTCCAGTGTACCAGAAATCAAAAAGCCCTGCCAGAAGAATCGTTCGGCAGGGCTTGGCATTTATCTTGCGGTTTTGCGTTATTTCAGCGGAGACTTTGCGATCTTTCCACCGTTTCTGGGGTAGGCTGTCGGAGTTTGCGAAATCTTTTTGCAGAGGATGAGGGTGCGGGCATCGCCGCCCGGCAGATGCAGGGTGCGGGTCTCCTTGTACTCTCCGCCCAGCTTCCGGATGGCACCGCGGGCTGCAGCCAGCTCCTCCTCGCCGGAAGCGCCTTTCATGGCAAGGAAGCTGCCACCCACCTTGACCAGCGGCAGGCAGTACTCGGCCAGCATGGGCAGAGCCGCCACCGCACGGGCAGAGGCCAGATCAAACTGCTCCCGCCATGCCTTGCGGGCGGCTTCCTCGGCGCGCTCCTTGGCAAACTCCACCCCGGTCAGGCCCAGCTGAGCGCAGGCATATTTCAAGAACTCCACCCGCTTGCCAGTGGGCTCCATCAGGGTCAGCTCCAGCTCGGGCTTGTAGATCTTTGTCACGATGCCCGGGAATCCGGCACCAGCACCCACGTCCACCATCTTCCCTGCCACCTCGGGCTGGCTGGCAAACAGCAGGCTGTCGAGGAAGTGCTTGTCCTCAATGCCCTCCGGGTCGGTGATGGCGGTCAGATTGACCTTCTGGTTGTAGTCCACCAGGATCTGCGCAAAGGCATCCAGCTGGTCCAGCTGTTCCCCGGTCAGCGCAATGTTCCACATGGAACATTTTTGTTCTAATCTGTTCTTGTCGATCATTTATCTGTCCCTTTTCGTGTGAGGCAATTCTTTTGTCTTTCTACCAATGGCTCTCCTATCAGGGGAGCTGTCTCCGCAGGCGGCTGAGAGGTTGTACAGAGGTTCTGCCCTCCTTCGTCAACCTCTCCGTCAGTGCATCAGGTTTTCTCTCTGACTGTTAAAGCAATGCTCAGCTGCGCCACATCGGAGGGCGACACACCGGGGATGCGGCCCGCCTGCCCCAGATTCTTCGGGCGGATGCGGGTCAGCTTCTCACGGGCCTCCAGCGTCAGGCCGGTCAGGTCAGCATACTCGAAATCTGCGGGGATCAGGGTCTTTTCGTGGCGGGCCACGTCTCGGATCATCCGATCCTGCCGGGCAATGTAGCCTGCGTACTTGATCTCGGTCTCCAGCCGCTCGGCCAGCATGGGGGTGATGCCCTCACCCCAGCCGATCACTCCCGCCAACAGCGGATAGCTGATCTCGGGGCGGCGGAGCAGCTCCTCGGCAATGCCGCCCTCCGCGGCAGGGGTCAGCCCGGCTGCTTCCATGGCAGCGCGCAGGTCAGCGGTGCGCAGATGGGTCTCGTGCAGGCGGCGGCGCTCTGCTTCCAGAATGCTCTGGGTGTGCTGGTATTTTGCCCAGCGGTCATCCTGCACCAGACCGTACTCCCGGCCAATGGGAGTCAGCCGCTGATCGGCGTTGTCCTGCCGCAGGGTTAGGCGGTACTCGCTCCGGCTGGTCATCATGCGGTAGGGATCCATAACCCCCTTTGTGACAAGGTCATCCACCAGCGTGCCCAGATAGCTGGTCTGACGCTCCAGGATCAGCTGACTCTCCCCTTTTGCACTGCGGGCAGCGTTCAGACCGGCCAGCAGACCCTGCGCGGCGGCTTCCTCGTAGCCGGAGGTGCCGTTGAACTGGCCTGCACCATACAGGCCCCGCACCACCTTGCTCTCCAGTGTGGCTTCCAGACTGGTCGGATCTACGCAGTCATACTCGATGGCGTAGGCCGGGCGCATGATCTCAATGTGTTCAAAGCCCTGAATGCTCCGGTAAAAGGCATTCTGCACATCCTCAGGCAGGCTGCTGGACGCACCCTGCAGATACATCTCCTCTGTGTTCTCGCCGCAGGGCTCCACAAAGATGGGGTGCCGGTCCTTGCCCGCAAAGCGCACCACCTTATCCTCAATGGAGGGGCAGTACCGGGGGCCAACCCCCTCGATCATGCCGCCATAGAGCGGGCTGCGCTGGATGTTGTCCAGAATGATCCTGTGGGTCTCGGGGTTGGTGTAGGCGATCCAGCATTCGACCTTGTTGTGCATGGGTGCATCCGTCAGAAAGCTGAAGGGCTGCAGCTCGCTGTCCGGGTCGCCGGGCTGGCATTCCAGCTTGGAGAAGTCGATGCTTCTCCGGTGGACACGGGCAGGGGTACCGGTCTTGAACCGACGCAGGGGCAGACCGGCGGCTTTCAGGCTTTCGGTCAGGGCATTGGCGGCGTGCATCCCATCGGGGCCGGAAGCATACCACGCATCACCCACAAAAATCTTGCCACCCAGATTGGTGCCCGTGGCAATGACCACACACTTTGCGCTGTACTCCCCGTTCAGCTGGGTCACAACGCCCTTGACATGGTCGTTCTCCACCTCAATGCCCACCACCTCGGCCTGATGGATGGCAAGGCCGGGCGTGAGTTCAAGGGCGTGCTTCATATATTCGTGGTAGCGCTTGCGGTCGGTCTGAACGCGCAGGGCATGAACGGCAGGGCCTTTGCCCTTGTTCAGCATCCGGCTCTGCAGGTAGGTGGCATCTGCCGCAAGGCCCATCACACCGCCCAGCGCATCCAATTCGCGTACCAGCGTTCCTTTTGCAGTTCCGCCGATGCTGGGATTGCAGGGCATGTTGCCAATGGCATCCAGGCTCATGGTAAACACCGCCGTTTTGGCACCCAGCGTGGCGGCAGCGTGGGCCGCTTCAATGCCAGCGTGGCCCGCGCCTATTACGATCACATCGTAATCTCCAAGATGATTCATACTTTTCCTATACTTTCCTCTATGGTTCAATCTGCTGTTACCCGGCAGAGCGGCTGGAAGTTTCTCCGAGGACCGTCCGCTGGGGTGGGACCCTGTTGCCGCAGGCAATAGGGCGGGCGATGGAATGGCCTGCAACGACAGCGACCGCCGCCAGTGGCGGATGCAGGAAGCTGTTGTTGGGGCCGCGGCCAGCAAGACGCAAGCAATGCGCGGCGGATGCTGGGAGCCGCAATCCGAACTCGTGTCCGAGGAGAAAGCTGCCAGACGGGCTGCCCTCCGTTACTTTCCCACGCAGAACCGCTCAAACACTTCATTGATGACATTCTCCGACGCATTTTCGCCGGTGAGGTCACAGAGGGCATCCAGCGCATCGTCCACACAGACCGATACGGCATCCAGCCCGAACCCGCCGCTGACCGCATCCAGCGCACCGGCCACTGCATCCCGCGCGCGGGTGGCGGCGGCAAGCTGGCGCTGGCCCGAAAGGCTGGCAGCGTGGGGGTCGATGTTGTTGGTGCCCAGCAGGCGGGCAACGGCAGCGGCGATCACCCTGCGGCTCCCCTCTTCCTGGCAGCAGACCGGGAGCACCATGGCAAAATCGCCCGCAATGATCTCTGCGTCAAACTGAGTGGGCTTGTCCTCTTTGTTGACCAGTGCAATGGCCGGGCGGCCGGCGCACCGCTGCGCCAGCGCAAGATCCTCCCGGGTCAGGGGCTCAGAGCCATCGAACACCGCCAGGATCAGCCCCGCCTCTTCCAGCTTTTTCCAGCTGCGGCGGATGCCTTCGGCCTCGATCGCATCCTCGGTCTCCCGCAGACCGGCCGTGTCGAACAGGTTCAGCCGGATGTCCCCCAGCCGGACGGCCTGCTCCACCACATCCCGGGTGGTGCCCGCCACGGGGGTGACGATGGCCCGGTCGAACCCGGCCAGCAGATTGAGCAGGGTGGACTTGCCCGCATTGGGCCGCCCCACGATGGCACAGTCCACACCCTCCCGCAGGACAGCACCGGCATCATAATTCCGGATGAGGGTGTCCAGCTCTTCCTTCACGGCAGTCAGGGTGGATACCAGCTGGGCATCCTCCAGCGCGGGAACGTCCTCCTCGGGAAAATCCACCCAGGCAGTCAGATGGGCCTGCAGGGCGGTCAGGGCATCCTTTTCAGCCCCGATCTTCTTCGCCAGCGCGCCGTTCAGGGAGGCATTGGCCAGCGCCGCACCCTGTCGGCCATCGGCAGAGATCAGGTCCATAACGGCCTCGGCCTGGGTCAGCCCCAGCTTGCCGTTGAGGAAGGCACGGCGGGTGTACTCGCCGGGGGCGGCGGGGGCGGCCCCGGCTGCGATGCAGCATTCCACCAGCCGCCGGGCCACCGCACTGCCGCCGTGGCAGGAAAGCTCCACCACATCCTCGCCGGTGTAGCTGTGGGGTGCCCGGAAGAAGAGGGCCACGCCCTCGTCAAAGGCCTCTTCCCCTTCCATGAAATGCCCAAACAGGGCAGTATAGCCCTTGGCATCTTCTACCCGCTTTGCCGGGTTGGCCGGGCAGAACACCTTTGCCGCCACGGCATAGCTCTCCGGGCCGGAAAGACGCACCACGGCAATGCCGCCTGCGCCGGGCGCGGTTGCAATGGCCGCGATCGTTGAATGTTCCATGTTGGTGCTCTCCCTCCGCTCTCAAATCAGAATTATTGTATCACGAAGCGACGAAAAAGGAAAGAGACAAAAAGCCCCCTTCCAGTTTTCCACCGGAAGGGGGCAGCATTGTGCAAAACTCAGCGGAGTTTACAGCTCGATCTTGCCAAAGCTGAAATCGGCAAAATCATCCACGCGCTCGGTGCGCTTGGGTGCCACGGGTGCGGCAGTTTCTGCGTCACGGGGAGCATAGGTGCGCTCGGGCACGCTGGAAGGACGGGGACCGCGGCTGCCTGCAGGACGGCCATTGCGGGGACCGCCATTCCGGGAGCTGTTGCCGCGTCCGCCGCGGAAGCCGCCATTGCGGTTGCCGCCGGGGCGGCGGCCATTGCCCCGCGGGCGGCGCTCGCCGTAGGTGTTGTCGGTCTGGGCATCGGGAGCAGTGGAGTAGATGACCACACGGCGGTCACGGCCTTCCCCCTTGCTCTCGCTGCGCACACCCTCCATCTTGCCGATGGCAGAGTGGATGATGCGGCGCTCGTAGGGGTTCATGGGCTCCATGGCAAAGCTGCGGCCGGTCTTGCGCACCTTGGCACCAATGCGCTGTGCCAGGGCGGTCAGGTCGCTCTCGCGCTTGTCGCGGTAGCCGGCCACGTCCAGACCCAGCTTGATGTAATCGCCTTCCAGACGGTTGGCCACCAGGCTTGCCAGATAGGACAGGCTCTCCATGGTCTCGCCGCGGCGGCCGATCAGGGCACCCAGCTTCTCGCCATCCAGACGGATGATGGTAGCCTCGCCCTTCTGCACGGCGCTGAAGGTGACATTCTCCACGCCCATCAGGGCAATGACTTCCTTCAGGTAGTCCACAGCGGCCTTGACCTTGGCGTTCTCTTCGATGTTGATGGGAACTTCCGGCTCCTCACCCTCTGCGGCGGGGTCAGCAGTCTCCTCAACGGGAGCGGCCTCCTCTGCCACAGGGGCAGCGGCAGGCTCCTCGGCCTTGGGTTCCTCAGCGGGAGCTTCCTCCACAACAGGCTTCACCTCAGGCCCCACCTTCTCCTCCACCACGGGAGCGGCCGGGGCATCGGGCTCTTCCACGCTCACACGCACCTTGGCAGGGGTGGTCTTCAGGCCCAGAAAACCGGTTTTCTGGGGCATTTCGAGCACTTCATAGCTCACATTCAGGTCGTCGGCCTGCACGCCCAGCAGGGCGCAGGCTTTTGCGCGGGCTTCATCGACCGTCTTGCCGGTCGCTTCCTGAGTACGGATCATAACCGTCAATCCTCCTTCTTGTTTTCCAGCTCGCTCAGCGGAACAGTGCGCTCGTCCTTATAGCGCTCCTCATCCAGCTTGCGGGCATACTCCAGGCGGCGCTTGTTCATTTCGCTGGCGGAGATATTTTTTTCCACGACCTCGCCGGTCTTTTCATCCGTGACCTTGATGGTGGTGCTCTTTACACCGCGCTTCTGCTCCTTCTTGCGGGCAGCCATCTCGGCGGCGACCTCTGCCTTCATCTTCTCAGGGTCGTAGATCTTCTTCATCAACAGGCTCTGCACGGTCATCAGGATGTTGGAAACAACGTAGTACAGAGAGAAAGCGCTGGGCACGGTGAAGCAGAAGAAGACGTACATCAGCGGCATCATATACATGGTCAGCTTCATGCTGCCCTGCATCTCCTGGCCGCTGGCCTTCATGCTGATGTGGGTGGACAGGAACATGGTCACGATTGCCAGGACGGGGAGGATCAGCAGGGGCAGATTCTCTGCAGCCAGGCTGTACTGGGGCACACGGGTCAGGTCGATGCCAAAGAAATCCATGTGCTGGCCGAACTCGGTGATGGTAGCCACCTGATCCGGGGTGAAGCAGGAGGAAACGGTGCTCTCGCCTGCAATGACCTGTGCAATGATGTTGGTGTCGCGGGTCACGGTGGTAAAGCTGATGCCCATGGCAGTCAGGGCCTCACCTGCGGCGGTCAGGGCATCGGCACCAATGTGGAAAATGCGCTGCAGCGGGCGGTACACCACCTCGATAACGCCGAACATGACCAGGAAGTTGACCAGCATGGGCATACAGCCTGCGGTGGGCTTATAGCCCTGCTCCTGCAGCTTCATCAGCTCTTCCTGCTGCTTTTCGGGCTTATCGCGGTACTTTTTCTGGATCTCGGCCACCATGGGCTGGAAAGCGCTCATGCGGGCCATACTCTTCTGCTGGTTGAGCTGGAGGGGGATCTTGATCACGGTGATGAGCAGGGTGAACAGGATGATGTCCCAGCCGTAGTTGGGGATCAGCTTGTAGATCCACTCCATTACATAGCCCAAGGGCCAGCCCAGGATGTACAAAGGATTCATAGTTTCGTCCATTCTGCCCCGCCTGTGGTGCGGGACGTTTAGATTTTTATGAGAAGGACACCCCGCCCACAGTGCGGAGCGTCACAAGAAGCAAAAAAGCGGCTGAACCTCTCAGTCAACGCCTGCGGCGTTGCCAGCTCCCCTAATAGGGGAGCCCTTGGCAAAACCGTCAACTGGATCGGGCTGCCAAAGCCTCCCCTACCAGGGGAGGTGGCATTGCGAAGCAATGACGGAGAGGTTGTACAAAGGAGCCGTGTATCATAAGCACGCTGCTTAACCGTGCCGCCCCCGGAACAGCTTTGCCGGAGATAGTTTTCTCTCCTTGCTCACCCAGCGGCCTTTGGGCGGCACCGGGTCAAAGCCCCACCGGCCAAGCGGGTTGCACCGGGCGATGCGCCAGGCGGTGAGCAGCAGCCCCTTGATGCAGCCATGGGTCTGGATGGCTTCTATGCCATACTGGCTGCAGGTGGGGGTAAAGCGGCAGTTGCGGCCCAGCCCCGGGCTGATAAAGCGCTGGTAGAACCGGATGGGCGCACAGAGCGCGTTCCGGCAGACGCGGGAGACGGGATTCACTGTTTTGCGGCCCGGTCTGCGGGCGGGACCGTGGCAGGGGGCTTTGCGCCCGGCTGCTTTGCCTTGTCGGGCAGGCCAGCCTGGGCAAAGAGCCTGGCCACCACTTCGCTGAGCTGCCAGCTCTTCAGGCGGGGGGTCATGCCCCGGGCCACGAACACCAGATCATAGCCGCCGATGTTCTGATCCAGGTGCTCATCAATGGCAGCCTTCATCACGCGGCGGGCGCGGTTGCGTTGGACGGCATGGCCGATCTTTTTGGTGGCTGTCAGGCCCACGCGGGTCTTTCTGCCGCGGGTCTTGAGCACATACAGCACCAGCGCCGGGTTCACATAGGACTTGCCGCGGGCATACACGCGGCCAAACTCGCTGTTGCGGCGGATGGGACGATAGCGCACTGCTCCGTCGCCTCCTTTTCGGTTAAAAAATCGCAGAACTTCCCTAAAGGCAAAGTTCAAAATTCAGTATAGCAAAAAAACGCCGACATGAAAAGGCTGTCCGGGCGTTTTTTGTGCCAAATCTTTTGCCAAATTTTTAGTCATTCCGCGCGCAGAACGTCCAAAATAAGAAAAAGACCGCCAATTCTGGATCAGCAGTCTTTTGTGCGCATGTTCAATTCTGCGCCGGATCCCTGGCAAAGCGGGATCAGACGGTCAGGCTCTTGCGGCCCTTAGCACGGCGAGCATTGATGACCTTGCGGCCGTTCT
>ENA-OVGQ01003556-OVGQ01003556.1-human-gut-metagenome-genome-assembly--contig:-NODE-3556-length-11963-cov-3.323732_pt1 | contig 11963 bp, 9 predicted proteins | sample MGYA00237774_ERZ505427 | MGnify/ENA primary metagenome ERZ505427 (study PRJEB26158, sample SAMN06016404) | human gut metagenome | biome: human gut; feature: ankylosing spondylitis patient; material... | reverse complement strand
CTTTAACACAGTGTTAAAGCTTATGTTTTGAATCTAGACAACAAGTCATTTAAATGCAAAAGGTTTGTTATTTACATTCGAAAAAGGAGAGACCTCAAGATGACGTTAACAATGTTAATTGAAAAGCAAGAATACATCACCCGGAATTCAAATACAGCACTATATAACAAAAAAAATTAAATCGTTTTGCTTTTTAAGATTAACCCTTTATATTTGCATCGTTGTTTATGCAATTATTGTTTCTTGTCCTAACAAGGATAACAAGAACAAAACCGGATAAACAAACAGCTCGCAAGCATTGTTCTTTTAAATGAAGTATCACCTTTATAATGTATAAGATGCGATGAAAAAATTACTGTTTCTGTTTTTTCTCCTAACAACTCCCTTTTCCCTGAAATCACAGGGGATTCTATCCTTAGATAGTTGCCGTGCATTGGCCATTGCCAACAATAAAGAGTTGCTGATAAGCGGAGAGAAAATAAATGCTGCACACTACCAAAAGAAAGCAGCCTTTACCAACTACCTGCCTAACTTCTCCGCCACAGGAGCTTACATGCGTAACCAAAAGGAATTCTCATTGCTTAACAATGACCAGAAAGCGGCTCTATCCGGCTTGGGTACAAGTGTGAGCGGTCCGTTGCAACAAGCCGCCCAAGTCATCGGACAGCTGCATCCGGAACTGGCCCCCATGCTTTCACAATTGGGAGGAGCCATTGTCCCGGCGCTCAACGAAGCCGGAACTGCAATTGTAGACGCATTCCGCACCGATACCCGAAATGTATATGCAGGAGCCATCACCCTCACCCAACCGCTATATATGGGTGGCAAGATACGTGCATACAATAAAATCACCAAATACGCCGAAGAACTGGCTCGTCAGCAACATAACTCGGGTATGCAGGAAGTGATTCTCAGCACAGACCAGGCTTACTGGCAAGTTATTTCCTTGGTCAACAAGAAAAAACTCGCGGAAAGTTACCTGAAGCTATTACAAAAACTGGACAGTGATGTAGAAAAGATGATTGCCGAAGGAGTAGCCACCAAAGCGGACGGCCTGTCGGTTCGGGTAAAAGTAAACGAAGCCGAGATGACACTGACAAAGGTAGAAGACGGATTAAGCCTTTCCCGCATGCTGCTGTGTCAACTGTGTGGCATCGACCTAAGCACTCCGATTGTCCTGGCTGACGAACAAGTAGACGATCTTCCGCTGATTCCGGCTACTACCAACTTTGAGATAGAAACAGCCTATGCCAACCGCCCCGAGATCCGCAGTCTGGAACTGGCTGCTAAAATCTATCAACAGAAAATAAACGTGACCCGTTCGGAACATTTGCCTTCCGTAGCATTAATGGGAAATTACATGGTCACCAACCCGTCTGTATTCAACAGTTTTGAAAACAAGTTTAAAGGCATGTGGAATGTAGGCGTTATGGTTCAGTTGCCTATCTGGCATTGGGGAGAAGGCATTTACAAAGTGAAAGCGGCCAAAGCCGAAGCACGCATCGCCCAATACCAACTGGAAGATGCCAAAGAGAAAATCGAGTTGCAAGTCAATCAATCGGCTTTCAAAGTAAACGAAGCCACAAAGAAACTGGCTATGGCCAAAAAGAACCTTGAAAAAGCGGATGAAAATCTGCGTTATGCAACTCTCGGATTCGAAGAAGGTGTGATCGCTCCCAGTAATGTACTTGAAGCACATACCGCCTGGCTGTCGGCCCAATCGGAAAAGATAGATGCACAGATGTAAAACTGACAGAAATCTACTTGCAAAAGTCACTGGGAACGCTCAAATAAGGTCAACGACCGAGTGCAAACATTCCTGAAAAGCTAATCTCAATAGTAATTTGTAAATCGTAAAAACCGTAAATAAAATGACATCACAAAAATCACAGAACAGCAATATGCTGCTTGCATTCCTCACCCTGCTGGGAGTTATTGTACTGGTTGCAGTTGTCGGTTTCTTCATGCTCCGCAAAGGTCCGGAAATCATTCAGGGACAAGCTGAGGTAACTGAATACCGCGTCTCAAGCAAAGTGCCGGGACGTATCCTGGAGTTCCGTGTAAAAGAGGGACAAAAAGTCCAGGCAGGAGATACACTCGCCATCCTGGAGGCTCCCGACGTAATAGCCAAAATGGAACAGGCTCGCGCCGCCGAAGCGGCTGCACAGGCACAGAACGAAAAAGCCATCAAAGGAGCGCGTCAGGAACAAATTCAAGCGGCTTATGAAATGTGGCAGAAAGCAATCGCCGGTGTCGATATAGCTGAAAAATCATATAAACGTGTCAAAAACTTATTCGACCAAGGAGTTATGCCGGCACAGAAACTGGACGAAGTCACCGCACAACGTAATGCAGCCATCGCAACCGAAAAAGCGGCAAAGGCCCAATACACGATGGCAAAGAACGGTGCCGAACGTGAAGATAAAATGGCTGCAGCAGCTTTGGTGGACCGTGCCAAGGGAGCTGTTGCCGAAGTGGAGTCGTACCTCAAAGAAACTTATTTGATTGCCCAGGCAGCCGGAGAGGTTTCCGAGATATTTCCCAAAGTGGGCGAATTGGTAGGTACCGGCGCCCCCATTATGAATATCGCCATAATGGACGATATGTGGGTGACTTTCAATGTACGTGAGGATCTGCTAAAAAATTTGACCATGGGATCAGAATTCGATGCTATCGTACCCGCATTGGACAATCAGACCATTCGTCTGAAAGTGCATTATATGAAAGACCTTGGTACATACGCTGCCTGGAAAGCAACCAAGACTACCGGCCAGTTCGACCTGAAAACATTCGAAGTAAAAGCGACTCCGCTTGAAAAAGTAACTAATCTGCGTCCCGGAATGTCAGTCATCATCAAGAAATGAAAGAAAGAGAAAAGAAATATATAGCCCTGTGGTTAGTCATGAAACGCGAATGCCACCGTCTCGTGTCTCGCCCGCTCTATCTCTTCTGCATGGTGATAGCTCCGCTGTTTTGCTATATTTTCTTCACCACGCTGATGGACTCGGGGTTACCGACCAATATGCCCGTTGGCGCTGTAGACCTGGACAATTCTGCCAGCTCACGAAACATTCTCCGCAATCTGGACGCATTCGGGCAAACAGCTGTCGTGGCGCGTTATAGCAGTGTTAACGAAGCACGTACAGCTATGCAGGAAGGCAAAATCTATGGATTTTTTTATATACCCAAAGGAATGTCGGCCGATGCCCAGAGTCAACGCCAACCTAAATTATCTTTTTATACCAACAACTCCTACCTGATTGCCGGCTCATTATTGTTCAAGGATATGAAGATGATGTCCGAACTTGCCTCAGGAGCTGCCGCCCGTTCAGTTTTATATGCCAAGGGAGCAACGGAAGATCAGGCGATGGGATATTTACAACCCATTGTCATCGATACACATCCGATACAAAATCCTTGGTTAAATTATTCGGTCTATCTATGCAATACACTTGTTCCGGGGGTACTGATGTTGTTGATATTCATGGTAACAGTATTTTCCATCGGTGTGGAAATCAAGGACCGCACGGCCCGGGAGTGGCTGCGACTGAGCAACAACTCCATCTACATCGCATTGGCCGGTAAGTTGCTTCCACAAACCGTGGTATTCTTTATCATGGGTATATTTTACAATGTCTATCTGTATGGATATCTACACTTCCCATGTAACAGCGGAATTCTTCCGATGCTATTGGCAACCCTCTGCCTGGTATTGGCATCGCAATGTTGCGGTATCCTGATGATAGGCACACTGCCTACCCTTCGCCTCGGTCTGAGCTTCGCTTCGTTATGGGGAGTCATTTCTTTCTCCATTTCAGGCTTCTCTTTTCCGGTGATGGCCATGAATCCGGTATTGCAGGCACTCAGTAACCTGTTCCCATTGCGCCACTATTTCCTGATCTATGTAGACCAGGCACTCAACGGATACAGCATGGCTTATTCCTGGTCAAACTATATGGCATTACTGATTTTCATGTTACTTCCGTTCTTCGTGGTACATCGGTTGAAGGAAGCTTTGATATATTATAAATACGTGCCCTAATGAAAGATATAAGTTTAAAAGATAAGATAACACAAGGCATCAATGACCTGTTTTATATCTGGAAGCGGGAATTTCGTACTACATTCCGCGACCAGGGGGTATTGATCTTTTTCGTACTCGTTCCATTGGTATATCCATTGATCTACAGTTTTATTTATACCAACGAAGTGGTTCGTGAAGTGCCTGCCGTGGTAGTAGATGACTCGCGTTCATCACTCAGCCGCGAATATCTGCGTAAAGTAGATGCCACCCCCGATATACAGATTGTGGCTTATTGTGCCGATATGGAAGAAGCCAAACAAATGCTCAAAGACCGGCTGGCATATGGCATCATTTACATTCCGAAAGATTTCAGTTCGGACATAGCTCAAGGCAAACAGACACAAGTCAGCATCTACTGTGATATGAGTGGACTGCTGTACTATAAAAGTATGCTTTTGGCCAATACTGCCGTGTCTTTGGATATGAACGAAGATATCAAAATAGCCCGCTCGGGCAATACGACCGACCGACAGGACGAAATCACTGCCTACCCTATCGAATATGAAGACGTAGCGATGTTCAATCCGACCAATGGCTTTGCCGCTTTCCTGATACCCGCCGTGTTGATCCTGATCATTCAGCAAACCTTATTATTGGGTATCGGACTTTCGGCCGGCACGGCACGCGAGAACAACCGCTTTAAAGATTTGGTACCCATTAACCGCCATTATAACGGTACTTTGCGCATTGTATTGGGTAAAGGATTAAGTTATTTCATGGTATATGCCTTGGTATCTGTCTATGTACTATGCGCCGTCCCCCGTATGTTCAGCCTCAACCAGATAGGACAACCCGGCACACTGGCCCTGTTCATACTCCCCTATCTGATGGCCTGCATCTTTTTTGCCATGACTGCATCTATCGCTATCCGTAACCGGGAGACATGCATGCTGATATTCGTATTCACCTCTGTGCCTCTATTATTCATCTCAGGTATTTCCTGGCCGGGAGCTGCCATACCTCCATTCTGGAAATACTTCTCTTACATATTTCCATCAACTTTCGGTATCAACGGATTTGTGAGAATCAACAACATGGGAGCAACACTGAGTGAGATTCCATTTGAATACAAAGCGTTATGGATACAGACCGGCTTCTATTTTCTGACCACTTGCTGGGTATACCGTTGGCAGATTATCAAGAGCCGTAAACACGTCATAGACAAATACAAAGAAATGAAAAATAGAGGGAAAGAATTCTTTTCATAATCACATACGTGTGCATATTTATTCCGGATTTACCCGGAAATGTCTGCTATGACAGTTCTGCATAAAAATATATCGAATAGCTTTTGCTTGAAACAAAGATAATTAGTACATTCGAAGCGTCTATATCTTCATGCAGAAGATGTAAACAGAGCACATACAATAATAAAACACATGTTATGAAAAGAAAAATGATGTCCTTATTACTCGCATTGGCGGTAATAAGCGGAAGTAGCGTGTACGCTAAAGTGATTGACGTAATGTCTCCCAACGGAGCCATTAAAGTATCGGTAGACATCAAGGACCGGATTTATTATTCGGTGTCCTATGATAATGACCAGTTATTAAAAGATTGCTATCTCAACCTGCAACTGCAGAATGAGACGTTAGGTACGAATCCCCACTTACGGAGCACCAAACGTGGAACCATTGACGAAAGTGTAAAACGTGAAATACCTTTCAAGAATGCGATCGTAAGAAATCACTGTAATACCCTGAGAATGAATTTCAGCGGAAATTATGCCGTTGAATTCCGCGTATTCGACAATGGTATCGCTTACCGTTTTGTGACAGATAAAAAAGGAGATAACATCGTAATGGGGGAAGACTTCGCAATTAACTTTCCAACCAATTATAAAGCTCATCTTTCCCAACCGGATGGCTTTAAAACCTCATACGAATGCCCATATACTCATGTAGATACCGAAAAGTATGCTGCTACCGACCGCATGAGTTACCTGCCTGTATTGATAGAAACGGATAAAGCATATAAAATACTGATATCTGAAGCCGACTTATCCGATTATCCCTGTATGTTCCTTAAAAGTACCGGTAAGAACGGAATGCAGTCTATTTTTCCCAAAGCACCTTTAGCCTTCGGAGAAGATGGTGACCGTAGCCTCAAGATTACCGAAGAAGCCGATTACATTGCCAAAACGGACGGCAAGCGTTCATTCCCCTGGCGCATGATGGTGATTTCGAAAGAAGACAAAGAACTGATTGAAAACGAAATGGTGTATAACCTGTCTGCCCCTTGTGTTCTTGAAGACTACAGTTGGATCAAACCGGGACAAGTGAGTTGGGAATGGTGGCACGACGCACGCCTCTATGGGGTAGATTTCCGTTCGGGTTTCAATATGGATTCCTATAAGTACTACATTGACTTCGCATCCAAGTTCGGTATTCCTTATATCATCATGGACGAAGGATGGGCGAAAAATACACGTGATCCGTTTACCCCCAATCCCACCATCAATCTTACCGAACTGATAAAATACGGAAAGGACCGCAACGTAAAAATCGTACTTTGGCTGCCATGGCTGACTGTCGAGAATCATTTCGACCTCTTTAAAACATTTGCCGATTGGGGCATCGCAGGAGTGAAGATCGACTTCATGGACCGCAGTGACCAGTGGATGGTAAACTATTATGAACGTGTAGCCAAAGAAGCCGCCAAGCATAAACTGTTTGTAGATTTTCATGGTGCTTTTAAACCAGCCGGACTTGAACGCAAATATCCGAATGTGCTTTCCTATGAAGGCGTATTGGGCATGGAACAAGGTGGTAATTGCAAACCTGAAAACAGCATTTATCTGCCCTTTATGCGTAATGCCGTGGGACCGATGGATTTCACTCCGGGTTCAATGATCTCTGCACAGCCGGAAGACAACCGTTCCACCCGGGCCAATGCCATGGGCTCAGGAACACGTGCTTTCCAAATGGCTCTTTTCATCATCTTCGAAAGTGGTCTGCAAATGTTAGCCGACAACCCGGTTTACTATTACAGAGAACTTCCCTGTACCGAATTTATCACAAGTGTTCCCGTCACCTGGGATGAAACCAAGGTCCTCTATGCCAAAGTAGGTGAAGCAGTCGTCGTAGCCAAACGAAAAGGAGAACAGTGGTTCATCGGAGGTATCACCGGCAATCAACCACAAAACATCGAGATCGACCTCGGATTCATTCCGGCAGGACAATCATTCACATTAACCTCATTTGAAGATGGCATTAACGCTGACCGTCAAGCAATGGATTACAAGAAAAAGGAGTCTACCGTGAACAATCAAACCCGCATGACATTGAAAATGGTACGCAACGGGGGATGGGCCGGAACAATTAAAATGAAATAGAATATAAATCAAGTTCATCATAGAACACACAGAGTCTTCATCTCTTGTTAATGGAATATTTATGAAAAAAGTTTCTCTGTGAAACTCTGTGTCACTCTGTGGTGATATGACATATTACAAAAATGAAAAAGCAAATCATACACCGCTGGATGCTGATGGCTGTCTTCTGCCTCGGAGCATCATTGATAGGAATAAATGCCCAAGAAAAAGACTGGGCTAACCTGCAACGTTATGCACAACAAAACGCCGAACTTCCGAAACCGGACAAAAACGAAAAGAGAGTGGTCTTTATGGGCAATTCCATCACAGAAGGATGGGTAAACACTCATCCTGATTTCTTTAAATCCAACGGTTACATCGGCCGGGGCATCGGCGGACAGACTTCTTACCAGTTCCTGGTACGTTTCAGGGAAGATGTCATCAACTTATCTCCTGCACTGGTAGTAATCAATGCAGCCACAAATGATATTGCCGAGAACACAGGAGCATATCATGAAGACCGCACTTTTGGCAATATTGTTTCGATGGTGGAACTGGCAAAAGCCAATCATATAAAAGTGATATTGACCACCACTTTACCGGCTGCCGCTTTCGGTTGGAATCCTGCCATTAAAGATGCTCCTCAAAAGATAGCTTCACTCAATGCACGTCTGAAAGCCTATGCCCAAACAAATAAAATTCCATTCGTCGACTATTACTCTTCTATGGTGAGCGGTAGCAACAAAGCTTTGAATCCGACCTATACCAAAGATGGTGTGCATCCCACTTCCGAAGGATATGACGTTATGGAGAATCTTATTCAACAGGCTATAAACAAGACTTTACGATAACCATATTCAAAAAGGAAATTATGAAACCGTTTATCTCTTTTTGTCTTTTATTGTGTATTTGCTTAGGTAAACTATATGCGCAAGGCGTAAATATCGTATACATAGGCAACAGTATTACCCAAGGCGCATTATTGAAAACTCCGGTAACGGAGGCGCCGCCGGTACAAGCAAGTCAATACATCGAACAAGCAACCAAGCAATCGGTCGCTTTTCGAAATTGTGGAGTAAGCGGAACGACTACTCTGGATTTTCTTCCAATCGCAGAAAGACAATTTCCGAATGTAAAATCTGCCGCCCAAGAATTGAGTCAACGTAAAGGAACACTGCTTTTTTCCATTATGCTGGGCACGAATGACAGTGCTTGTAACGGTCCATTCGGTTCTCCGGTGGAACCGGTGTCCTACTATACCAACATGAAAGCGATTATCGACGAACTCCTTTCTTTGTATCCGGAATGCAAAGTGGTGATTCATCAACCAATCTGGTATAGCCCGAACACATATAACGGTGCCATGTATCTGGCTGCCGGCCTCAAGCGACTGAAAAGCTACACTCCCATGATCCATAAACTGGTAGACTACTATTCACAGGCAAACCCCAATCAAGTCTTTTTGGGAGATACGGCTGCTTCCGATTTCTTCCGGAACAATTATCAGAGTTATTTCACGCCGGAGAATGGAAATGCAGGTACTTTTTATCTGCACCCGAATAAAGAGGGAGCCGGTATCTTGGGTAAATACTGGGCAGAGGCTATCCTAAAGGCAATATAAACAAATACATCCTCTCAAAGGGGCGCCGCAGATTCGCACAGACAACACCGGTAACTGACCAGTTCTTTATCTTTTAAACCGTGCGGATCTGTGGTGCCACCCTCAAGTAATTCCTTCATTTACATCATTTAACACACTTCACTTTGTTTAGTTACGACCGTTCCGTAGCTTTGTAATATAAACGTAATTAATATACTCCATGGAAAAGTTGACAATGCAAGAAGAAGAAGTGATGATCTACATTTGGGAACTGGAAAGTTGCTATGTGAAAGACATCGTTGCCAAGTTTGAGCAACCTACTCCTCCCTACACCACGGTGGCTTCCATCGTGAAGAATCTCGAACGGAAAAAATATGTAAAGGCACAGCGTGTAGGAAACACGTATCTGTACACTCCGTCTATTAAAGAAAGCGAATACAAACGAAGTTTCATGAGTGGAGTCGTACGGAACTACTTTGAAAACTCTTACAAAGAGATGGTTTCTTTCTTCGCCAAAGATCAAAAGATATCGACCAACGACCTGAAGGAAATCATCGACATGATTGAGAAAGGACAAGAAAAATAATCGCTAATACCCTGAAAAACATGACTCCCGAACTGGCATATTTTCTGAAAATAAATATAGCAATTGCTTTATTCTACGCCTTCTATCGGTTGTTTTTCTACAGAGACACCTTCTTCCAATGGCGAAGGACAGTTTTGCTTTGCTTCCTTGTCATTTCTCCGCTCTATCCGGTACTGAACATTCAGGAATGGATCAGATCGCACGAACCGATGGTAGCAATGGTCGATTTGTATGCAACAATCGTATTGCCCGAAATCGAAATAACTCCCGAGGTTAGGGCTGCGGACTGGCAAAGTATCATTTTATCTACAGTAAATATCATCTATTGGTCAGGGGTCACTTTACTTTTAGTACGTTTCTTCGCTCAGCTTGCCAGTATTCTACGGTTGCGTCTTCGTTGCCGGAAAGATCAGATAGAAGGAATACCCGTCTATCTGCTGGATAAAGAAAGTGGTCCTTTTTCTTTTTTTCACTGGATTTTCATTTATCCGCAGGCACACCCGCAGAACGAATTAAGTGAAATCCTGACTCACGAAGGAACACATGCCCGCCAAAGACATTCCATAGATGTGATTATCAGTGAGCTAATGTGTATTGCCTGCTGGTTCAATCCTTTCATGTGGTTGATGAAACGGGAAGTACGGAACAATCTGGAATACATGGCAGATAATCGGGTGCTGGAAGCCGGACATGATTCAAAGTCCTATCAATATCATTTGTTGGGACTGGCACATCAAAAGAGCGCGATCACCCTTTCCAACAGCTTCAATGTGTTGCCGCTGAAGAACCGTATCACGATGATGAACAAAAAGAGAACCAAGGAGATAGGACGAACCAAGTATCTGTTATTTATCCCCTTGGCTCTTGCTTTGATGATAGTAAGCAACATCGAAGCAGTGGCACGTACCACTAAAAGTATTGCACAGGAAGTGATGCAAACCGTAGAAGAACAGATGGAACCCGAAAACGCTGTTGCTGTTAAGGAAAGCACTTCCTCTCCCCAGGCAGCCAATCATATTTCACAACCTCAAGAGAGCGGCATAGCCGAACAGCCCGCCCAAGAAGAAAGCCGGGAGCAAATCGTATTCGAGGTTGTGGAGAAAATGCCGGAGTTTCCGGGTGGCGTAAGGAATATGAATCATTTCATCAACAGCCATCTTCGTTATCCGGTGATCGCCCAGGAAAACGGAACACAAGGCCAAGTCATCGCACAGTTCGTAATTCAGGCAGACGGTACACTCTCTGACCTGAAAATAGTGAAAAGCGTAGACCCGTTGCTGGATGCCGAAGCCATGCGCGTGATAAAAGAGATGCCTAAATGGCAACCCGGGAAACAAAGAGGAATAGCTGTTGCCACCAGGGTCACAGTGCCGATACGATTCCGACTGATGGATTCCGATTCCGCTCCGTCAACAGACAGCAATAAGAATCAGGAAAATACCATATTCGATGTGGTTGAACGAGCACCGGAATTCCCCGGCGGAATGGAAGCCTGCCTGAAATATATGTATAAAAATATAAAATATCCGGCAGTCGCAATGGAAGCGGGAATACAAGGACAAGTTGTCATACAAATAGTCATTGACAAGGACGGGAAAATACATGATCCCAAGATAGTTCGGGGAGTATCGCCGGAACTGAATGCCGAAGCGATCCGCGTGATAAGCAACATGCCTCAGTGGATACCCGGAAAACAAAAGGGAAAGAACGTAGCAACCCGATTCACACTTCCGGTCCGCTTCCGTCTGGCTTAGTTCCTAAGCCCCTAACCTGAAAATCATTTTAATAAAAACAATATGAAGAAAATCACATTTATTGCTATTCTTTTGCTGTGTATCTGTAGCCTCACAAAAGCTAAAGAGAAAGTTATAGAGCAACCCCCATTCATCGCCTGGACCAGTACCTCTATTCAAGTGGACAAAGTTGTTCTCAGCGACACAGCTACGGTGCTTTATATCAAAGCATTCTATCATCCCAAGCAATGGATCAGGATTTCCGGACAAAGTTTCCTGAAGGACAATAACGGAGAAACTTACGCTCTGCGTTCGGGAATCGGCATCAAGCCTGACACGGAATTCTGGATGCCCGAATCCGGAGAAGGAGAATTCCGCCTGGTATTCCCACCGATCCCGACCTCGGCTACTTCGATCGATTTTTCAGAAGGAGACAACGTTCAAGGTGCTTTCAAGATATGGGGCATTCAGCTGAAAGGCAAAGCCCTCCCGGAACTTTTGTTACCTCAAGAAGCCATCGTACATAAAATCGACATCCTTGAGCGTTTTCATATTAGCACTCAAAACCTCTGGATAATACGCCACGACCGGACAGTTATAGTGATTATCGCTGATATGTTCGTCAAAATTGTACGGCAGGCACGGAT
>ENA-OVGQ01003554-OVGQ01003554.1-human-gut-metagenome-genome-assembly--contig:-NODE-3554-length-11967-cov-3.241689_pt1 | contig 11967 bp, 10 predicted proteins | sample MGYA00237774_ERZ505427 | MGnify/ENA primary metagenome ERZ505427 (study PRJEB26158, sample SAMN06016404) | human gut metagenome | biome: human gut; feature: ankylosing spondylitis patient; material... | reverse complement strand
AATTGAAACATATGCAGGTGTTTCTATGGATGCCGAGGAATTGTTTGATTATATGTATGACAAGCTTGATGATTGTGAGGAACGATTCTCAGAGCTGTTAGAGGATGATGAAATATATGAAGGCTATATGAATTCAGAGTATGGCTTTGAAAAAAGAACACCATCTGAGATTTTAGATGCGCTTCGTGTTTATACAAAGGAAAATTTTGCACCGATTGCAGATCCTGGTTATCAGGTAGAGGAGCTTCCAAATGCTCTTCGAAGCGATGGCGTACTGGCATATTATCTGACACCTCAGGAGGATCATGACGATGTTAATCAGATTTGCTTAAATCCAGATGCGCTTGGCACGGATCTTGGAGTTTTGTATGAAACGCTGGCGCATGAAGGTTATCCTGGTCATCTGTACTTTTTTAATTATGTAAAACAGCAGGGGTGGCATCCGATCAATTTCTTTGTGTCAAATATTGGCTTTGAGGAGGGATGGGCAGAATATGCAGCGCGCCTTTCACTAGATAGCTGGGGACTTGATCCAGATATGATGGAAGTTATTTTTCTGGATCAAGAGTTTAGTTATCTGTTAATGGGTTTGTCTGATATTGGAATCAATTATGGCGGATGGACAGTTGATGATGTATATGATCTGTGGGAAACTTACTTCTATCTTGACAGCGCAGAAGATGTGCGTGATGTATATGATGCGTGTATGGCAGAGCCAGGTACGATTCTTAGCTATTCAATCGGCTATTATCAGATATGCGATCTGGAAGAAGAGGTAAAGGAGATGCTTGGTGAATCATTTGATCATAATGAATTTGTGACAGAACTTTTGTCAGTTGGCGGTGCATCATTTGATATTACAAGGTCATATATCATGGAGTGGGCTAACGAAAAGTTACACGGATAATCCAATATCTATAGCCAAGCCACCTTCGGGAGTTGCCGCAAAAAAGCCTTGACAAACAGAAACATAAGCGTTACACTTACAATATACGAAAGAAAAAAGCAAAAATAAAATGAAAAGAGGAATACAAAAAATGGAAGAAAAAGAGACTCGCTTTGACCGTTCAACAGAGCGCAGTGAATGTTTGATTGCCGAGTATAAGAAACTTCGTAAGGATGAGGCAAAGATGAGCCAGAAATCACTTGAGGATATCACAGGTGTTCCGCGTCAGATGATCATCCGTTACGAAAAAGGAAAAATTATGCCGACCGTTCGTGCTATGAATCGTCTTCTTGAGCCGCTTGGCTATCAGCTTGGAATTGTTCCGCTGAAAAAAGAAGACAGCGAGGACACACAGTAATTACAGGCATAGGAAATTTATATACATAAGATAAAAAGCATCTAGCAAAACTAACTGATCCGTATAAAAACGGTGGTTGTCTGCAGATGCTTTTTTGGTACATACAAAGGAGGAGAAAAAAGAAAAAGAAAAGGAGAATTTTATGGTACTAAAACAAAGAAAAACAGTATTGATTGTATCGGCACTGTTGACAGCACAAATGGTCATGCAGGAAGCAGTACAGGCATTTGAAGAAGTCTCGCAGCCTGAAGTGCAAATTACAGAAACAGCACAGGAAGGTGAACTTGTCAGTCAGTCAGATGGGGATGATATCTGGACGGAAACTTATACATATGTGTCTGATACAAACACGCCTCATGCTTTTGCCGAAACGGTTGAAAAACAAGGCGATTGGTATGCGATGAAGGATGTAGAATATCAGGTGACAGAGCTGACGACACAGCTGATACAAAAAAGTGAAGCAATGTGGGCATATGCATCGTATGAGCCGGAGCAGGAAATAGAAGAAGCAGGAATCCGCTATACGTTGACATCACTTTCCAAAGATGAATGGATGCAGACAGATCGTCTGAAAAATGTGACGAAATACTTAAGCTGTCAGGAAGGGCAGGAAGTTTCGGAAACGCTTGATGTAGAGACAGCAGATGAAGTGACAGGAGAAGCTCTTTATGGAACAATTGGAAGAATTGAGTTAAAAGAGGATGGCGCAGATTGGAAGGAAGGTGCTCTTGAGGAGTGGGATATTTACAGCTGGAATGGAGAGTCTTGGGTTTATCAAAGAAACGATGAATGTTTTTACGCGACAGAAGAAAGTCCATGGTTTGAAGGCTATGAGGCGGTATTTATGCAGGAGCATCATTTAGATGGTGCATTTAATCAGATCACGTCAATAGAATGGTATGGAGATGGCTGGCAGGACGAGGAAGGAAACTGGAAGAGAAGTGTCAGGATAACAGGAAACAAAATGGTACCGCGATATCAGGCAATTTATTCAGGAGACGTGGCGCAGCCTGATCTGCCAATGGTGTGTTATAAAGCGCAGTATACGTCTGATCCGCAGGGCTATCTTATAACAGCAGATGTAACGTATGAAAAAATGCAAGAAGAAGCAGTGCAGAAAGAAGAAAATGCAGATGAGTCAATATTAAAGTCAATATCAGAAGAACTTATAAAAACATTGCAGCAGAATAAAACAAATGAAAAATTCTGGTATTTACTGTTAGCGGCACTTATGGCTGTCAGTGTGGGATTGCAGGTAGCTGTGATTTTTGTGTTGGCATTTCGTGAGCGGTAACATAAAAATTAAAAAAAATAAAAAAATGGTTGACAACAGCCTTGCAGTGTGATATTATAATCAGCGTTGCAAGGCTTGTTGGTCAAGGGGTTAAGACGTCGCCCTCTCACGGCGAAAACAGGAGTTCGATTCTCCTACAAGCTGTTATGCTCTGCAGTTGCAGAGCATTTTTTTTAAGAATAAAACCAAACATAAGTTCATAAAACAAGTATAAATGAGTGGGAAGTTCCAATTTGCGGGACATCTCATTCGGAAAACAGCTTGACAGAAAGAATCACTCAATGGTATAAAATTAACGGATATAAGAGATGATTGAGATGATGAGATAAGGAAGGAAATATAGATGGCAAAAAAAGACGTATACAATGCAGACAGTATTACGGTGCTTGAGGGACTTGAAGCAGTCCGCAAGCGTCCAGGTATGTATATAGGAGGCGTATCTGTCTCTGGTTTAAACCATTTGGTATATGAGATTGTAGACAATGCCGTTGATGAGCATTTGGCAGGTTTTTGTAATCATATAGAGGTGACATTGGAAAATGATGGATCTGTTACAGTAAAGGACAGTGGCCGTGGTATTCCTGTTGATCGTCACAAGCTTGGTGTATCTGCAGAGCGTGTTATTTTTACGACGCTGCATGCAGGAGGTAAATTTGATAACACAGCATATAAAACAAGCGGAGGACTTCATGGTGTAGGATCTTCCGTTGTCAATGCACTTTCTGAATATTTGGAGATCCATATCGCAAAAGACGGATGGGTTTATTATGATAAATATGAGAGAGGAACGCCGGTAATTGAGCTAAAGGACGGCCTTCTCCCGAAAAAAGGAAGAACAAAGGAAACTGGAACATGGATTAATTTTAAGCCAGATGCTGAAATTTTTGAGCGAACACGTTTTTCAGCACAGTCAATTATGAGTCGTCTGCATGAGACAACTTATTTAAATCCAGGTCTGGAAATTGTCTTTAATAACAAGCGAAGCGGTGAGGAGGAGAGTATTACCTATTATGAGCCAGATGGAATTTCTGCTTATATCCGCGAGCTGAATAAGGGCAAGGAAACAGTTCATGATATTATCACCTATACAGGAATGAGTGATGGAATAGAGGTAACAGTTGCATTCCAGTTTGTGGATCTGTTTGAAGAAAAGCTTCTTAGCTATTGCAACAATATTTACAATACAGACGGCGGAACACATCTGACTGGTTTTAAGACAAAATTCACGCAGGAAATAAACAGCTATGCAAAAGAGCTTGGCATTTTAAAGGATCCTGCAAAATTTACAGGACCAGATACGCGCTGCGGTATGACTGCCATTATTGCAATTAAGCATCCAGATCCTATTTTTGAGGGTCAGACAAAGACAAAGCTTGGAAGTCAGGATGCTTCAAAGGCAGTAATTAACGTAACAGGAGAGCAGCTAGAGCTTTACTTTGATAAGCATGTTGAGGTGCTAAAGAGTATTATTGGCTGTGCAGAAAAATCTGCAAAGATTAGAAAGGCAGAGGAAAAGGCAAAGTCTAATCTGCTGACAAAGCAAAAATATTCATTTGATGGAAATGGAAAGCTTGCAAACTGTGAGAGCAAGGACAGCAGTCTTTGTGAGATTTTTATCGTAGAGGGAGATTCAGCAGGCGGTTCGGCAAAGACTGCCAGAGACAGACGTTATCAGGCGATTCTTCCAATCAGAGGAAAAATCTTAAATGTAGAAAAGGCATCTATTGATAAGGTGCTTGCAAATGCAGAAATTAAATCCATGGTTCAGGCATTTAACTGTGGTTTCTCAGAAGGATATGGAAACGACTTTGATATTTCTAAGCTTCGCTATGACAAAATTATTATCATGGCCGATGCCGATGTCGATGGTGAGCATATCAGTACGCTTTTAATGACATTTTTCTACCGCTTTATGCCGGAACTGATTCAGGAGGGTCATGTTTATATCGCAATGCCGCCGCTTTATAAGGCAGTGCCAAAGCGCGGTCAGGAACAGTATCTTTATGATGACATTGCGCTTGATAAATACAGAAAAACGCATAAAGATTTCACTTTGCAGCGCTATAAGGGACTTGGAGAGATGGATGCGTCCCAACTGTGGGAGACAACATTAAATCCAGAGAGCCGTTGCTTGAAGCGTGTCGAAATCGAAGATGCCAGACTTGCAAATGAGATGACAGAGCTTTTGATGGGAAGCGATGTTGAGCCGCGAAGAGAATTTATCCATAAGCATGGCCGCGAAGCACAGCTTGATATATGATTTAACGGCTGCGAAGCAGAGATTAAGCCCGACAGGGCGGTTTTGCGCATGATAGGCGCGGATGGGCTGTTTCTTACTAAAATTAGCGAATCCGAAGGTTTTTTAGAATTGCGAGAGTTGCGTAGCAACGGAGCAATTCGTAGGCATTATAATACACAAAATACTAAGAAAGGTATGGAATTTAATATAAATGGCAGAAACAATCATTACAACGGAATATTCGTCAGAAATGCGAAAATCCTTCATAAACTACTCGATGTCCGTTATCACGGCGCGTGCAGTTCCAGATGTCAGAGACGGATTGAAGCCTGTTCAAAGAAGAGTTCTATTTGCGATGGATGAGTTAGGCTTAAATGCAGACAAGCCGCATCGAAAATCAGCGCGTATTGTCGGTGATGCGATGGGTAAATATCATCCTCACGGTGATTCCTCCATCTATGATGCACTTGTTGTACTTTCTCAGGATTTCAAGAAGGGAATGGCACTTGTTGACGGACATGGAAATTTTGGTTCCATAGAGGGCGACGGTGCTGCGGCAATGCGTTACACAGAGGCACGCTTAAAGAAGTTTACACAGGAAGTGTATCTGGCAGATCTGGATAAGAATATTGTGGATTTTGTTCCAAACTTTGATGAGACAGAAAAAGAGCCATCTGTTCTTCCTGTTCGTGTTCCGAACTTTTTAATTAACGGTTCCGAAGGTATTGCAGTTGGTATGACGACAAGTACACCGCCACATAATTTAGGAGAGATCATAAATGCAGAAAAGTTGCTGATGGAATTTCCTAATGCGACTACGGCAGATTTGTTAGATATTATTGAGGGACCTGATTTTCCGACTGGCGGTATTGTGACAAACAAGGACGAGCTGCTTTCTATTTATGAGACAGGGCGAGGGAAAATAAGAATACGCGGCAAGGCAGAGATTGTGCGCGGAAAAAGAAAGAGCGACCGTGACAATTGTAATTACGGAGATTCCTTATACAATGGTCGGTGCCAATATTGGAAAATTCCTTAGCGATGTGGCAGCACTTGCAGAGTCGAGAAAGCTTCCGGATATCGTGGACATTTCAAATCAGTCCTCAAAAGAAGGTATTCGCATTGAGATCGAGCTGAAAAAGGGTGCTGATGCAGAGCGTATACTTGCCGGTCTTTATAAGAAAACAAAGTTAGAGGACACATTTGGTGTCAATATGCTTGCTATTGTAGATGGAAGACCAGAGGTTCTTGGCTTAAAGGAAGTTCTGACACACCACATTCAGTTCCTTGTTGATATTAACACAAGAAAATATACAAGTCTTCTTGAGAAAGAGAAAAACAAGCGAGAAATTCAGGAAGGTCTTATTCGTGCAGTTGATGTGATAGATTTGATTATTGAAATTATCCGCGGAAGTAAGACTTTAAAGATGGCAAAGGCATGTCTGTCAGAAGGAATCACAGAGGGTATCAATTTCCGCACTGAAAAATCACGCAGACAGGCTGCAAAGCTTTTGTTTACAGAGGCACAGGCAACTGCTATCTTGGAGCTTCGCTTATCCAAACTAATTGGACTTGAGTTACAGGCACTTTTGGACGAACATAAAAAGACGATTGCAAAGATTGCTTCATATGAGCGCATTTTAGGCAGCAAAAAGGCTATGTATCAGACAATCGAAAAGGAATTAGACAGCATACGTGAACATTATCAGGTGCCAAGACGCACAAAAGTTACAAATGCATCTCTTGCTGTATTTGAAGAAGAGCCGGCTGTAGTGTCAGATGTCGTATTTGTTATGAACCGTTTTGGCTATGTAAAGCTTGTAGATAAGGCGCTGTTTGATAAAAATGAGGAACAGCTTCGCAGCGAAAATGTGCGTTTTGTGCCATGTAAGACAAACTCACGTCTTGCTGTATTCACAAAGGAAGGTATTCTTCATTATTTGAAGGCTGATGCAATTCCGCTTGGAAAGGTCAAGGATAAGGGTGCGCCGATTGACAATTTGTGTAACTATAGCAGTGCTGATGAAACAATTCTCACAGTATTTAGCGATGAGGACATAAAGGAAAAGACACTCATTTTTGTGACAAAGAATGGTTTGGTTAGAAAAACATTGGGAGCAGAGCTGATCAGCATAAAGAAAATGATTGCAGCGGCGAAGCTTGGAGAAGGCGATGCGCTTGTTGCGATTTTAGATGCTTCAAAAGAGCTTGTCGCAGTTGTGACAAATAAAAAGCATGCAATTAAATTTTCAACAGAAGAGGTTCCGCTTCAGAAAAAAACTGCAGCAGGTACAAGAGCATTGAAACTAGAAGAAGGGGAAGAGGTTGTATTTGCTGATTCCTTTGATGCAAAAGAAAAAGTTTTTGCAGAAGTTCAGGGAAGAAAAATTGAACTAAGCAAGCTTACAAAGAAGAAAAGAGATGCCAAGCCTGAACAGGTAAAGTAAGCAGCATATGGTTATGTATTGCAGGGCAGCATCAGAAAGGTGAGATTCATGGAGCACAAAAGACCAGAGTATGAGGAAACCCCTCGGATGGCAGAATTTCGAAGACGCAAGGAAAAAGAAATAAAACGTCGCCGCCGCAACAAGCGTATGACAAAAATTGTGTTAGTTATTGTAGTGATTTGGGCACTTATTGCAGTGGTAGCGGCTGCTTTTCATGTGACAAATGGATTTGGCATCTTTGAAGGCAAAAAGCCTTCTTTATCTTCGGCTGAGGAAACAAAGGATGCAATTGAACAAAATGAACAGCAGACACTTGCAGAGCAAAATTTGAAGCAGACTATTGAGAGCGAGAGCAAAAAGGAAGTTGCAGAAAGCGAAGAGACACCTTTAGAGGAAAAAACAGAGGATGCCACAAAGGCTTCTGAGGCAGAAAAAACAGTAAAAAAACATGAAGATCCGCGCGAGGATGTGTGGAATCATTATACGAATATGTTTATTGCATCAAAGGTCAATACGTATCTAAATGTAAGAAATCAGCCAACAACAGACGGTACTATTATCGGAAAGCTGACAAAGTATTCCGGTGGTGAGCTTGTTGAGGATATGGGAAACGGCTGGTGGCACATAAGCTCTGGCGGTATTGATGGCTATATTTGGTCTGAAAATTGTGTGACAGGTGAAGAGGCAAAGGAAGTTGCACTTGAGCACTGTATGCAGATGGTTGAGGTGACAACGGAAAAACTAAATGTCAGAAGCGGTCCTGGTCTTGAGTATGAGGTTTGGACGACACTTAATGCAAACGAAAAGCAGGTAGTGGAAGAAAAAGACGGAGACTGGTTGAAAATTGCATTTAACAGTACATATGGTTATATAAATGAGGACTATGTAAAGACAGGCTTTTATCTTGTTGAGGCAATTCCGTGGAGCAGCATTTCAGATTGTTCTCCGACACGTCAGCAGATCTTAACATTTGGTGAGCAGTATATTGGAACACCATATGTGTATGGCGGAACAAGTCTGACAGGAGGAATTGACTGTTCAAGCTTCGTACAGCAGTGTTATGCAAGTGCAGGCTTTTCTCTTCCAAGAACATCGCGTGAGCAGGCAACAAGAGGCACACAGATTACACTTAACGAAGCAAAGCCAGGTGATCTTTTGTTTTATGCTGATGCAACAGGAACAATTGATCACGTTGTTATGTATCTTGGAGACGGCAAAATTCTTCATGCAGCTTTGTCTCTTGGTCAGGTAACTATCAGTAAATACAATTACAGTACTGAACCTGTTCGTGTTGTAAACATTATTGGAGACTAAAAAACACTTGACCTTTAGGAAAATATATGTTATAAAGGTTATATAGGTTTTTATGGTAAAGAGTGGGCTTGCGAGTCCACTCTTTCTATGTAAATACCCACAAGAAAATATAACTATTCAGAGAGTAGTTGCAAAACAGGCAGATACGCTGCAGCAAACGGCAAGAATTAGGCTTGCGGCGGGAAAGGGCAGGAGTATGAGAAGAAAAGAAGAGATTGAAGCATATGCAGAAAATCTGTTTTTGCCGATCACACAGAAGCATGGATTTGAGCTGGTTGATGTGGAGTATGTTAAAGAGGCAGGAAGCTGGTATCTGCGTGTCTACATTGACAAAGAGGGCGGTATCGCAGTAGATGACTGTGAGGTGGTAAGCCGTGAGGCAGATCCTATTTTAGATACAGATGACTGTATTGAAGAAAGCTATATTTTAGAGGTAAGCTCTCCGGGTCTTGGAAGACCATTAAAGAAGGATAAGGATTTTGCAAGAAGCATTGGTGAAGAAGTTGAAGTTCGACTGTTTCGTGCAGTAGAAGGCTGTAAGGAATATACCGGGCTGCTTAACGCATACGACAAGACAACCGTTACCCTTATGCTGGAGGATGAAAAAACACTGGTGCTTGAAAGAAGCAACATTGCGTTGATTCGTCTGGCGCTAGATTTCTAAAAGCAAGGTAACGATTCACTCATATTGCATTGCTTTGTGAAGAGTGGATAAGGAAATAGAGAAAGGAAAGAGAACATAATGAATACGGAATTGATGGAAGCATTAAATGTCCTTGAAAAAGAGAAGAATATCAGAAAGGAAGTTGTCTTAAAGGCAATCGAGGAGTCACTTGTTCAGGCTTGTAAGCATCATTTTGGAAAGAGCGACAATATTGTCGTAAATATGGATTACAATACAGGCGAGTATGAGATCAATATGGCAAAGGAAGTAGTAGAGAATGTAGAAGATCAGCAGACTCAGATCAGTCTTCCTAATGCAAAGATTCTTGACAAGAGGGCTGTTTATGGTTCTACCGTTTATGTAAAGGTAAATTCTAAGGAGTTTGGCCGCATTGCTGCACAGATTGCAAAGGCAATTATCCTTCAGAAGCTGCGAGAGGAAGAAAATCGTGCTGTTTATGAGCGCTATAAATTAATGGAGAGAGATTTAGTAAGCGGTGTAATTTCAAGACATTTTGAGCGTAGAGGCGAGGATGGAAAGTCAACTACAGTAAATGTCAGTGTAAATCTTGGAAAGGCAGAGGCTACCTTAATGGCAGGCGAGCAGATTAAGGGTGAGGAATATAAGGTCAATACCCGAATGAAGTTCTATGTCGTAGAAGTAAAGGATCTGCCGAAGGGACCAAAGATTCTTCTTTCCCGTTCTCGTCCGGAGTTAGTAAAGAGATTGTTTGAGGCTGAGGTTGCCGAGATTAAGGACGGAACTGTTGAGATCAAGGCAATCAGCAGAGAGGCTGGATCAAGAACAAAGATGGCTGTTTGTTCTCATGATGAGAACGTAGATGCTGTTGGTGCATGTGTAGGTGTTAACAGCTCTCGTGTAAATGCTGTTGTAGATGAGCTTGGCGGCGAGAAAATTGATATCATCAATTGGGATGAGAATGCAGCACAGTTTATTGAGAATGCACTCAGCCCATCAAAGGTTATTTTCGTAGCAGTTGATGATGATGAGCATTCAGCGCTTGTTGTAGTTCCAGATAGCCAGCTGTCACTTGCTATTGGCAAGGCAGGTCAGAACGCACGTCTGACTGCAAAGCTGACAGGCTATAAGATTGATATCAAGAGTGAGAGCCAGGCTGAGGAGGAAGGTCTGTTTGATGAGATCGACTTTAGCGCAGCAGAAGAAACTGAGCAGTCCGAGGAGACAGCACAGGACAACGAGGTTCAGGAATAAGAGGTGATAGAGTGGCCGCTGTAAAAAAAATTCCGATGCGTCAGTGTGTGGGATGCGGGGAAAGAAAAAGTAAAAAGGAACTGATCCGTATCGTTTGCTCACCGAGTGAGGATCCTGAAAGGGTAACGATTGGATTTGATCTGACTGGCAAGAAAAATGGACGAGGTGCATATATATGCAGTAGTATGGCCTGTCTTGAGCTGGCCAGAAAGAAAAAAGCTCTTGAACGAGCTTTAAAAACAGAGGTTTCGCAGCAATGCTACGATGATCTGAAAAAGGAGTTGGAGCAGATTGAACGATAAAGTAATATCCCTTTTGGGATTAGCAGAACGCGCAGGTAAAATTGCGAGTGGCGAATTTGCAGCCGAAAAGGCAGTGAAGACAGGAAAGGCACGTCTGATTATTGTGGCAGAGGATGCTTCTGATAACACGAAAAAGAAGTTTAGTGATATGTGTAAGTATTATCAGGTACCTTTTGCATGTTACTCGCAGAAGGAACTGCTCGGTCACGGAATCGGAAAGGAGTTTCGTGCATCGCTTGCAGTTCTTGACGGCGGTTTTGCGAAAGCAATAGAGAAACAGTTGGACAATAAATAAAGAAAAGGGTCGGTGATACATTTATGGCAAAACTGAACATCCATGATTTAGCCAAGGAATTAAAAAGAGAAGAAAGTGAAATTATCAGCTTATGCTCCAGCAAGGGTATGAGTGGTGTAACAAGAGCAACTATGCTTCAGGATACAATGGTAGAAGAAGTGCGTAAGGCATTCAAAAAGCCAGCAGAGCCAGCTGATGCTGCAGCTGACAAGGATGGCGCACCAAAGAAGAAGCTTCGTCTGTTGTTTCATCCGGAAAACAGCACAAAGCCAATTTCTAAAAAGAAGCGTCCAGACAGTGCGAAGAAGCCGGAAGGTGACAAGGCAGAAAAGTCTGTCGATAAGCAGGAAAAGGCTGCTGAGAGAACAGAGAGCACAAAGCCGGCAGAAAAAGCACAGGAGATGGCAAAGACTGAGGCACCGAAGGAGACTATGACAAGAGAAAATACAAAAAACGACAGAAATGATTCAAAATCCACAAACGATGGAAATAGAAGAGATAATTCCAGACGTGATGGCGGAAATGGTCAGAATGGACAAAGACGCGATGGAAATGGCCAGGGCGGTCAGAGAAGAGAAGGCGGTTATGGCCAGAGAGATGGTCAGAGACGTGATGGAAATGGCCAGGGCGGTCAGAGAAGAGAAGGCGGCTATGGCCAGAGAGATGGTCAGAGACGTGATGGAAATAATCAGGGCGGCTATGGTCAGAGACGTGACGGAAACGGTCAGGGCGGCTACGGTCAGAGAGATGGCCAGAGACGTGACGGAAATAATCAGGGCGGCTACGGCCAGAGAGATGGTCAGAGACGTGACGGAAACGGTCAGGGCGGCTACGGCCAGAGAGATGGTCAGAGACGTGACGGAAACGGTCAGGGC
>ENA-OVGQ01003540-OVGQ01003540.1-human-gut-metagenome-genome-assembly--contig:-NODE-3540-length-12021-cov-4.612987_pt1 | contig 12021 bp, 10 predicted proteins | sample MGYA00237774_ERZ505427 | MGnify/ENA primary metagenome ERZ505427 (study PRJEB26158, sample SAMN06016404) | human gut metagenome | biome: human gut; feature: ankylosing spondylitis patient; material... | reverse complement strand
TTAAAGAGCGCGGAGGGCTTTATCAGGACCCAGCTCGCGAAGAAGATCAACCTCCGGAATACTCCGGAGATCTTCTTCGTGCTGGATCAGTCCATCGAGTACGGCGTTCGCATGTCAAAGCTCATCGATGAGGTGACAAAGGATCTGCCGGATGAGGATGATAAGGAAGAAAACGACAACCAGTAGAAAATCTGGGGAATGATCGGAGCGGTCCGGAGGAGTATCCGGGAGCCGGAACGATCGGAACAGAAGACGCACCGCGGCTGCGGAAATGAAGCAGCCGCGGAGGATCATATGGAGGAATCCGGTCAGACGCGCGCGGCGCGGATTCTGCCGGATTTTTCTGATTACGAGGAGGCGAAAGCTTTGGGAATTCTTGATGAGATGCTGGAGGGAAAGAAGAGCATCGTGATCTTAGGACATGTAAATCCGGATGGGGACTGTATCGGATCCTGCCTGGGACTTTATAATTATCTGAAGGAAAATTATGAGGGACTTGAGGTTTCGGTCTATCTGGAGAAAATGGGAGTGAAATTTTCCTATCTTTCCGGTTATAATGATGTACACACAGAATATGACGGAACAAAAACATTCGATCTTTGCATCACATCGGATGCCAGCGATGTTCCGCGCCTCGGTGCGTTCGCACCTTACCGGGAGATGGCAAAGGACACGTTCTGTATCGACCATCATATCACAAACAAAGGTCTCTGCAGGGTCAATGTGATCGAAAGCGGGGCGAGCTCCGCGAGCGAAGTGCTGTTTGGTCTCCTCGATCAGGACAAGATCAGCAAAGCGGTCGCAGAGTGCCTGTATACAGGGATTGCCCATGACACAGGCGTCTTCAAGTATTCCAACACCTCCAGGAAGACCATGGATATCGCGGGGTTCCTGATGGAGAAAGGGATCGATTTCCCGAAGATCATCGATGAAAGCTTTTTCGCAAAGACATACGGTCAGGCAAAACTTCACGGACGTGCGCTCCTCGACAGTGTCAGGATCCTCGACGACCGCTGCATCTATACTGTGGTGACAACGGATGAGTTAAAGGAATACGGATGCACGGTCAAGGCGACGGACGGGATCGTGGACCAGCTGCGAGTCATTGAGGGCGCAGAGGTCGTATTCCTGCTCTATGAGACGGGAAATCCGGACGAATATAAGGTGAGCCTCAGGACGAACTCGGAGGTTGATGTGAGCAGGATTGCCCAGAGCTTCGGCGGCGGCGGTCATGTAAAGGCTGCAGGCTGCACGATGACAGGAAAGCCGGAGGAGATCGCAGAGAAGATCAGCGGAAAGATCAAAGAGCAGTGGGATGAAAATGCTGCTCTTCATGGGTAAAAATTTTCTGGAATGAAAATTCCGGGACCGTGTGTCCATAAGAGCGGAGGAAAGAATGTACGACGGAATTATTAACGTATATAAAGAAAAAGGATTCACCTCCCACGATGTCGTGGCGAAAATGAGAGGGATCCTCGGACAGAGAAAGATCGGTCATACAGGGACTCTTGACCCGGCGGCGGAAGGCGTTCTTCCGGTGTGTGCCGGAAAAGGAACAAAACTCTGCGATATGCTGACCGATCATGATAAGACATACCGGGCTGTTCTTCTTCTGGGAACGGAGACGGACACGGAGGATACAACGGGGACAGTGATCGGGACAAAGGACACGTCAGGACTTACAGAAAGTCAGGTCCGTGAGGCAGTCCTCTCCTTTATCGGGGATTATGACCAGGTTCCTCCGATGTATTCGGCGTTAAAAGTCGATGGAAAGAAATTATATGAACTTGCAAGAGAGGGAAAGACCGTGGAGCGGAAGGCGCGCCCGGTAAAGATCTTCGATATTCAGATCGAGACGATGGATCTCCCGGAGGTCACGATGACCGTGTCCTGCTCAAAGGGAACGTATATCCGGACCCTGTGCCATGATATCGGCGCGAAGCTTTCCGTCGGCGGATGCATGAAGGAACTGCTCCGCACGAAAGTGGGGAGATTTGAGATCAAAGACAGCCTGAAACTGGATGATCTTCAGAAGCTGAAGGAGGAAGGGCGCCTCGGTGAGGTGGTACTTCCGGTGGAGGAAGTCTTTAAAGATCTTCCGGAGATCCGATCGGAGACGGAGGAGCTGGATAAGCTCTTAAAGAACGGAAATCCGTTCCGCAGCCGCGCGGTGAAGAATGTAACAGACGGGGACATGTTCCGCGTTTACCATTCGGATGGAACGTTTATCGGCGTATTTCGGTATGACGCGGAAAAACGGATGTACTATCCGGAGAAAATCTTTCTGGGAGGAAATTGACATGCAGTACATCGCAGAAACCAGAGAGTTTCAGATCAAAGAGAAGACAGTTGTCAGCATCGGAAAGTTTGACGGACTTCACAGAGGTCACCAGAAGCTGATGCACGAGATGCTGAAATGGAAGGAACAGGGATTTAAGATCGCCGTGTTCACGTTCGCGACGCCTCCGTGGACGCTCGTGAAGGGAAAAATGCAGACCATGATCATGACGAACCCGGAGCGCGAGATGCTCCTGGAGCAGGTCGGTGTGGATTATATCGTGGAGTACCCGTTTGACGAGGAAGTCTGCCATATGGCACCGGAACAATTTATCTCCGATATTCTTGTCGGGCGGATGAACGCCGGAGTCATTGTCTCCGGACCGGACTGCCATTTCGGATACAAAGCGGCCGGGGACTGTGCGATGCTGGAGCGGCTTTCCGGAAAGTATGGTTATCGCTATTTTATCGTGGATAAAGAGCGTGATGAGGAAGGAAAGATCATCAGCAGCACCTATATCCGGGAAATGCTGGCGGATGGAAATATCCGGAAGGCGAATGACCTGCTGGGATATTGTTATTTTGTCACTGGAAAAGTGGAGCATGGAAATGCGATCGGGCATACAAAGCTGTATCCGACGGCGAATCTGATCCCGCCGGCTGTGAAGCATCTTCCGAAGTTCGGCGTCTATGTGACGCGGGTGACTGTGGACGGAAAGGTCTACGGAGGCCTTACGAATGTAGGAGCGAAACCGACGATCTCCGGGGATAATCCGATCGGTGTGGAGACATATCTCTATGATTTTTCGGGGGATCTCTACGGAAAAGAGATGAAAGTGGAACTCCTCGATTTTGTGAGACCGGAGATGAAGTTTGCATCGATCGACGCGCTGAAAGCGCAGCTGGATCATGATATCAGGGAGTGCAGGGAACGCTATCACTCTTTTCAGAAAAGCCATCTTGGCTGAATACAGATAAAACAGAGTCAGAAAAGGATGCGCCTGGATCTTGAAAGAAAAAAGGCGGCAGAATGATTGGAAAAGTGGAGAAGGAAAATTGGAGTTAGAAAATAAGCCGGATGGCGAGGAAAAAGGAACGTCCGGGCAGAAGCCGACGATGACATATGCGGAATTCAAAGCCCAGAAAGGAAGAAAACGGGGAAGAGACCGCGGACCTGGAATGAATAAGGATCTTGCAGTGAAGATCGCTGCCGTGTGCGGCGGCGTGGTCATCCTCGTCGGAGCCGTTGGCGGCGGACTTTACTGGCATGAATCTTTAAAATACAAGACATGTTTTCTGCCGGGAACCATCGTTGACGGGATGGATGTGACAGGAAAGACGGCGGCGGAAGTGGAAGACGCGATCATGGGGCAGTTAAAGGGCTACAAACTCACGATCACCGGGCGTGAGGATCTCTCCGAGTCGATCACCGGGGAAGAAGTGGGACTCTACGCGGAGTTTGACGATACCCTGGCGAAGGCGATCGCGGCCCAGAAACCGATGGAGTGGGGAAAATACCGCTTCGGAAAATCCGTGAATGAGGTGAATACGGACGCGCTGATCCGATACAATGATGAGATGCTGGGCGAAGCGGTGGACAGTCTCTCCTGCATGGATAAGGAAAATATGAGAGAACCGCAGGACGCGAAGATCTCTGATTATACGTCCGGGGGCTACACGATCATCAAAGAAGATGAGGGAACGGAGCTTCTGGAGGACAAGGTGAAAGAGGCGGTAGCCGCTGCGGTCATGTCTCTGGAGGAGAGCGTGGATCTGGAGGAACAGGGATGTTATGTGTCTCCGTCCATCACTTCCGAGGACGAGGCGTTAAAGACGGCTTGTGAGACGATGAACAAGTATGTCGGGGCAAGGATCACTTATCAATTCGGTGACAAGTCTGAGACTTTGAGCGGAGATGAGATCCGCAACTGGCTGACTGTGAACGGAACGAGTGTCGGAATCAATGAGGGAAAGGCGACTGAGTATGTCAAGAAGCTGGCTGCCTCTTATGATACTGCGTATAAAGCGAAGAGTCTGAAGACATCCTACGGGAAGACGGTTTCCATCACCGGCGGAAGCTACGGTTATAAGATCAATCAGGCGAAGGAGGCAGCGACGCTTGTGAGCCTGATCAAAAACGGGGAACAGACCTCGAGGGAGCCGGAGTATTCCCAGAAGGGCGCGAGCCGGACGGGGAGTGATTACGGGAATACATATGTGGAGATCAACCTTACGGCACAGCATCTTTATTTCTACGTAAAGGGAAAGCTGGTAGTCCAGTCGGATTTCGTATCGGGAAATGCGGCGAAGGGCTGGAGTACTCCTGCAGGAGCATATTCGATCACTTATAAGCAGCGGAATGCGACTTTAAAGGGACAGGGATATGCGACGCCGGTATCTTACTGGATGCCGTTTAACGGAGGGATCGGTCTTCATGACGCGAACTGGAGAAAGACGTTCGGTGGGACGATCTACAAGACGAATGGATCGCATGGATGTGTCAATCTGCCGCCGGCGGTCGCAAAGACGATCTACGAGAATATTTCGGCGGGCGATCCGGTCCTGTGCTACCATTTAGACGGTACGGAGAGTGCTTCGACGAGTGGAACGAAGAAGGATGAGACGGCGGCGACTACGGCTGCTGCGACGACGGCAGCACCGAAGACGACAGCAGCGCCGACAACAGCGGCACCGGAGACAACGGCGGCTCCTACAACAGCGGCACCGACTACGGAAGCGCCGACAACGCCTGCGGCGGGCGGTGATCAGGAGAGTGTCGGACCGGGGTTTGCGCCGGAGACGGAAGGGACGACGGAGCAGGAGGTTGGACCGGGATTTTGATGAGATAGAAAGTTTTGGCGGGAGTACGCGGTGAGCTTCCGGGCCGGGACGCCCGGGATGCGGGGATGGTTCCTCTAAGCCTGCATGCAACTGCTAAGGGCGGAGAACAGGGGACACAACTCGCTTCGCTCAAACAAGTGTCCCCTATTCTCCAACGCAGTTACCTGCGGGCTAAGAGGAACCAGATCCCCGGATCAAGGCGCCCCAGCCCGGAAGCTCACCGCTGAGAATCGTCAGGAGTGTAGGTTGGGAAGGCGCTTCGCGCTTCCTGGTGGGAGATTACCAATGAAAGTAGCAGAGAGATACCCAAATACGCTTAAAAAAAGTGAATTGCAAAAGTAAATTCTACTTTGCAGGATTAAATTCCACAGAGGGGTGGAATTTAACTTTGCAAGTGAGGAAGCCTAAAAAAGTAGTGCAAAGCTACAAAAAGTGATTTACTTTTGCAGACAGGTATGATATACTGTCGGAGTATGCGAAAAGCGCCGACGCTCGGTCTGCGGATAACTCCAACCGGGACCTGGTGATCGGTAAGTTTTAAGAATTTTAAGGAGGAAATCACAATGATTTCAAAGGAAAAGAAAGCAGCTATTATCGCTGAGTATGGCAGAAAACCGGGCGACACAGGTTCACCGGAGGTTCAGATCGCAATTCTTACAGAGAGAATCGCTGAGCTCACAGAGCATTTAAAAGTTAACCCGAAAGATCATCATTCCAGACGTGGTCTTCTTATGATGGTTGGTCAGAGACGTGGTCTTCTTGCATACCTGAAGAAGAAAGATCTTGAAGGATACCGTGCTCTTATTGAGAAGTTAGGCATCAGAAAGTAATAGCAAACTTATGGGTGGAGCGCATGTTTTTCGTGTACTCCACCTTTGTGTTATCTAAGTAAACAAAATATTGGCAGAAGAAACGTCCGAGACCGCTAAAGTGTGCATGAGAAACATCGGAAGAATCTTGCTGCAATGCAGGGGCATGGAGTGCCCATGGATTGTAACTCGTGTCCAGTTTAGTAGTTTCGGGTGGATGTCCGGCAGGTCCCGGCCTGTTGACGGACAGATCCATTTCGGCTTCTTCTGTCGCAAATGAATGAAAAGGAGACGAAGCCATGTTTAAGAGTTTTTCCATGGAACTTGCAGGACGTACCCTCACTGTTGAGGTTGGCCGTGTTGCAAAGCAGGCAAATGGTGCAGCTTTCATGCACTACGGCGATACTGTTGTTCTTTCTACCGCAACAGCATCTGACAAGCCGAGAGACGGGATCGATTTCTTCCCGTTAAGTGTAGAGTACGAAGAAAAATTATACTCTGTAGGTAAGATCCCGGGCGGATTCACAAAGAGAGAGGGAAAGGCATCCGAGAATGCAACCCTTACCTCCCGTGTTATCGACCGTCCGATGCGTCCGTTATTCCCGAAGGACTACAGAAACGACGTAACTCTTGACAACATTGTTATGTCTGTTGACCCGGACTGCAGCCCGGAGCTTACAGCAATGCTCGGTTCTGCGATCGCTACCTGCATTTCTGATATCCCGTTCGACGGCCCGTGCGCAATGACACAGGTTGGTTTAATTGACGGTGAGTTCATCATCAACCCGACTTCCGCACAGAAGAAGGTATCTGATCTTGCACTTACTGTTGCTTCCACAAGAGAGAAAGTAATCATGATCGAGGCCGGTGCAAAGGAAGTTCCGGAGCAGACCATGATCGATGCGATCTTCAAGGCACATGAAGTAAACCAGGAGATCATCAAGTTCATCGACCGCATCGTTGCTGAGTGCGGCAAGGAGAAGCACACTTACGAGAGCTGCGCGATCCCGGATGAGCTGTTTGCTGCGATCAAAGAGATCGTTCCGCCTGCTGAGATGGAAGAGGCTGTCTTCACAGATGAAAAACAGAAGCGTGAGGAGAACATCCGCCAGATCACAGAGCGTCTCGAAGAGGCATTTGCTGAGAATGAAGAGTGGCTTCCGCTGATCGGACAGGCTGTCTACCAGTATCAGAAGAAGACCGTAAGAAAGATGATCTTAAAAGACCACAAGCGTCCGGATGGCCGTCGCATCGACGAGATCCGTCCGTTAGCTGCTGAGATCGACATCCTTCCGCGTGTACATGGATCAGGTATGTTCACACGTGGACAGACTCAGATCTTAAATGCCTGCACACTGGCTCCGCTTTCCGAGGCACAGCGTCTTGACGGTCTTGATGAGAATGAGACAACTAAGAGATATATGCACCACTATAACTTCCCGTCCTTCTCCGTAGGCGAGACAAAGCCGTCCAGAGGACCGGGACGCCGTGAGATCGGTCATGGCGCTCTTGCTGAGCGTGCCCTTGTACCGGTACTTCCGAGCGAGGAAGAGTTCCCATATGCGATCCGTACTGTATCTGAGACGATGGAGTCCAACGGTTCCACATCCCAGGCCAGCATCTGTGCATCTACTCTGTCCCTTATGGCAGCAGGTGTTCCGATCAAGACTATGGTAGCCGGTATCTCCTGCGGTCTTGTAACAGGCGAGACAGACGATGATTACATCGTTCTTACCGATATCCAGGGTCTCGAGGACTTCTTCGGAGACATGGACTTCAAGGTTGGCGGTACTCACGAGGGTATCACAGCGATCCAGATGGATATCAAGATCCACGGTTTAACACGCCCGATCATCGAGGAGGCGATCAGACGCTGCCGTGAAGCCCGTATCTACATCATGGACAACATCATGGCTCCGGTTATCTCTGAGCCGAGAAAGACTCTGTCCAAGTATGCTCCGAAGATCACCCAGATCACGATCGATCCGGCTAAGATCGGCGATGTAGTCGGCAAGCAGGGTAAAGTGATCAACAAGATCATCGACGAGACTGGCGTTAAGATCGACATCACAGACGACGGTGCAGTCAATGTCTGCGGTACTGATCAGGAGATGATCGACAAGGCGATCGCTACGATCAAGAACATCGTGACAGATGTTGAGCCGGGCATGATCTACACAGGTAAGGTTGTCCGCATCATGGAATTCGGTGCATTCGTTGAGCTTGCTCCGAACAAGGATGGTATGGTTCACATCTCCAAGCTTTCCGACAAGCGTGTCGCTAAGGTTGAGGATGTTGTCAACATCGGCGATGAGGTTACGGTAAGAGTCGTTGAGGTTGACCGCATGGGAAGAATCAACCTGACAATGAGACCGGAGGACATGACAGCTGATCTTGAGAAGCTGACTCGTCCGGAGAGACGCGAAAGAAGCGACCGTCCGGAGAGACGTGACGACAGAAGAGGCGGACGCCGCGACGACAGACGTGAGCATTCTGATAAGAAAGAGGATAACGAGTAATCGAAAACTGGGAAGGTAATGAACAGTTATAGAAGATCACCCGCTATATAAAACATGGGCCGCAGCCTGCAGCGTTTTGCTTTGCAGCCTGCGGCCTGTTTTCGTTTTATGGGAAAGGAGAGTATTATGACATTTACATATCCTGCTGTGTTTACAAAAAAGGAAGACGGAACCGGTTTCCACGCATTTTTCCCGGATCTGGAGATGTGTGAGGCAGATGGCGCTGACTTAGAGGACGCGATCGAGAATGCCCGTGATGCGGCGCAGAACTGGATCAGTGTGGAGCTTGAGGAGTTTGAGGGCGATCTGCCGTTCGCGACTCATGTGGATGATATTGAGCTTGCGGAGAATCAGGTTGCAAAGCAGATCATGGTGAAGATCAAGTTTCTGCCGGACAGCGACTGAGGGAAAAGAACCGGTCGTCTCTGCGCTGAAATGCAGATATGAGGTTATTTTCACGGGCAGGAAGTGCCCGTGGATTGTAACGATGTGAGAGCATCATAATTTCAGGATCCCCGGAATAGGATTGTAACAAAATCCATGATGGGGATCTTATTTTATGTTCAGACGGTTGCCAAAACGCGCGAGAAAGGTGCTTACGGTGCTGGGAGTCCTGATGGTCATTTTAGGCGGGATCGCGGCATTTACTGGATGTCAGCCCGGGGATTCGGAGGAGAAAAGGGGAGAGGATCTGGAGTTTACGGTCAGCGGGGAGACGGATATTCCGGCGGCGCTGAAGGAGCTGATCGATAAGAAGAGGGAGAAAGCGTTTAAGCTTACATATGCGGACGGTCAGGAGATGTATATTGTGATCGGTGAGGGACCTCAGAAGGGCGGCGGGTACAGTGTGGCGGTGAAGGCGCTTTATGAGACGGATAATTCGATCGTGATCCGGACGGAGCTTCAGGGGCCGGAGGCCGGGGAGGCGCAGGGGACGGAAGAGTCGTTTCCGGTGTTGATCGTGAGGACGGAGTTTCGGGATAAGCCGGTGGTGTTTCAGTAGGATAGTTTAGCACTTTACTTTAGCAACGAATTCTGTTAAAATACTGGTAATTATTTTGGCGGATCTGCAGGCTGTCCGGAGGGGATTGTGCCGGAACGGGCTGGGTGATCTTTGATGGTTACGGATGAATGACAGAAGGAGAGGAAAAGGATGTTATTGAAGGATATCTGGCTTGATGTTAAGGCGGTGCAGGAGAGGGATCCGGCGGCCAGGAGTGCGCTGGAGGTTCTGTTGTTGTATCAGGGAGTTCATGCACTGATCTGGCACCGGATCGCTCACTGGTTCTGGACGCATAATATGCGGTTTCTTGGGCGCCTGATCTCTCAGATTGCCAGATTTTTTACTTTGATCGAGATCCATCCGGGAGCAGTTTTAGGACATGGGATCCTGATCGACCATGGATGCGGGATCGTGATCGGGGAGACTACGGTTGTCGGGGATAATTGTACGATCTATCAGGGTGTGACTCTGGGCGGCGTCGGAACCAAGAAGGGAAAGCGCCATCCGACGATCGGAAATAATGTCCTGATCGGAGCCGGAGCGAAGATCCTCGGTGCTTTTGAGGTTGGGGATAATTGTCAGATCGCGGCGAATGCGGTCCTTCTGAAGCCATTGGAGGAGAACAGTACGGCTGCGGGAATTCCGGCGAGGCAGGTGAAGAAGGACGGTCTTCCGGTGAAGGATCCGGTGAAGAAGGTCAATATGGAGCACATTTGTAAGATCCAGGACACGATCGATGAGCTGGAGCGCCGGGTGCGGGAGCTTGAAAAAGAGCTGGAAGAGGCGAAGAAGGAGCTGTAAACAGCAGGTATAAAATGTTAAACGTCATCATACAATTTCCTGAAGCATAAACTGGAAAGGTATGGTGGCGTTTTTATGATGGAACTTTTGAAGAAGCATATCCACATGAATCGTCGCCGGGGGAACGTCACGTCCCAGATGACCCTGGATGACGATTTTAATGTGCCGGATTCCATGGATGATGTGGAGGAGCTGATCATGGAAAACGGGGAGGTAAAGATCGACTCGGTGAAAAATCCCGGTGAGAAGGCGGAGGTGAGTGGAAAGCTGGAGTTTCGGATCCTGTACCGGCGTCCCGGCGGGGAACTCACGGCGCTCGCGGGCAGCATTCCGTTTACGGAGACGGTACATATGCCGGGACTTTCGGAAAATGATTATGTTCAGGCGGGGTGGGAGTTGGATGATCTGAACGTGAGTCTCATCAATTCGAGAAAGCTGAATGTCAAGGCACTCGTGACGCTGAACCTCAGGGCAGACGAGATCCGGGACATGGAGGCGGCGTCCGATGCGAAGTTTGACGGTGAGGTCGAGGTGTTAAAGAAGACGCTGACCGTGGCGGCGATCGCTGTGCGGCGGCGGGATACGTTCCGGGTGCGGGAGGTACTTTCAATACCGGGAAATAATCCGGATGCGGAGACTCTTTTGTGGCAGGATATGCGCCTTCAGGATGTGGAGACGAAGCCGCTCGACGGGAAGATCCATATCAACGGAGATCTTCTCGTGTTCGCAGTCTACTCGGCAGGCGGCGGGCAGATGCCGGTGCAGTGTTTTGAGGAGACTGTTCCGTTTTCCGGGGACGTGGAGCTTACGGAGTCGGCGGAGGACATGATCCCGTTTATCACGGTAAAGCTGGTGCACCGGGATCTGGAGCTGCAGCCGGACGCCGACGGGGAGATGCGGGAGATCGCCGTGGACGCGGTCATGGAGCTGGATATCAGGCTCTATGAGGAGGAAGAGGTGGAGCTTTTGAGCGACCTCTATGCGTTGGACCGGGAAGTGATCCCGGAGACAGGCACTGCATGTTTTGATACGCTGGCGGTCCGGAACCAGGTGCGGACAAAGATCCAGGAGAAGATACAGCTCACCGGGCGACAGAGGATCCTTCAGATGTGCCATGCTGACGGGGATGTGAAGATCGACGAGGTGCAGATCAGGGAGGACGGGATCCACATGGACGGGGTGCTGGAGGTCCGGCTTCTGTACCTGACGGCGGATGATCAGGCGCCTGTCGGTGCGGCGTCGGAGGTCCTGCCGTTTCATCTGATGGCAGCCGCGGACGGACTGCCGCAGGATGCGGTCTACGAGATCGCGCCGGGGATTTCCGGACTTTCCGCGGTCATGGCAGGCGGGGATGCCGTTGAGGTGAAGGCGCAGATCACGGCGGATGTGCTGGTGCTGACTCCTGTGTGTGTGCAGACTGTGGCAGCGGTGACGGAGGAGCCGCTTGATACAGAGAAGTTAAAGGAGATGCCGGGGATCATCGGATATGTGGTGAAGCCGGGAGATACGCTCTGGAAGATCGCAAGGATGTTCCACACCAGCGTGGAGCGGATCATGGAACTGAATCATCTGGCGGACAGCACGATCCGGTCCGGTGATAGGCTGATCCTGGTAAAAACAGTACAGGGCTGAAATTTTTATTTTCCCCGAATGTCTGGTTGCAATTCGGGGAAAATTTTATATAATGGTATGAGTGGGACTTTTTGTTACTTTTCGCGGGTAGGAATTTTCTGAACTGAAAATTCCGTATGATACCGTTATGGTCGCGGAT
>ENA-OVGQ01003532-OVGQ01003532.1-human-gut-metagenome-genome-assembly--contig:-NODE-3532-length-12043-cov-3.824408_pt1 | contig 12043 bp, 6 predicted proteins | sample MGYA00237774_ERZ505427 | MGnify/ENA primary metagenome ERZ505427 (study PRJEB26158, sample SAMN06016404) | human gut metagenome | biome: human gut; feature: ankylosing spondylitis patient; material... | reverse complement strand
TCTTACGGCAGGCTATCTCGCCCTGTTGATGTCGGGGTTATGGATGAGCCGCCTTTACAGGCACAACCTCATGGAAGATGTGTTCAATATGGAAAATGAGAGTTTCATGCAGGAAACCCGACTGATGGAGAATGAGTATTCGGTAAACCTCCCGACGAGATTCTATTATAAAAAACGCTGGAATAACGGATTTGTCAATATTGTCAATATTTTCCGTGCCTGCATGGTTATCGGGACACCGGGCAGCGGCAAATCCTATGCGATAGTCAACAGTTACATACGCCAGCTTATAGCCAAAGGCTTTGCGATTTATATCTACGATTACAAGTTTGATGACCTGTCCACCATCGCCTATAATTCTTTGTTGAAGAATATGGACAAGTACGAGGTCAAACCCCGGTTCTATGTCATAAATTTTGACGATCCACGCAGGTCTCACCGGTGCAATCCCATTAATCCGGAATTCATGACGGACATATCCGATGCGTATGAGGCGAGCTATACGATAATGCTCAACCTCAATCGCACCTGGATCGAAAAACAGGGAGACTTCTTCGTGGAGTCCCCTATCATTCTTCTTGCGGCAATAATCTGGTATTTAAAGATTTACAAGAACGGTATTTACTGCACGTTTCCCCATGCGGTGGAACTGCTCAACAAACCCTACTCGGATCTGTTCACCATCCTGACCTCTTATCCGGAGCTGGAAAACTACCTTTCCCCCTTCATGGACGCATGGAAAGGAAATGCCCAGGACCAGCTCCAGGGCCAGATAGCCTCGGCAAAAATACCCCTTACGCGCATGATCTCCCCACAACTCTACTGGGTGATGACCGGTAATGATTTCTCATTGGATATCAACAATCCGAAAGAACCCAAACTGCTCTGCGTGGGCAACAATCCGGACAGGCAGAACATTTATTCGGCAGCGCTTGGATTATATAATTCCCGTATCGTCAAGCTTATCAACAAGAAAAAACAGCTTAAATGCGCCGTTATCATCGACGAGCTTCCCACCATCTATTTCCGTGGGCTTGACAACCTGATTGCGACGGCGAGAAGTAACAAGGTGGGCGTGCTTCTGGGTTTTCAGGATTTCAGTCAATTGACACGTGACTACGGAGAAAAAGAATCCAAGGTCATCCAGAACACGGTGGGGAATATTTTCAGCGGACAGGTGGTCGGTGAAACCGCAAAAACGCTTTCAGAGCGCTTCGGCAAGGTGCTTCAGCAGCGTCAGTCCGTATCCATCAACCGTCAGGATGTATCCACCTCTATCAACACGCAGCTAGATTCGCTCATTCCCGCATCAAAGATCGCCAACCTCTCACAAGGCACGTTTGTCGGGGCAGTGGCGGATAATTTTGATGAGAGGATAGAGCAGAAAATATTTCATGCCGAAATTGTCGTAGACCATACCAAGATCAGCGCGGAAGAAAAGGCTTATCAGAAAATCCCGGTCATCAACGACTTCAAGGACAGGAACGGTAACGACATCATGATGCAACAGATACAACGCAATTACGACCAGATCAAGGCGGACGCGCAGGCTATTATCAATGAGGAGATGCGTCGTATCAAAAATGACCCTGAACTCCGTAAACGACTGGGTCTGGAAGATGAAAAAGGAAAGAAGCCCGACAAATCATGACAAGTGGAGGGGGGAATTGAAGAAATTATACCCCGACTGATCGGATTATTGAAAAAGATGCCGTATATTTGAAACTTGAAATAGAGAAATAAGGCCGGTCTCGACAATTGGGACCGCCATTATTATACATAAGTCGCAAGACGTCTCGAACAGGAATCTGACAAATTCAAAAACACAGAGGCTATTGCGTGAGGCTTATGCTATACCTTATAGCATGAGCCCATGCGGGTTTCTGTGTTGGGCTTTGTCAGAGCCTCTGTTCGAAATAAGCATGGGTTTCATGCTTTTTTAACAAGAGGTATGGCAAAAATTCAAGTTATCATGGCACTCACTTTGGACGGGTTTCTTCCGCATGAAGACGAGATGCTTATGCGATGGGTGAGGGAAAACAAACGGCATGGTTTCCCACGCTGGCAGCGACAGGCCACATTCCACATCTACCCCCATTACGGTTTGATGGACTTGCTGAATGTAAAGGAAAAACACGACAAGGATTGTATTTATCTGGCAGGAGTGGGAGATGGAGGAAGCGCGGAATATGCCGATGGACTTTTTCGGTATAATCTGGTGGATGAGACAGTACTTTTTCTGCTGCCTCTTTCTTATGGTGGTGGAATCCCCTTGACGGGAGAATTCGGTCTGTCCGCTGGAAACTTCTTGGTTGCAAAACTTTCTCCAACGGAATCTGCCGGCTTATGTATAAACGGAACGGATGAAGATGCTATCTCAACCCATACCTTTCCATTTTCTTGTATAGCGTCGGACGGCTCATCCCCAACATTCTCGCCACACGACTGATCTTACCTCCACATTCTTCCAGAATCTTCCTTATTAGTTCTTTCTCTTCTGCTTCTTCCATCAAGCCTTTTTTACATTTTTCGCCTGTCCTACAGATGGTCGCATTAAGATTCAGATCTTTATGGGTTAACAATGGAGATAGCGCCAACAGGACAGCACGTCTTATCCGGTTGTCAAGTTCACGCACATTGCCCGGCCATGAGTGGGAAAGCATGGAGATTTTGGCTTGTTCGGTAAAACCGGAGGTCTCCACACGTATCTCTTCTGAATGTTGCTCACGAAAGAAGTCAGCCAGAGGCAATATATCTTCCGGGCATTCGGAGAGAGAGGGCTGGCGTATCTCAAACTCGGCGAGACGGTAGTACAGATCCTCCCGGAAACGTCCCTCCCGTATGGCACGCTCCATATCCTCGTTGGTGGCCGACAATATCCGTACATCGGCTTCAAGTTCTTTGCGGCTGCCCACTGGACAATACACTCTTTCCTGTAATACCCTGAGCAGCAGTGTTTGCATTTCGGAAGGCATGTTCCCGATCTCGTCAAGGAAGAGCGTACCGCCCTTGGCCGTCTCAAAATACCCGGCAGTATCCTTTTTCGCATCGATAAATGCCCCCTGCACGTGGCCGAAGAACTCAGATGCGGCGAGTTCCCCCCGGATACAACCACAGTTCACCGCCACAAAAGGCTTGTCCTTACGCCCGCTATGCTGTTGGATCAGCTGTGCGACAGATTCTTTTCCGCTACCGTTCGGTCCAAGGATCATGACGGAACAGTTCAAAGGAGCCACACGACAAGCTATCCGCTCGGTCTCTCGGATCGCCCCGCTAAGCCTTTTCATTAATGATTTCTTCGGGGGAATGGAAACTGGCAGGCCGATCAATCCCCGTAACAGTTCCATCAGCAACTCCTCGTGGACAGGCTTGGGCAAGTAGTCTTTCGCACCCAATTTGACGGCACGCACCGCATCTGCAATGGAGGCATGTTCGGTCATCACCACAAAAGGGATATGTAACCCTTGGGAGATGCTCCATTCCAGTAAGCTGATGCCATCCCCTTCGGGAAGGCGGACATCCGTCAGTACCAGCGCCACGTTATTCCCCTTGATTTTCCGGCGTGCCGAAGGCTCATCTATAGCAGTCAATACCCCGTAACCGGCTTTCTGTAGCCATCTCTCAAGAATATCGCAAAGAATCAGGTTGTCCTCCACGATCAATAAAGTCTTTTTCATCCCCATCATTTTTCTTTCTTAATTCATTATTTACTTCGTCTATCAGTAACCGTATCTGTTTCATAATTCTCATCGTGTACTCTCTGACCGTCTCGTCGCTCGAGATCCTGTCATGCAGGAGTTTTCGATAACCGGACAGCACATCGTTGGCCCCTAACAACTCCCAGACCGGAGCCATCCGATGTACGATCCTCCGCATGGCTTCCCGGTCGGTTTTTCTTAAAGCCTCCTCCAGTTCGGCAAGATCCTTTTCCGACTCTTTTGCGACAAGACCGAACATATGGCGACGGTCGTCCGTACTTTCCATCAGACGGGAATAGTCGAACGGAGACATGCCTGCACTTCTGCCCTCCGTAACGGAGGAGATAAAGGCCAGCAGTCCTTTTGAGGAGAAAGGCTTGTGTATGCAGCCGCAAAAGCCGGACTTCATATACACGCCCGAGTCCCCGTCACCCCGTGCCGTCATGACTGCGACCGGAACGGTACGGGAATTTCCGATATCCGAGTTACGCAATAATCTCAACAAGCCGAAACCATCGGTCACGGGCATCTGTATATCAGTCAATACCAAATCATAATCCAAGCGATCGAGCGCGAGAATGGCTTCTTTTGCATTTTGGCAGGTCGTGCATTCCACCCCGTTGCGCCCAAGCATGTCTTCCGTTATTTTCAGAAGGATGCTGTCATCATCCACTACCAGTACATGTTTGGGAAGTATCGTCGCAGATTGTACCGGAAGCTCCTCTGTTTCCGGTTCTTCTGTCGTTTCCGAAAGGGGAAACGACAGGCGGAATGTTGTGCCTTTACCTGGTCGGCTCTCTACTTCAATGCTTCCGTCCAGTACCTTTACAAGAGCTTTCGTGATAAAAAGCCCAAGACCGAAACCTTCCGAGTTTATCTCCTGCGCCGCACGCTCGAACGGACGGAAGACACGTTCCAATGTCTCCTCATCCATACCGATACCGGTATCACCGACCTCCACATATAATCTTCCCGCCATATACTCGGTATGGAAACGGATCGTACCCGACAGGGTGAACTTGATGGCGTTTGTCAGCAGATTGTCCAATATTTGTTCCAATTTGTCCGCATCTCCTCTCACTGTAATATCGCCGACATTCTTATGCCGGTGCTCGAACAGCAAGGCCCGGCCACCCGCCTTGCGGGCATATTCCTTCGATATGTTGTCAAGCAAGTTGTTTAGACGGAAAGGAACCTCGTTACGGGTATCCTTGGTCTCATTGATCTTATAAACATCCATCAGGTTGTTCACCAGATTCAGTATATGGCGGCAGGAATGGCGGATGTTCTCCAGATAGCCTTCCCGTTTTTTCTTTTCACGGGTTTCCGAGGCCAGCTCCACGCAGTTGTTGATATTACCCAATGGTCCCCGTATATCGTGAGAGATGGTCAGGATGATCTGTTTACGCATACCGAGCAGTTCCTCGTTCTCACGGTTTATCCTTTGGAGCTGTGCCCGCCCTTCCCTTTCTTTCCTGATGTCATGCCGTATGATCAGGAACGAGATGAATAGCAAGGAGGAAGCGGAGACGATTACCAAGACAAACAGCTTGAAAGAAAAATCTCCGGCTTCCGTGATTTTTTCCTCACGACTGATGAACGCCGCCTGCGCTTGTCCGTCAAGATGGGTGATGAGTATTTGCAACTTCCGGTTCAAGGCCTTATTCTGTATGCGCAGACTGTCGGTATAAATGTCTATCCGGCGTTCACGTTCCTCTTGCATGGCGATCAGCTTGTCATTCAAATCTTGCAGCCCTTTCGATGGCTCGAAGACCTGTACGCTCCTTTTCCCACCGAACCAACCGGCAATCCCTTTTTTCTTTTGAGTGACTGTCCGGGTACGAACCGCTTCCCTGATAACAATAGGCAGACGATTTGCGAGCAGGCTGTCCGCTTCCCCCTGTCTGGTAATGGTCTCCATAATGCGGAGCAGATGTATCTCCTTGGCTTCCAATAAATGACATAGGGAGTCTATCTGCTTTGGCAGGACGAACGTGCCACAACTCACTTTCAATATTTGTAACAAGCTGTCCGTTTGCAAGCGTTTTCTGCGATACTCACGAAAATCGGTATCCTCCCAGACAATGACGGACTCTCCATAGGTGGCAAGCTCCGTGATATAGCGATGCGCCGTACTGATGTCATGGCGTATCCTGCGTATCTCCGATGTTTCCGTTTTTATCTCACGCATGCGGCTCCGTTCGTATAACAAGATGGAAACCATGCCGCAAACAGCCATGATCAATATCATATACCCTAAAAGAACCTTATGCTGTAATGAAGCTTTCCTTGCTACCATAAATATTTTCATTTTACGTAAACACTCACTTTAAATCACCAAGGATTTGTAACGGATTCGTCAAGCCAGTGTAATAGTTATCTATAATTCATTTATAAAATATAGAAGAAGCCCCTGTCTTCTCCGATAACCGGCTTCAGACAAGGGCTTCCATATTGGGATAAATCAATAACGATTTACTTTATGAGATTGGTCTTATTCTGGTTTTATCAGTTGGTTCCACTCGTATGCTGGCGGTTCCAAGTTCGGGTAATGACAGACACTGTTCCAATGTTGATTATAATTGAATAGACAACTTTCATAACAGATAGAATCGAATATATTCCATATCAGGCAAGAGGGAAACCGATTCTTTCCAATTGTGCTTTTCGCTCGTCTGACATGTTTCCCTTGCGGTAATCCCGTCTTTGAATGGTACACCAGCGTCCCAAAGCACCTTCACGGCACCCCGGCCATCGTCCTTGTCGGTTATAAAACAGGCACAATTGTTCGAAGTTACCTTGCCAGACCTGTTCCGCCGACCAAACGAATCCTATTTTATCCAACAGAATCCGGCGATCATAGGATAATTTCCCCAATTTGCGCATTTTTCGCTGTGTATGACACCATCCGCCCAAGTTCCCTTCTGTCGATTTAGGAAAACGGTGAAATTTTCCGACAAAAGACTTCAGTTCCTCGTAGTTCTTCATCCATTCCCCTTGGAGGTCCTGATTCCAGACAAAGCCGATCTCATCCAAAACCCGGATGCGCTCTTTGCTCAGGCGTCCTTCTTTCCGCCTTTCCCGCTGGGTATAACACCAGGTCGCAAGCGGACCGTCTTCACGTTTGGGCCAGCGTCCGCAGGTATCAAAGAAAACCTTCAACGCACGGTACTCTTTCATCCATTTGGAGTCAAGCAGATTCCATTCGAAACCGATTGATTCCAGCTGGCGGCGACGTTCCTCCTGTAATTTTCCCCGTTTATAGGCGATACGTTGGGTGTTGCACCACAAACCGAGTTTTCCTTCCGTAACTGACGGCCAGTCGTTTTCTTCCCGACGGAATTCAATAAGCCTCTCATACATAATCTGCCAGGGCTCCAGTTCTGCCAATATCTCCTCTATGCGCAGCCGTATGTCCGACAGAAAACCTGTCGTCAGAAAAGAGGTGTTTCCTTCGAATCCTTTGGGTGACGGAAGGAGAGATAGACGCTCCAAGTGGGGAGCCATCACGTCATAGACTGATTTTCCTGAAAGATTGTTAACGAAATCCAAGACGACCGGCTGTTTTCCTGCCCCGGCATCCAGGCAGCGGCCCAATTGCTGCAAGGTAACGATGTATGATTCCGTCCGCCTAAGGAACAAGACGGCATCCACACCCTCCACATGCAGTCCTTCTATCAGCATATTGACGGAGAACAATACGTGCAGCCGGTCTGATTCTTCCCGGAAAGCATCCAGTATCCGGCCGTTCTGCCGTTCACCTTGGGCATGATGGATCTCGAATGGGGTGATGGCACGTCCCGCTCGCGTGAGCCATCCGCATACTTCCGGCACCATCTGTTTCAAATCGGTGAGGTCGCGACAGAAGACCAGCAGTTTGCGTACGCTTGTCGGCAGGAACTTCCGGATGACCTCCGGTGCTCCCAAAGCCTCTTTGAAATCCACACGTGCCAGATCCAGTTTCCTCTGTACCTTTTCTTTTCGTCCTTTTGAACAACCGCTGCGCTCCAGCTTTCTTTGCAGCCGGTCCAGTTCGTTGTCCAGCCCGTAAGCACTCTGTACCAGAACCGGAATCGGTAAGATATTGTAATACCAAGCCTGCGGCAAGGTAAGCTCATAAAACAAATTTCCTTCGAAATAAAGATCCACCGTATCGATCATTCCCTCCGGACGGATCGGCGTTGCCGACGTTCCCAGGACATAGGCACAGGGATTGTTTTCTATCACTTCCTGCAAGGCGCTTCCCCAAATTTCCGCCCCGAAATGGTGAAACTCGTCGATTAGGATATGCTCTGCCCGTAACAGCCCATTGTCCTTTCTGTTACGGGTCAGTGACTGGAATGTCCGGTACGTCACTTGCGGGGCAGAGAATCCGACGGCTTTCCGGATCTCATCCAGAATCGTGATGTTCGGAGCAAAGACCAATATCTTCTCCTTCGCATGATCCGCGATATAGCGTGCCAGCAAATAGGATTTCCCTGTTCCGGTAGCCTGCACGACAGCACCGATACGGTGCTGTTTGAATCCCCGTGTGACCGCCCTGTAAGCCGTTTCGTTGTGCGGATAAAGCTCTACATGTCTCCCGGACAAGAGGCTTTCAATATAGCTTTCATCCGAAACGGTCAGCCCGTGCAGTTCAAAGTTCAATGCCTCCGGCAGAAATCCGCCGTGCGCCACGATCCTGAAATAGAGATTTCGATACTCTTTGTTCAGTGAAGAAAGCTTTTCATAAAACCTTTCAGCATCCGAACGGGTCAAAGGACGTTCGTTCCAGACCTCCTTCACGATGGCATGTACCATTTCCGGCTTGAAGCCTATCTGCAGTCCGTCCTTAGATTTTGTTACCCAGAAGCCTAGACGGCGATAGCAATCTGTCAAAGACGGCACCATTCTATTCGCTTACAAATCAAAAGGTTCATTTGATTATCGTCCTTTGCTGTTTAAAGAGGGTTATCATATCGTCCATCGTCAGCCGGTCGTAACATTTTCCGTTATAATCCGGTTCAAAAGCCGGAGATCCGCCTCTATTTGGATATGGAAGCGACAGGAATCAGGATGATCCATCCTGACTGTCCTTGCAGTTTCATCCCAAGAAGAAGCCGGCAAACGGAGGCGAGAAGAATTTTATACGCAGTTAAACCATTGGTAGATATGATAATAAATCGTACCACGAACGGGATCTTTCTTGCATGGTTCAAAACGTACAACGACTGTAGGTATCCTTGTTATCTTTTTATTGCTGTCCGATAAAAATCGGCACAATCTTATATCCAGCACAAATACACCAAATTACATCAATTTTGCAAAAAGAGAGTTGTCTTTTAGCCCTGTGTGAAATTGATAGTACCAAGCATAAAAAGCCTTTAGAAAACATTTATACTAGTCAAATTCATGTTATATGGGATAAAAATCGTCTAGTTTCTATCATGCTAAAGTTTTACTGGACAGCAATATTATCTTTTATAGCAGGTTGATGCAGAAGCACACTCCTCCCGAGAAATACTTCCCGTTTTGCAGGGAGGACTGTATCAACAGATGTTTCCATAATTTCCAATCGAAGCCTACGTTCACATCATCACCCGTATATTCGGCAATCACACGCAGGTTCTTTTGAAAAGAGGGCTGATCGGTAATACCCCGGCTTGTCCGGTCACCCGTTCCATCTTGCTGCATTCCCAGTCGACTGCCATCGAGCAGAACCCCGTAACGCCCATTTGTGCATCCAATGCCAGCCAGCGATTTGCCAAATACATCCATTTGGTATCCAGTCCATAACGTTCCTTACCGAACAGGCCACCACTGACTTTCAGAAATTGTTTTCCGTTCCAGTCCCATTCCTTCGAGAGTACCGCCATGTTCAGGCGGATCTTCTTGTAGCGGTCGCCATAGTCATTATAAACCGGAATAATTGCTTGTCCGGCCAGTTTCCATTGCTTGCCCATATTCCATTTCAAACCGGGAGTCACGTTTACAAGCACTTCATAAATCTTGCCATAGAAGATATCCCGGTAATGCAGTTCTGCACCGGCAAAAACTTCCACTTTTGGCTCAACCACTTCTTGAGCATGCAAAACCGATGAGGCTATGAATATTCCGAATGCCAGCAAACAGAGTTTCAAGTTCAACCCCATGTCCATTTTATATTCTATACAGCAATGCGTTTACAATGCGTTTACAAGCAAGACCGTCCCCATAAGGGTTCACCGCTTTGCTCATTTTTTCGTAGGCAACTTTGTCGTCAATCAGAACAGATACTTCATTTACTATCCTGTCATAATCCGTCCCCACCAATTTTACCGTTCCTGCATCCAATGCTTCCGGACGTTCCGTTGTGTCGCGCATCACTAATACCGGCTTACCCAGTCCCGGAGCTTCCTCTTGTATACCACCGCTATCGGTCAATACTATGGTAGATTTTTCCATTAGATATACAAATGATAAATATTCAAGTGGTTCGATAAAAAACATATTGCCAAGACCAGAAAGGTCTTCTCCAAATACCTCATGTATCGGTTTGCGTACATTGGGATTTAAATGCATAGGATAGACAAAGTCCACATCTGGGTACTTTCTTGTCAAGTCTTTGATGGCTGTACACATATGGATAAACCCATCACCAAAGTTCTCACGACGATGCCCCGTAATCAACACCAGCTTCTTACCACCATTCAAACGGTTTACGTCATATCCAGCTTTAACCAGCACCTTTACCAATTCACTATCTAAGACCTTGTCATTCTTGATTTTATCCACCACCCAATAAAGTGCGTCAATCACCGTATTCCCAGTAACGATGATGTTACGGTCATCAACGCTCTCTTTAATCAAATTATTGCGACTTAACGGAGTCGGTGAAAAATGATAGGTTGCCAACCGTCCTGTCAAAAGCCGGTTCATTTCCTCCGGCCACGGGCTGTAGATGTTGTGCGTACGCAGTCCCGCTTCGATGTGCGCCACAAGAATCTGCTGATAGAACGCTGCTAAAACCGAAGCAGTCGAAGTAGTCGTGTCACCGTGCACCAGCACCACATCTGGCTTAACCTCTTTTAGTACGTCACGCAGACCTGTTAGTACATGAGCCGTCACGTCATACAAGTCTTGTCCCTGCTTCATAATGTTCAGATCATAATCCGGATGAATATCGAATATTCTTAACACCTGGTCTAGCATTTCCCGATGTTGTCCGGTTACACATACTACAGTTTCCACTTGTTCCGGCTGCTTCTGGAATTCTTTCACCAACGGAGCCATCTTGATTGCCTCCGGACGGGTGCCGAAGACCAACATTATTTTCTTCATTGAATTATTTTTTTATATCAGACTGATTTTATAAAATCATAACAACGATATATCTGTCTGCTAAAATCGAATTCATTTTTTGCCGCATTCAAGCAGTTCTTCGATATTGTGCGGTATTCTTCGTCAGGAAGATTAATCAACTTGATAATATTACTGTGTAATTGTTTGAAATCATGTGGCTGTGAAACCATTCCTAAATAATATTTCGACACAATTTTAGCTCCTTCTCCACCCCCACAATACAGTATAGGTATGCCAATAGGTATAAGATCATATATTTTGGATGGTACTGCTCCTCTGATTGCCACGGTAAGTGGAACAATTGAAGCATCGTATTTTGATAACTCTTTGGCTATTTGTTCTTTCTTTACGTAACCATGATAATATACAAAGCAATCGGGATGCTTATTTATATATTCTTTTATTTTTTCTGCCTGATTTCCACCACCGTATAAGTGGAACTCTGCGCCAATAGACTTAAACGGAATATTTTCGATAATTGAATATATATCTTGTGCCACACCTAATAGTCCGGCATATACTATGCGAAAGGGCGTATGCTTTCTTTTGAGTTGAGCTGCAACCGCATATTGCTGCAAATTACGGTATACAAACTTGTTTTTTGTCGAAGGAAATTGATTCACATGCCGGATTATCTCTTCAGACTGACCGAAAATACCGTCTGCATTGCGATAAATATAACGTTCAATCCATGCGAAAATATTGTATATCTTCCCACCTTCACACATTGCTCCAAGCTCAACAGCAGAAAGTGGCCATAAATCGGATATGTTCACAAGAATCTTGCGCCCAAATATTTTTTTGAAAAGCGTGATGGCCGAACCAGCCACTGGTAGTGGAGGGCTTTGGATGATCACCCTATCGTAACTTTGGATCTTCTTTATCTTAAAAGCAAACAACCATAACATGGTCGCAAATGACATCATACTTACTGCTCGCTTAAAAGGATTCTTGGACACGGTTGCATAAGTCCAATATCTATACACGTTTATGCCATTAATCTTTTCTTTTTTTGACAAGCAACC
>ENA-OVGQ01003527-OVGQ01003527.1-human-gut-metagenome-genome-assembly--contig:-NODE-3527-length-12057-cov-7.463173_pt1 | contig 12057 bp, 7 predicted proteins | sample MGYA00237774_ERZ505427 | MGnify/ENA primary metagenome ERZ505427 (study PRJEB26158, sample SAMN06016404) | human gut metagenome | biome: human gut; feature: ankylosing spondylitis patient; material... | reverse complement strand
ACTTGCAGACTGAGAAGTGTTTTTTGCGACGTACACGCCGCCGCAAAAAACGGATTGCATTTAATTTGCCGCCTGCGGACGGCAAACTCTGTGAGACTTTTTGACAATCTCAAAGGCCCCCGGCTTGCCGCCGGGGGCCTTTGCTGTTGTGCTATGGCTTGCTATGGGGTGGTCCGCTTAGCTGTTGCGCTTTTTGCGGGACACGATGACCAGCACCACAGCCAGAGCGGCAGCGCACACCAGGACGATGATCCACATGGTGGTGTTGCTCTCGTCGCCGGTCTTGACGCCGGGCTGGGTGGGCTGGTAGCCGGGATCGGCTGCGCCGCAGACGGTGCACTTGCCGTCCTTATAATCGTGACCGGCAGCGGGGATGACCCGGGTCTCCACTTCGCCGCAGGCGGAGCAGGTGCGGGTCTCCAGGCCGTCCTGGGTGCAGGTGGGGGCGGTGGTGACCACCCATTCGCCGAAGGTGTGCTCATGGGCGGTGCAGACCACGTCATTGCGGTCGCGGATGCGGATGCGGGGGGCCATCTCGGTGCCGTCGGCCAGGACGAAGGTGTTGTCGTAGGAGGCCAGGCCGGTGGCGGAGATCTCGCAGCCGATCTCCAGGTTCTTCACGTCATAGGAGGTGGTGATATAGCCGTCGATGAACACCCGGGCGATCTTACCCTCGCTGTCGCGGACCAGGATGGTCTGCACCAGGCCGTCAGCCATCTCATAGCCCACCACGAAGCCCTTCAGGGTCACCAGCTGGCCCAGGACGGAGCCGTCGTTGATCTGGGTGGAGGTGACGACCTTGGGGGTGACGGGGGTGGTCTCGCCGATCTTCTCGATGGAGGAAACCTGCAGCTCGTTCTCGCCCTGATAGGTCTCCGTCACGCCGGTGACGCGGACCACGTCGCCGATCTTGAAGTCGCCGGCCACGGGGAAGCAGTTGATGCCGCCGGTCTCATCCTGAACATAGATGCAGTCGAAGAAGGCAGTGGCCTTGTCATAACCGGAGGCGTTGGAGGTCACGACACCCTCAATGGTGTACTTGTGACCGGCCTCGGTCTGGGCCTGGACGGTGGCGATGTCGGTGACCTTCACGGGGTTGATGGCCCGCAGCAGGTTCTCGCAGATCTTATAGTTGGAGTAGTTCTTCTCGGAGCCGTTGTCGCTGATGGTGGCCTGGACCTCGAAGTTGGACATGAAGGCCGCGCCGGACACGATGATCAGGCCCTTGCCCTCCAGCTGCTCGCTGGCCATGGCCAGCAGGCGGCTGTCGTTTTCGGCATAGGCGTACTTGGGCACGTTGGCGCCGCCCAGGCCGTCCTTATCCACGTCCACGGAATAGGTGGTGCTGTGGGCGTATACCACCGGGGAAACGGTGGCGGGCAGGGTGGAGGTGGGCTTGCCGTCGGCGTCCACGGCATACACGGAGGCGCCGCCGTAGTGGCTGAATACCTCGGTATACAGGCGGTCATAGGGGTGCTCGGCGTCCACGATGACACCGTCGGTCAGGAAGCTCTGGCCATAGGTGTTGAAGTACAGACGCCACTTGTCCACGCCGTCGGCCGCGCTGCGGACGTCGTCATAGGTGGCGTCGTCGCTGATGCGCAGGCTGGAGCCCAGGGCCTGGAGCACCTCGTTCTGGGTGGCGGCCATGTGCTTGATGGCGGGGTTGTTCTGGATCACGTCATAGTTTTCGTAGTTGTCGCTCCAGCCGGCCAGGATCACGGTGCCGCCGCCGGCGTTGAAGGCCGCAATGGCCGCCAGCTCCTGAGCGCTGTAGGTCCGGGGATCGGTCTGGGCGTCCGCCAGGCGGCGGGAGGGAGCGGTGAGGATCAGGGCCTTGAACTTGGGATTGGAGCAGGCGGCGATGAGATCGTCGCTGGTCTTCAGCTCCACGGTGCGGACGCTGTACTGGCCCGCCAGGCTGCCGAAGTTGCCCATGGAATCCTTATAGTTACCGGCCACATACTCGTTGTAGTGGGAGGCGTCGATGCCGATATACACCAGGTCGTCGGCGTTCTGGACATCCAGGGTGATGTCCTTGGTGAACACATACTCCTTGCCGTCCTGCTCCAGCACCACAGTGGCGGTGACCTTGTAGACACGGGCGGTGTCGAAGGAGACGTCATAGCTCAGGGCCAGGGTGCCGCTGGCGGGAACGGTGCCCGCGTCGGTGGCGGAGGTCAGCACCTGACTGCCCACGGCGTAGGTGATGGACTTGATATTGGCGTCGGTGCTCTCGCTGTTGAACAGGGTGGTGGTGACGGTCATGGCCTCGCCGGTGACGGGGGTGGAGGTGCCGCAGGTCACATCGGAGATGCCCAGCTTCAGGGTCTCGCCCACCCACACGGGAGCGGTGACCGCCAGGTCGCCGTCACCCTGGGTGACGCGGATGTAATAGTAGCTGTAGTCGGGGTCCAGGGTGACGCTGAGGTCGCCGGTGGCCAGGACGGCGGGATCATCCCAGGTATAGGCGGTCTTGCCGGAGTTGACAATGACCTCCACCTTGGAGATGGAATCGCTGGCGTCGGGGTCGTTGACGGTGACGTGGATGTTCAGCTTCTCGGGGACCTCGGTGAGACTGCTGCCCAGGAGCATGCCGTTGACGGTGTAGCCGATCTCCAGGTTCTTGTCCTCGGTGGCGTACATACGCATGGCCCGCAGCGCGTCATAGATGCCCTGCTCGCTGAAGTCGTCGGTGAGGATCACGTCGCGGGCGTCGTTGGCGTTGCCCCAGCGGCCCTTGTGGTTATCCTGGTTGTTGGTGGGGGCCAGGTGCCAGCCCTTATCCAGCGCCATGGTGTAATACTCATAGCTGGGATAATAGCCGCCGGCGCCGATCTGGCCCTCGCCGTTGCCGGCCTCCACCATGTACATGCGGCTGTCGATGACGGGATCCCAGAAGGCGAAGTCACCGAAGGTGCCGAAGGTGTTGCCGGGGTGGTTGAACTGGCTGAGGCTGTCTGCGCCCTCCTGCTGGCTCAGCAGGGCATAGTAGGCGCGCATACCGGCATAGTCGGTCTTGTTGTTCAGGGTGGAGTTGTTGCGGGAGACGATACCGGGGGTATTGAAGGTGTTGATGTGGCCGGGGCCGCCGGACCAGGTCATCTCGAAGCCCGCCAGAGCCACCAGGGAGCCGGCGTTGGCCTCGTTGAAGGCGGCCACGGAGGAACGATAGCTGTTCCAGGTCTCCTGGCTGGAGGCGCTGGCCAGGCTCATGTCGTACAGGGCGCCCTCGGGGTTGGCGGCGCCGGTGGTGTCAAAGTAGTTGGAGTGGTCGGTGAAGGCCACGAACTGGACATTGGCGCTTTCGGGCAGATTCTTCACATAGTCCAGGGCGGCGTCCAAGGAGCCTGCGCCGTCGGAATACTGGGTGTGGCTGTGGAGCTGGCCGAAGTACAGCTGATACTGGGCCTGGCCCAGGGTGAAGAACCAGTTGAAGGAGGCGGTCTTGCCGTCGGCGCGGGTGACGGTGACGGTAACATTGGTGCGGCCGTCGGTCATGTCGGCGGCGGGGGTATAGGTGAGCTTGCCGCCGGCGTACACGGCGTTGACCCTCTGGCCGTTGACGGTCATCTCCAGGGTGGGATTCTCACCGGCGTTGATGATCTCGGCGGAGATCACGGGCCGCTTGTCGCTGCCGGTCTGGCTGCCCTTCAGGGGGGTCACAGCCCCGATGGAGGGCTCGTCCACCACGGTGAGCACCAGGCTGCCGGAATAGGACGCGCCGGAGGCGTTGGTGACGCGGACGGTGAGGGTCACCTTGTCGGCACCGGCCAGCATGGCGGCGGGGATATTGGCGGTGTAGTTCTTGCCGTCGGCGGTGTAGTCGGTGATGACACCGGCGGCCTTGCCGTCCACCAGGATCTCCAGCTTGGAAACGGCCTTGACATCATTGACGGTGAAGGTCAGGGTATAGTCCTGACCGGCCTTCACGGTGTCGGCGGAGGTGAACACCACGGCGGGATCGTTGACCACGCCGCCGTCCAGCTTCACGCTGTCGGCCACACCATAGAAGAAGAAGGAGTAGATGGTGTAGTCGGTGACGTTGTACATGCTGTAGGTCTTATAGCTGTCGCTGTAATACTCCAGATACTGGCTGTACCGGCCGTTGAACTTGGCGGTGCGGCTTTCCAGCTGATAGCCGCCCACGCCGCCGCTGCAGGGCTCCACGGTCCAGTCGGCGTCCTCGCTGGCGGTCTGGGAATAGAAGGCGTTGTTGCCGGTGCCGTTGGAGCACAGATAGCCGTAGGTTTCGTTGCGGAAGCGGTAATACTCGCCGCTGCGCTCCACAGTGAACACCACGCCGCCGTTTTCGGGGATGGCCTTGCCGTCCGTGATCTGGGCGGAGACACTATTGATGGCGGGGCTGTCGGTGTTGTCATTCTGCTGGGCCAGGACGCCCTGGGCATTCTGGTTGAACAGCACCACCTGCGCACCCTCCTGGGGCAGGCTGCCGGCGGGCTGGTCCATCTCGTCGCCTACCAGATAGAGCTGCTGGGCAAACAGGGCTTCGTTGCTGCCGATGGTGCCGAAGGCACTCCAGTTGTTCTTTTCGGCATACCATTCCAGATAGCTGCTGCGGCCCACGTTCTGGATATAGACGCAATTTTCCGTGGCGGCGGGGAGGATGCTCCAGCCGGTGTGGGTCTTATCCAGGGGGGTGCTGGAGTATTTTTCGTCCATAGACAGCTTCTTGCCGTCGGCGGTGGAGAAGGTATAGCTGCCGTCGGCGTTGACGCCCACGGTCCAGATGTCGGCCTTGGTATAACCGGAGAGCTTGCCATTGGTCAGGGTCACGTCGGTGCCCTTGTTATAGAAGCCGGTGTACTCCGTGGACAGGGCCTTGCCGTTGGCGGGGTTGAATACCACCACCTGGTCGCCGTCGGATACGGAGGTAACGATGCCGCTTTTCTGGATCTTGAAGAATGCCTGGGCAAACAGAGCTTCATTGCTGCCGATGGTGCCGAAGGCACTCCAGTTGTTCTTCTCGGCATACCACTCCAGATAGCTGCTGCGGCCCACGTTCTTAATATAGTAGCAGCCCTCGGTGGCAGCCTGCTCCAGTGTCCAGGCGGTGTGGGCCTTGTCCAGGGGAGTGCTGGAGTATTTTTCGTCCATGGACAGCTTCTTGCCGTCGGCGGTGGAGAAGGTATAGCTGCCATCGTCGTTGACGCCCACGGTCCAGATGTCGGCCTCGGTGAAGCCCGCCAGCTTGCCGCCGGTGAGGGTCACGTCGGTGCCCTTGTTATAGAAGCCGGTGTACTCGCTGGACAGGGCCTTCAGGTTTGCGGGGTTGTAGATGACCACCTGGTCGCCGTTCTTCAGAGGAGCGGAGGGATCCTCCGGCTGACCGGGCTGGCCAGGCTCCTGGGGGTCTGCCACCAGATAAAGCTGCTGGGCAAACAGAGCCTCGTTGCTGCCGATGGTTCCGTAGGAGCTCCAGTTGTTCTTCTCGGCATACCACTCCAGATAGCTGCCGCGGCCCACGTTCTTGATGTAGAAGCAGTCCGCCGTGGCGGCAGCGCTGAGCTCCCAATCCACATTGGCCTTGTCCAGGGGAGTGCTGCTGTAGCTGGTGTCCATGGACAGCTTCTTGCCCTCGGCGGTGGAGAAGGTATAGGCGCCGCTCTCGGTGCGGTTCACGGTCCACAGCTCTGCATCCGTGTAGCCGGTGAGCTTGCCTCCGGTCAGCTCCACATCCACGCCTGTGTTATAGAAGCCGTTGTACACGGAGGACAGAGCCTTCTTGTTGGCGGGGTTGAACACCACCACCTTGTCGCCGTTCTGCAGGGTGGTCAGATCGGTGACGATGCCGCTCTGGCGGGTGGGGGCGGTGCTGAGCTTATACAGGGCCACGGGCTGCTGATTCTCGCTCTTGTAATAGCGGAACCGGGTGCCGTTGGTGGCGGCTGCGTTATACTGCAGCGTGGTGTTGTTGCTGGCGATCTTCACATTACCATCAGCGAAGGTGATGGTATTCAGCTCCGGAGTGGAGCCGGTGATGATCTTGTTGCTGCCGGACTTGCCGGAAATGTACTTTCCGCTGGCGGACTGAATGGACCAGCCGCCGGTCATGGGCGCGATGGTGAACGCGTACTTGGCGTAATCACCGACGATCTTGCCGTCGGTGATGGTCACGTCCACCTTGTTGCCCTCCTTGTCCAGGGCGGACAGGGAGCCGTCCATGATCAGGCTGCCCTTTTCATAGACGATCAGGTATTGACCGGACCAGTCCTCCTGTGCCTCGGTGACCTTTTCCCAGGTCCCGGACGCAGGCTCTGCCGCGAATACCGACACCGGCAGCAGGGAAACCAGCATGACCAGTGACAGCAGCGCAGACAGAAGTCTGGTGCGAACAGGTGTTTTCATCAGGCTATTACCTCCTTTAATTTCCCCCGGGGCTCTCCCGCCCCACAGGTATTCTCATTTTATCATACCCCCGCACCGGTTTCCAGCTTTATTTACAGATTTGACACAAATTTTGCTGATATGTGCACAAAGTATGGACGAATGCACAAAGGAAAATGAAAAGTTTTACCCGGATTCCTCTTGACGTATCCCGGGGGACTGTGCTATAATTTCAAACTGCGCGGATATGGATTCCGCGAATTTTGCCATGCGGCAGACACACTGTGCCGAGGAGGTTCCCACGTGCTGGAAGAGCTGTCATCCAAAGACAAGGTGGTGGGCCTGAAACAGGTGCAGCGGGCAGTAAGCGCCGGCCGGGCAGGCCGGGTGTTTCTGGCCTGCGACGCCGATCCCCGGCTGACCCGGCCGCTGGAGGGCCGCTGCCGGGAACGGGGCGTTCCCGTGTCCGGGGCGCACACCATGGCCCAGCTGGGCCGGGCCTGCGGCATCGACGTGGGCACCGCCGCCGCGGCGCTGCTGGCAAAGGAAAAACCGCTTCCAACGGAATAAAATTCTTTGTTCCGTGGAAAATATAGGGAGTCATCCCACAAATCTTTAGAAAGGAGTTCATTGCATGCCTACTTTCAATCAGCTGGTCAAGCAGGGCCGGAAACAGGCTACCTACAAGTCCAATTCCCCCGCTATGCAGAAGGGCCTGAATACGCTGAAGAACAAGGAGACCGATCTGTCCTCCCCTCAGAAGCGCGGCGTCTGCACCGCAGTGAGAACTGCCACCCCCAAGAAGCCCAACTCCGCTCTGCGTAAGATCGCCCGTGTCCGCCTGACCAACGGCTACGAGGTCACCGCCTACATCCCCGGTGTCGGTCATTCTCTGCAGGAGCACTCTGTGGTCATGATCCGCGGCGGCCGTGTCAAGGACCTGCCCGGTGTTCGTTACCACATCATCCGCGGCACTCTGGATACCCAGGGCGTTCAGGGCCGTATGCAGGCTCGCTCCAAGTACGGTGCCAAGCGTCCCAAGAGCAAGTAATCCCCGCATGAAATGAGCTTTGCCGAAAAGGTTTATATATAATATGCACCTCTTTGGCAGGCCGTACAACAGCCTCTCCGGCTGTTGAGTACCTATGAAATCATATTTTTATGAAGGAGGGAAGCATAGTGCCCAGAAGAGGTAATGTTCCCAAGAGAGAAATTTTGCCCGATCCTATGTACAACTCCGTGCTGGTGACGAAGCTCGTCAACAGCATCATGTTGGACGGTAAGAAGGGCGTTGCCCAGAAGGTTGTCTACGGCGCCTTTGATCTGATCAAGGAAAAGACCGAGAAGGAGCCTCTGGAAGTGTTCACCCAGGCTATGGAAAACATCATGCCCAGCCTGGAAGTCAAGGCCCGCCGTGTCGGCGGCGCCACCTATCAGGTCCCCATGGAGGTTCGTCCTGCCCGCCGTCAGACCCTGGGTCTGCGCTGGCTGACCAACTATTCCCGCGCCCGCAGTGAGCGCACCATGGCCGAGCGCCTGGCAGGCGAGATCATGGACGCCGCCAACAACACCGGCAGCGCCGTGAAGAAGCGCGAGGATACCCACAAGATGGCCGAGTCCAACAAGGCTTTCGCCCACTTCCGCTGGTAAGCCCCGCAAACTGATTAAAAGGAGAACGTTATGCCGAGAAAGGTTACACTGGAAAATACGAGAAATATCGGCATCATGGCCCACATTGATGCAGGCAAGACCACCACGACCGAGCGTATTCTGTACTACACGGGCGTCAACTACAAGATCGGCGAGACGCACGAGGGAACCGCTACCATGGACTGGATGGAACAGGAGCAGGAGCGTGGTATCACCATCACCTCCGCCGCTACCACCTGTTACTGGAAGGGCTCCAAGGACCAGTTCCCCCAGACGCGTATCAACATCATCGACACCCCGGGTCACGTGGACTTCACTGTGGAGGTGGAGCGTTCTCTGCGTGTGCTGGACGGCTCTGTCACCGTGATGTGCGCCAAGGGCGGCGTTGAGCCCCAGTCCGAAACCGTGTGGCGTCAGGCCGACCACTATCATGTGCCCCGGATGGTGTATGTCAACAAAATGGACATGCTGGGCGCGGATTTCTATCACGTGCTGGACATGATCCACGACCGCCTCAAGTGCAACGCCGTGCCCATCCAGCTTCCCATCGGGAAAGAGGAGTCCTTCAAGGGCATCATCGACCTGGTGGAGATGGACGCTGATATCTATTACGATCAGCTGGGCAAGGACATGCGCGTGGAGCCCATCCCCGCCGATATGATGGACCTGGCCAACGAGTACCGGGAAAAGCTGCTGGATGCCGTTTCCATGTTCGACGACGAGATCATGGAGATGTATCTGGAGGGTCAGGAGATCCCCACCGACAAGATCCGCGCCGCCATCCGCAAGGCCACCGTGGCCGTGGAGATGGTGCCGGTCACCTGCGGCTCCTCCTACCGGAACAAGGGTGTTCAGAAGCTGCTGGACGCCATTGTGGACTATATGCCCGCCCCCACCGATATTCCCGCCATCGTTGGCACCAACCCCAAGACCGATGAGGAGGAGGACCGTCACGCTTCCGATGACGAGCCGTTCTCCGCTCTGGCCTTCAAGATCATGACTGACCCCTATGTGGGCCGTCTGAGCTTCTTCCGCGTGTATTCCGGAACGCTGAACACCGGCTCCTCTGTGCTCAATGCCACCAAGGGCAAGCGCGAGCGCGTGGGCCGTCTGCTCCAGATGCACGCCAACCACCGGGAGGACCTGGAAACGGTCTATTCCGGCGATATCGCCGCCGTGGTGGGCCTGAAGAACACCACCACCGGCGACACCCTCTGTGATGAGAAGCACCCCATCGTGCTGGAGTCCATGGAGTTCCCCGAGCCCGTGATCCGCGTGGCCATCGAGCCCAAGACCAAGGCCGGCCAGGAAAAGATGGCCATCGCCCTGGCGAAGCTTGCCGAGGAGGACCCCACCTTCCGCACCTACACCGACGAGGAGACGGGTCAGACCATCATCGCCGGTATGGGCGAGCTGCATCTGGAGATCATCGTGGACCGCCTGCTGCGGGAGTTCAAGGTGGAGGCCAACGTGGGCGCGCCCCAGGTGGCCTACAAGGAGACCATCCGCAAGGCAGTGGACCAGGATACCAAGTATGCCCGTCAGTCCGGCGGTAAGGGCCAGTATGGTCACGTGAAGATCCATGTGGAGCCCAACGAGTCCGGCAAGGGCTACGAGTTCATCAACAAAGTGGTGGGCGGCGCTGTCCCCAAGGAGTATATCCCCGCCATCGACGCCGGTATCCAGGGCGCAATGCTCTCCGGCACCGTGGCCGGTTACCCCGTGGTGGACGTGAAGGTCACCCTGTACGACGGCTCCTATCACGAGGTGGACTCCTCCGAGATGGCGTTCAAGATTGCTGGCTCCATGGCCTTCAAGGAGGCCATGCGCAAGGCCGATCCCACGCTGCTCGAGCCCATCATGAAGGTCTCCGTCATCGTCCCCGAGGAATATATGGGCGACGTCATCGGCGATATCAGCGCCCGCCGCGGCCAGATCCAGGGCTACGAGATGCGTGCCGGCGCCCAGCAGATCGACGCCTTTGTTCCTCTGGCGGAAATGTTCGGCTACGCCACCGATCTGCGCTCCCGCACCCAGGGCCGTGGTCAGTACACCATGGAGCCCAGTCACTATATCGAGCTGCCCAAGGGCCTGCAGGAGAAGCTCATCAACAAGCGTACCGGACGGGAAAATTTCTAAATCGTCAAAAAACGATTGCTTTTCCCTATCGAATACTGTAAAATAGCAGTGTTAGTACAAGACATTGCAAGAAAACCATGATGCAAATTTGTTAAGGAGGATTTTTTCAAATGGCTAAGCAGAAATTTGAGAGAACGAAGCCCCATGTTAACATCGGCACCATCGGTCACATCGACCATGGTAAGACCACTCTGACCGCTGCCATCACCAAGTACCTGGCGATGCAGGGCGGCGCTGAGTACACCGACTACTCTTCCATCGACAAGGCTCCCGAGGAGCGCGAGCGTGGTATCACCATCAACACCGCTCACGTTGAGTATGAGACCGAGAAGCGTCACTATGCTCACGTTGACTGCCCGGGCCACGCCGACTATATCAAGAACATGATCACCGGTGCTGCCCAGATGGACGGCGCTATCCTGGTCATCGCCGCCTCCGACGGCCCCATGGCCCAGACCCGCGAGCACCTGCTGCTGGCCCGTCAGGTGAACGTGCCCTCCGTGCTGGTGTTCCTGAACAAGTGCGACCAGGTGGACGACGAGGAGCTGCTGGAGCTGGTGGAGATGGAAGTCCGCGAGCTGCTGGACTTCTATGGCTTCCCTGGCGACGACACCCCCATCATCCGCGGTTCCGCCCTGAACGCCCTGGTTTCCGAGTCCACCGATCCCAACGCTCCCGAGTATGCCTGCATCAAGGAGCTGATGGACGCCGTTGACGAGTGGATCCCCACCCCCGACCGCAAGGAGGATATGCCCTTCCTGATGCCCGTCGAGGACGTGTTCACCATCTCCGGCCGTGGTACCGTTGCTACCGGCCGTGTGGAGCGTGGTCAGCTGAAGCTCAACGAGAAGGTTGAGATCGTTGGTCTGTCCGACGAGAAGCGCGAGACCGTCGTCACCGGTATCGAAATGTTCCACAAGCTGCTGGACTACGCTGAGGCCGGCGACAACATCGGCGCCCTGCTGCGTGGCGTGGACCGCAACGGCATCGAGCGCGGCCAGGTTCTGGCGAAGCCCGGTTCCATTCATCCCCACACCAAGTTCAAGGGCCAGGTTTACGTCCTGACCAAGGACGAGGGCGGCCGTCACACCCCCTTCTTCAACAACTATCGTCCTCAGTTCTACTTCCGCACCACCGACGTGACCGGTGTCATCACCCTGCCCGAGGGCACTGAGATGTGCATGCCCGGCGATAACGTCGAGATGAGCGTGGAGCTGATTACCCCCATCGCCATTGAGAAGGGCCTGCGTTTCGCTATCCGTGAGGGTGGCCGCACTGTGGGTTCCGGCGCTGTTACTGAGATCACCGAGGCCTGATTTTTCAGCCAAGAAAAAGAACTGCCGCAATGCGGCAGTTCTTTTTTTGCCCGCAGGCCATTCCGAACGGGCTCAGTCCTGCTCCGGATAGACCAGTGTGTCCTGGAATCCGTCTGCCCCGGCGCAGAGGATATCCCCGGCCACCGGCTGCCCCTCGCAGACGTAGAGGTTGGCCTGGACACCCTCCGGCCGTCAGGGATAGTTGGTGACGGTGTAGGTGTAACGGGTCACCTGCTTGCCGCAGCAGGTCTCTAAGTCGAAGCCTTGGGATTTTTGCAGATCGTTGTAGGTGATGTAGTCCCCGCTGAGTTTGGGCGGCAGCAGAAATTGCAGCGTGGTCAGCGGCTCCGGGTCGATCTCCCAGCCCAGTTCCCGCAGATATGCCACCCGCTCTCCGTTGCTGGAAAGACAGGGCTGCTCTGACGCACCCACGTTACCGCCGTGCTGCCCCAGCAGCAGGATCAGCGCCGCCAGAACGGCCCCTGCGAGAATGACCGCCAGCGCGGCCTTTTTTCGTGTCAGTCGAATTGCTTGGATCATCATGGTCATCATCCCTCCTGTTTGTTTCTATTCCATTTTCCATCCAATTATGATAAAATTGAAA
>ENA-OVGQ01003523-OVGQ01003523.1-human-gut-metagenome-genome-assembly--contig:-NODE-3523-length-12085-cov-4.406234_pt1 | contig 12085 bp, 10 predicted proteins | sample MGYA00237774_ERZ505427 | MGnify/ENA primary metagenome ERZ505427 (study PRJEB26158, sample SAMN06016404) | human gut metagenome | biome: human gut; feature: ankylosing spondylitis patient; material... | reverse complement strand
GACAGATGAATGAGCCACCGGGATCCCGTATGCGTGTTGCGGAAACAGGTCTTACAATTGCTGAATATTTCCGTGATACAGAGCACAGAGATGTACTTTTGTTTATTGATAATATTTTCCGTTTTGTACAGGCCGGTTCTGAGGTATCTGCACTTCTCGGACGTATGCCGTCTGCCGTAGGTTATCAGCCTACACTGGCAACTGAGATGGGTGAACTTCAGGAGCGTATCGCTTCTACAACTTCTGGTTCTGTAACTTCTGTACAAGCCGTATATGTACCTGCCGATGACCTGACTGACCCGGCTCCGGCAACAACGTTTGCACATCTGGATGCGACTACAGTACTTTCCCGTAAGATCGTAGAGCAGGGTATTTACCCGGCTGTTGATCCGCTGGAATCTACTTCCCGTATTCTGGAAGCTGATGTAGTAGGCGAGGAGCATTATGAAGTTGCACGTAGAGTACAGGAAATCCTTCAGAAATACAAAGAACTCCAGGACATCATTGCGATCCTTGGTATGGAAGAACTTTCCGATGAGGATAAGAATACGGTATTCCGTGCAAGAAAGATCCAGAAATTCCTGTCCCAGCCATTCCATGTAGCTGAGAACTTTACAGGTATTCCTGGTAAATATGTTCCGCTCAAAGAAACAATCCGTGGATTCAAGATGATCATTGATGGTGAGATGGATCAGTATCCGGAAAATGCGTTCTTCAACGTAGGAACCATTGACGAAGTAATCGAAAAAGCCAAAACTTTATCAGAAGAATAAGGGGTGAGGCTTATGGAAAGTACATTCGGACTTGAAATTTATGCTGCCAACAGACAGTTTTTTGCAGGAAGAGCCAAATCATTGATCATCCCGGCCGAGGATGGACAGAAGGAATTTCTGGCACATCATGCCAATATGATCTGTGCGATCGTTCCGGGTGAGATGCGCTTTGAGGATTCTGAAGGGAACTGGCTGACAGTTGCAGTAAGCTCAGGTTTTGTTGAGATGATCAACAACCGTGCAAAGCTGTTCTGCCTGACTGTGGAACGTCCGGAAGAAATTGATATCCGCAGAGCAGAAGAGGCAAGAGACCGTGCGGAAGAGCAGCTGCGTCAGAAACAGAGCATTGTGGAATATCACAGAAGCCAGGCTGCACTCGCAAGAGCGATGACAAGACTTCGTGTCAGCAAAAATATATAAAAGTAACTGCTAAGACATGAACCGGTTACGGGATGTGAACAGAGAACAGTTACAAATCAAAGTCAGCAAAACAGGACTGCGATTCAGAAATGAATGCGGTTCTGTTTTTTTGGATTTCAGGGAAATCTAAAGAACTTGTTTCATGTTTTCAGGAGAGGTTGCTGAAAAAACGTCTGTTTTTTCCTACAGGATGATAATTGTAAAGAAAATGCTGCTGTGCTATAATTGTCACATTACTTATAACTGCAGAGTCACTCTGCGTGATAAGAATTCATATTGCTGTTGATGAATGAACAGTAATGATCTACCGCGAAAAAGATTGGAAATGTTTTGAACTCGTTGTCTGAAGTGGAAAAACTGTAAGGAGACAGAACAGTTACAATAAACTATCGTAACCAGACAACAGAGTATAAGAAAGGTTAATTTAAGAAATATGGCAAGTATCAAAGATGTGGCACAGAAGGCCGGAGTAGGGGTCGGTACTGTGTCCAGAGTAATAAATGGCAGTGGCTATGTTGCTGCTGATACCCGCAAAAAAATTGAACAGGCGATCAGCGATCTGGAATATACACCAAATGAACTGGCAAGAAATCTGTTTCGTAACAGAACCGGTATCATAGGTGTCCTGATCCCTGATCTGGATCATCCGTTTTTCTCGGCATTTACGCGGGAAACGGAGGTAGCTCTCTACAAGAGAGGCTACAAGGCGATGATCTGCAACACAGTAGGGAGCAGCAACAGAGAACGTGATTATCTGAATATGCTTGACCGTAATATGGTGGATGGGATCATTACCGGTGCACATACACTGCACTGGAAGGAATATGTAAACCGGAAGCGTACAATTGTCGCACTGGACCAGGATTTCGGTCCGGAAATCCCTATGGTAGGGTCTGACCATGCTTATGGTGGTAAGCTGGCAGCAGAGATCATGCTGAAAAATAACTGTAAGAGGGTCGTCCACATCACTGGTATTGCTCCGAATGTAGCGGCAAATGACAGACATATCATATTTGAAGAGACGTTGAAAAAGCATGGAGTGGAAGTCCTGGATCTGACCATGGAATGGAATCTGTTTGATCACCAGTCTTACTGGGATGCAGCAGCCGAGGCATTAGAGAAATATCCGGATGCGGATGGTATATTTGCGGCTGACCAGCCGGCGCTCTGCTATATGCATCTTGCCCTCAAGGCAGGGAAAAGAGTCCCGGAGGATCTCAAGGTGATCACTTATGATGGCATGGATGTCAGCAGAATCTGCTATCCGGAGGTAACGGCTATTTGTCAGAATGTGAAATTTTTGGCAGAAACCTGTGCCAAAAGTGTCATAAATCTGATAGAAGACAAGGAACCCGTTCCACACAGACAGATTTTATCCGTGGAATTAAGGCAGGGACAAAGCACATACCCAGTTGAAATTAACGATGAATTATAAAAAATAAAAATAAAATACAGAATATACGACATAAAAAGTAAATTACAAGCAAATTATAGTAAAATATTCTGATAATAATTCGAAACATGCAGAGTCTGCAAGCGGCTTTGCATGTTTTTTATATTACAGATAATTTGTGTTAAAAAAATAACGCATACAGATATGCAATATGCACAAAAATGAATATATAAAATTATAAAAATGCACGGAATTGTGCTTGGAAGCGGTTTTTTAGTTAAAATCTGTTGACAAATGTACCTCATGGAAGTATGATAAAGACACGATATGGAACGGATTCCATATAAAACTTCTCGAACATAATAATGAGAATCGGCTGTTTGAGAATATGGAACGGGTTCTATAATATTTCCTTTCGCGCGGTGGAAATAAACATTAAAGGAGGATTAAGAAATGAAAAAAACCATTAGTCTGGCAATGGCAGCAGCACTTGCAGTTTCAGGAGCAGTAACGACTGTACCGGTATTTGCAGATGACGTAACAAATATCACCATCTGGAGTCCAACAGACAGAGAATCAATTGAAGCATGGTGGAAAGAAAAAATTTCCGAATGGAACGAAGAACATCCTGAGATTCAGGTAAGTCGTGAAGCAATTGACCGTTCTGACTCTTACGCTTACGACAACAAGATCGCTACAGCAGTTACATCCAACGATCTTCCGGATATCTTCTATGTAGACGGACCGCAGGTTTCCTATTATGCAGCTAATGGAATCACAGTTCCGCTGGATGACTATTTTACAGATGAAGACAAAGCAGATTTCGTAAATTCTTCAATGACGCAGAATACATATGATGGCAAATTATATGCTGTAGGTGCAACAGAGTCATCCGTAGCATTCTACTACAACAAAGATTACCTCAAAGAATGTGGTGTAGATACAGATGATCTGGATTCCCGTACACTCGAAAATCCTCTGACAACAGATGAAGTTGCTGAGATTGCTGAAAAATGTACAACAGATGATTATGTAGGAACACACATTATCATGGACCACGGCGAAGGACTTCCATATGCTCTTGAACCGCTGTATCTTTCTGCTGGAAAAGATTATATCAGCGAAGATGGAAAAGAAGCCGATGGATATGTGAACAGTGAAGAAGCAGTAAACACAACAGCATGGCTTGCAGATCTGATCGCTAAAGGATATGCAAACGTTGAACCGATCACGGATGAATTCCTCAATGGTGCATGTGCAACAATGATCGGTGGTTCATGGGAAATCGCAACACTTGAACAGAATGCTGATTTTGACTGGGGGGTAACTTATTATCCGGTTAATGCTGAAACTAAAAAAGCAGTTTCCCCATGTGGTGACTGGGCAGCAGCAATCTCCAAAGACTGCGAGAACGCAGATGCAGCAGGTGAATTCCTGGCATGGCTGATGAATACTGATAACGTAGCATCTTATGCAGCAGCAATTGCAAAACCTGCAACACGTTCTTCTGCTTATGAAACAGAAGCAATGGCTGACTATAAAGAAGGTGCAAGAGCTCTTATTGTAGATCAGCTTGAAAACACAGCAGTTCCGCGTCCTAGAACACCATCCTATGCTACATTCTCATCTGCATACGCAGAAGCAATGACAAACATTTTCTCCGATGCAGCAAGTAATGAAGAAGTAGATACAGATTATGTTCAGTCCGAGCTTGATACAGTAGTTGACACATTTACAGAAGACTACGAAACATATTACGCTGAATAAGAAAACAAATAAATGAAAACGAAGCCGCATCGGCAAAAAAGCGGTGCGGCTTCGCTTTTTCTGGATAAGAAAAAGGGGGAAAGGCAATGGCAAAGGCAGAAAAAAAGAAGCTTTCCGGCCGTAAACGTGATGAAAGAGTGGCTGCATATATCTTTGTAGCACCGGCAGTGATTCTTCTGATTGCATTTCTTGTTGTACCTATGATCTATACCGTATATTTTTCAGGATTTAAATATCAGATCATGAGACCTGATGCCATGAAATTTATCGGTTTTGAAAATTATCAGAAGCTTTTCAGTGACAAAAACTTCTGGCTTGCATTAAAAAATACAGTGTACTTTACTGTAATTGTTGTTCCGTGTCAGTGTGTACTCGCACTCGCACTTGCACTTCTGGTTTCAAAGAAGTTCCGTGGAGTGGCTGTTTTCCGTACCATGTACTTTGCACCACAGCTTACTTCTATGGTAGTTATCTCCGTACTGTGGTCCGTACTTTACAATGCAAACCCGAACACAGGTCTTATCAACTCCATTCTGGTATCTCTGGGAATGAGCCCGATCAAATTCCTGAGTGATGCAAGCACAGCGATGAATTCTATCATCTTTATGTCTGCATGGCAGGGCGCCGGTTATCAGATGATGATCTTCCTGGCAGGTCTTCAGGGAATCCCGAGAGACCAGTACGAAGCAGCATCCGTAGACGGTGCTACAAAATTTAAACAGTTCCTTTATATCACTATTCCTGGGCTGAAGGGAACAATTAAATATGTAATCATGATCACTATGATCCAGGCAATGAAACTCTTTACACAGCCATATATCATGACACAGGGTGGACCGAAAAACTCCACAAAGACTCTTGTATACTATATTTATACACAGGGCTTCCAGAAGGGTAACTTTGGCTATGCCTGCTCGATCGCGGCTGTATTCTTTGTAATCGTAGTATGCATGTCTATGGCTATGAAGAAAGTAACTGCGGCAACAGACTGAGAAAGGAGGATATAAATATGAAAAAATCAATGAGGTTTTCTAATGCATTTGGAAAATTTATGTTCTATTTTGGAAATATTATCATCGGTATCATCTTTGTATCTCCTCTGATCTGGATGATTTCCGCATCACTGAAGCCAGAGGCTAAGATTTTTGCAAATATGGATTCACTGACTACTTTTTTACCAGTTCAGGCATCCTTAAGTAACTATGCAGAGGTATTTTCACGATTGAATATGCCACTGGTGTTTAAGAATACACTTCTGTATATTGCATTGATCCTGGTTCTTGATCTTCTTGTAAACTCCATGTGCGGTTATGCACTGGCTAAATTTGAGTTCAAAGGTAAAGGTGCAGTTCTGAATCTCGTAATTGCACTGATGGTATTGCCGATGGAAGCTATCATGCTCCCACTTTATATTGAAATGTCTCAGCTTGGCTGGGTCAATACACTGGCAGCACTTGTTATTCCTTTTGTTGCAAAATGCTTCTCAATTTATATGTTCCGGCAGTTCTTCTGTGATGTTCCGGATGACCTGATTGAAGCAGCGGCAATTGATGGCTGCAGCCCGATAAGAACCTTTTTCCAGATTGTAATGCCAATTTCCAAAACGGTGTATGCTACAGTATTTATTCTTGATTTCGTAGCACACTGGAACGACTTTATGTGGCCATTCCTCGTTATGACAGGTGAGGATAAACGTACGATTCAGCTTGCAGTTCAGTCATTTTTTGGTACCCAGCCGGTGCATTACAGTGCCATCATGGCAGCCCTGGTTGTCTCTGCGATCCCGATGATCATTATGTTTATCTTCATGCAGAAATACTATGTAGAAGGTATTGCATCTTCTGGTATCAAAGGCTAAAATCTTACTCGGATCAGAAACAGGAAACCAAGATGTCAGGTTTTTTTGTTGCCATGTAAAACACATCGTGGGATACTATCTGTAAACCGTTAGAATATTACAACAAGGAGAACGAATGTATGATTAGTGAGAAATTACAGAAGGCCAGAGAATTTGAACAGGAACAGTTGAGCAAAATTTCTCCGGAAGAGCGTCCTTCTTTTCATGTGACTGGTGGCACAGGCTGGATCAATGATCCAAATGGATTTTCCTATTACAATGGAGAATACCATCTGTTTTATCAGTACCATCCATATTCCAATGAATGGGGTCCGATGCACTGGGGACATCTCAGCAGCAAAGATATGCTTGCATGGAAAAGGCTTCCGGTAGTTATGGCACCGGAAGAATCCTATGATAACTTTGGATGCTTTTCAGGAAGTGCTCTGGAGCTTTCTGATGGACGTCATCTTCTGATGTATACCGGAGTTGGATATGTAGGTGATACCCCGATGGCAAACGGAGAACTTCCGACTCACCAGACACAGTGTATGGCTGTTGGCGATGGCGTTAATTATGAGAAATACGAGAACAACCCGGTCATCACCGGAGACGATATCCCGGAAGGCGGAAGCAAAGTAGATTTCCGTGACCCGAAGATCTGGAAAGAAGACGATGGTTATTTCTATGCTGTTATCTCCAATATGACAGACGATGGAAACAGCCGTATCCTCCTTTACAGAAGCCCCGATGGTTTCAAATGGGAATATGTCACCGTTCTGGATCACAGCGATGCAAAACTTGGCAAGATGTGGGAATGCCCGGACTTCTACGAAGTTGACGGCAAACACGTTCTTGTAGTAAGTCCGATGGCAATGCTTCCGGAAGGACTGAAATTCCACGTAGGTCACAGCGTTATCTACCTGACAGGAACCTACGACAAAGAAACACACAAATTTGTAAGAGAAGATGTACAGCCGCTCGACAGTGGAATCGATTTCTATGCTCCACAGAGCATGCTCACACCAGACGGCCGCCGTGTAATGATCGCATGGATGCAGGCATGGCCGAACTCCAAGTTCGTTCCGGACGGAGCGAAATACTTCGGACAGATGACTGTTCCGAGAGAGATCAACTACCGCAATGGCAGACTGATCCAGCAGCCGGTAAGAGAGATCGAGAACTATCGTGGAGAGCTGGTTCAGCACCACAACGTTGAAATCTCAGAAGAAACCGCACTGGACGGAATCAAAGGCCGCGTTCTTGATATGACCGTGAAACTCAAAGTGACCGATGATTTCAGTAAGTTTGCGATCAAACTTGCAGCAGACGATACATATTCTTCTTATATTACCTATGATCCGGCAAAAGAAGTTCTGAACATCGACAGAAGCAGAAGCGGATATCTCTACGACATCCTCCACACCAGAGATATTCAGGTGAAACCGGTAGATGGAGAAGTGACATTACGAATCCTCATGGATAAATTCAGTGTTGAGATCTTCATCAATGATGGAAGCCAGACTGCTACAATGGTCCTGTTTACTCCGCAGGAAGCAGATCAGATCACTTTTGCAGCAGAAGGAAAAGCAGAGATCAGTATTGACAAGTATAACCTTGTTTTCTGATACAACCTCCAAAGAAAGGCAGGCGTAAGCATTTAGATGCGCCTGTCTTTTTTCTGTTCAGAAAGGCAAAGCTGTGCTATACTAAAGGGCAGAAAAACAGATTTTTTACTGACTTAAATTTACAGAAAGAAGGTTCGGCAGCATGAGTGAAACAAGAAAACTGTATTACGAAGATGTATATATAAAAGAATTTACCGCAAAAGTTCTCGAGTGCAGAGAAACTGGTAAAGGATATGAGATCGTTCTGGATCAGACCGCTTTTTATCCGGAGGGCGGTGGACAGCCGTGTGATCTTGGAACACTGAATGAGATCGCAGTGACAGATGTCCGGGAAAAAGACGGCGAGATTGTTCATCATACAGAGGTGGCTCTGGAGGTCGGAAGTGAAGTAACTGGAAAGATCGACTGGGAGAGAAGATTTGACCTGATGCAGCAGCATTCCGGTGAACATATCGTCAGCGGTCTGGTGCATGAAGCATACGGATATGATAATGTAGGATTCCATATGAGCAGTGATGTGATCACAGTGGATCTGAGCGGCGTTCTCACCGAGGCACAGCTTGCTGAGATCGAGGCAAAGACAAACCAGAAAATCTGGGAAAATACTCCGGTAGAGATCTTTTATCCACCGAAAGAAGAACTGGAGAAACTTTCTTACCGAAGCAAAAAAGAACTGACAGGACAGGTGCGTCTCGTGCGTTTCCCTGGTTCCGACCTCTGTGCATGCTGTGGAACACACGTTACCCACACAGGCGAGATCGGTGCGGTTAAGATCCTTACTGTCGAAAACTTCCACGAAGGAATCCGTCTGACCATGATCTGCGGAAAACGTGTCATGGATTACCTGAATATGGTCAACGAGCAGAATCATCAGATTTCCATGAAACTTTCTGCAAAAACAGGCGAGACAGCGGCTGCAGTAGCGCGCCTTCAGGACGAAAACTTCCGTATCAAAGGAAAAGTCAGCCACATGGTTGATGAACTCTGCGCGACAGAGGCAGAGAGATGGGCAGATTCCGGAAGCGTTCTTCTATTCCACGAAGGACTGGAGGCAGATCAGGTCCGCAGGATGGCAGATGCAGTGATGCAGAAATGCTCCGGCTGCTGTGCAGTATTTTCAAAGAGTGAAGATGGCAGTTATAAATATGCAATGGGAGAGCAGAACGGAGATCTACGTCAGTTCACAAAAGAAATGAACGCTGCCCTGAACGGCCGCGGCGGCGGCAAGCCGTTCTTTGTGCAGGGTTCTGTCAAAGCTTCTGAAGAAGAAATCCGCAGTTTTTTCCAGCAGTAAAAGACGGAGAGGTACGGGACAATGTTTGGTGAATGTCATGCACATATGCTGATGGATGGTGTCAATTACCGCGAGGCTGTAGCGCGGCACAGAGATGCTGTCTGCGAAGAGAAGGTCAGAGAATTTTTTGAAGCGTATCAGAGGGCTGGTGTTTCCTTTATCCGGGATGGCGGCGATAATGCAGGAGTCTCCAAGAGGGCATCTGAGATTGCCGGAGAATACGGGATCGACTATCGGACACCGGTTTTTGCTGTCCATAAAGAAGGACATTATGGCAGGATCGTCGGACGCAGTTTCAGCAATATGAAGGAATTTCACCAGAGAGTGCAGGAAGCGGCTGCAGAAGGTGCTGATTTTATCAAGATCATGACGACCGGGCTTCTGGATTTCAATAATCATGGAGCGGTCACAGGAACACCTCTCGACAGAGACGAAGTCCGGGAAATGGTACATATTGCACACGAAGAAGGTTTTGCAGTGATGAGCCATACGAATGGGATTTATGGTGTACAGGCAGCGGTCGAGGCGGGTGTGGACAGCCTGGAGCATGGCAACTACATGGATGAAGAGACGATTTCCATGCTTGCAGATAGTCATACCGTATGGGTTCCGACGCTTGTCACAGTCAGAAATCTTCTGGGCTGTGGAAGATACGAAGATGAAGTCCTGCTTCCGATCATCCGTCAGGCAGAGACTATGGTCAGGACTGCTTTTCGCAAAAAAGTCAAAGTCGCTCTCGGCAGTGATGCAGGGGCGTACTGTGTACCTCATGGGAAAGGAATCTGTCAGGAATATCAGTCTTTCCAGGAGATCCTGGGAGATTCTGACGAAGTCCGGGAATGGCTGGAAAACGGAGAAAAGATCATCCGGCAAAAATTCAGACGAAGTTAAGATCATAGAAATAAAAAATGCCATAATTCTCAGAAAGATGATGATTCTGAGGGTTATGGCATTTTTGTGTGCAGTATATATTTGTGGATCACATATATAAATCTTCAATCTTGATCGCGGAGACAATATTGGAATTCCGGGATTCCGCCGGATTGAATGTGATCTTTACGGAACTTCCACTTAAGAGCCCGCCCGTGGAGGAATTGGAGGCGTTTTCTATGCTGCAGGTCACATACATATTGTCGTAGGTCAGAAGTGTGAGTGTGTTGGAGGTGGAGGCGGTAATGTCTCCGGATACGGTAAAGGAGATACCGTGGTCGCTGAGTGATTCCGGAACTTCACCGGTAATGCCGAGAATCGAGATTCCTGCTGTAGAAACTCCATCAAACTCACCGGTGTAGGTAACTGTCACATGAGAACCAGAGGAAAGTCCACCACTGAAATAACAGGGGATTGCAGACATATTAAGGTTCAGAAGGTTATCCGTGTTTTCAACAGAGACCTGCAGAATATTAGTCTGGATTCCCTGAATCACGGCACGCATCTGTCGTTCCTTTTCCTGATCTTTATTTTTGGAAGGAGCGGGTGTTGGCGTTGGCTCGGGAACTTTGAGAGGATCAATGTCAGATACACTGAAAACTTTCGTATGGAAGCCATATAAATGGGAAGGATTTTCCGGATCAGGTGTGTCCATTTCACCCTTGAAATGGATGTAGACCCATTTGCCTGCTTTGATTCCGTTCTGATAATACTGTTCGGTTCCGGTGATCGGGAAGGTTGCGGTCTTGCCGCCTTTTGACTTGATGGTGATGGAGTTGGTGGTGAGTTCCTGAACCTGTCCATGGGTGGTTCTTTCTTTGAGGGAATCCATATCGTGATAATCATCGACAACTTTCAGAGTACGGACGGTAGAAGTGTCAGTGCCGGAAAGCTGCCCTTCATAGATTACGCTGATGGAATCTCCCCGTACCATGCCGTCCACGGATTCCAGCGTAGCCTGAGAAACATCGAAGGTGTAATCCTGGGAAGAACTGGTAAGAGTCAGCTTGTTTCCGGTAAAAGTCTGAAGTGTTCCCTGAATTTCATCCATATAGACGCGGGTGCTGTCCGGGTGGATATCCTGCGGTGTTTCTTCTCTGGAAGGTGAAACAGACTCGACAACATTCTGCAAACTGCAGCCTGACAAAGAAACCCCAAAAAGACTGCAGATCAACAAAAGAAGCCATTTTTTCATTTTGTTCCTCCCTGTGGCTGAACACGGAACCAGTATGTGTAGGAATCCGTAAAACCAAGTGAAGCGTAAAGTCTCTTGGCAGGAGTGTTTCCCTTGACGACCTGCAGATAGGCATTCTGTGCGCCCTTGGTCATGCCTTCTTTGAGAAGAGAAGTGCAGATCTGGCGGGCGAAGCCCTGTCCGCGGTATTTTTCTTTGACGTGGATCGCATAAATCCCAATATAATCACGGTCCAGAATGCCGAGACCGGTAGCGATGATCTTGCCGTTCTTCCAGATGGAAGCGCAGACGGTTTCCTTCGGGATCGCACGGTACATGGAAGGAACGACGGCACGGTGGATCGGATTTGTCATTCCCTTGAGGTCAAACAGGCTGGTGATCCAGATATCCGGGATTTCGTCTGTGAGGGTGACATCCGGGCAGTCGGCACTGAGTTCGGCATTTTCAAGGTGGAGTGTCATGACTTCGGTTGTGTGCTGGATCTCGTATCCGCGATTCTCCAGTGTATAGTCAAAATCCGGCGAAACCAGAGGACTGATCTTAAAGATTGCAGGTGATCCCAGACGCTTATAAACGTCCTCACAGTAGGAAACCTTCTCTCTCCATGGAAGGGTAGAAGTTCCAAACTGCTCAACACTGTTCGTTCTGTGTGTATAAAAATAAGAAAAACGGAGGATCCAGCCATCGTACAGTTCCATTTTGTGGGAAGGCCATGCGTTCAATGACATATCCTCGATTTTTTTGATGTTTTTTTCCATAAAAAAAGCCTCCTGTTTCGGGCATCTTCGATAAAATCCAAGATGGATAGACATATTATACAAAAGCCTAAAAAAAACTGCAATAACTCT
>ENA-OVGQ01003518-OVGQ01003518.1-human-gut-metagenome-genome-assembly--contig:-NODE-3518-length-12115-cov-4.339469_pt1 | contig 12115 bp, 5 predicted proteins | sample MGYA00237774_ERZ505427 | MGnify/ENA primary metagenome ERZ505427 (study PRJEB26158, sample SAMN06016404) | human gut metagenome | biome: human gut; feature: ankylosing spondylitis patient; material... | reverse complement strand
CCGGATACGTCAGCAGCACCGCTCTGTACTGCTCCGCAAACGACTGGCCCGCCGGAGCCGTGTCTGCTGCGGAGCTGACCGCATATGTATGCAGATCCACGCAGAAGATCATGGGGGCGTCATAATTGGGCGTGCCGCCGTGCAGATAGACCAGCGCCTGCTCTCCCCGAAGCTCAATTTCGCTGGCCCAGTAATAATTCGGGTCAAACTGCTCGATCCTTGCCAGCGTTTCGCCCGTATAGGACACCGCGAAAAAGTCCGGGCCGTATTGTCCGCACAGATAGAGCGCCGAATCGCCGAACGCGAAGCCTGTCGCTCGTCCCGCATAGTCGCTGTTCTCCCACAGGCGCGTTCCGGTCTGCACATCCAGACACACGACCGTCGTATTTTCAACATAATAATAGCGGTCACCCCGCTGTCCAAGCTCGACGACGGATATCATTTCAGTCACCCCGAACCTTGGCGTTTCGAAGCTCCATACCGTGTTTTCCGCGGCGTCATAGCCGGTAATGACGGCGTATTCGTCCACGCCCGACGGCACACGCGTCAGCTCAATTTTTTCAACCGCCGCCTGCTCCGGCTCTGTAGCAGCCGACGGTTCCGGTGTCGGTTCCGGCGTTTTTTCCGGCTCCGGTTCCGAATCGTCTGCGGTGCTGCCGCTTTCGGCCTCGTCATGCTTGGCCTCGTCGAGCTTGTCCCTGACCTGCCGGAGCGCGCTTTCCAGCGCGGCTGCCCCGCTGTCATCTCCGCCGTCTGCTTTTCCGCACGCCGCAAGGCTGAGCAGAACGAGCATACAGACGGCCAAAATCATCCATCTTTTTCGGTTCATTGAAACTGCCTCCCATATTCACAAAATAATTCTGATCGTATTCTCTGCCGCTTACCGCAGGCGGTACCGGTAGAGCAGTCTGGTGCTGACCAGTTTCACATTGTCGGAGGATACTTGCGACTCACTCCAGTATGGCGTTCCATATCTGTAAAACGAATATGTATATAGTTTCTGACGGCTTGCTATCCGGTACTGCTCTTTCGGCTGCTCATAATATTTGGATGCTGTCGATATGTATGCAAAACCGAGTCCCTCGTCTGTATAAACAGTCTCCGGGTTCACTGTAGCTCTTTTCCGACCATACAACATAATAATCGCTGGCATAGGTTTTACCACCGCACCCTCCGGCCCATTTATAGCACGTGCCGTATCCATGCATATGCGCGCCGCAGCTATTACACAGGAAATAGTAATAGCGGTAAACCGTTCGCCGTTCTATCTTCTGGCCCTCTTCGACAACCACGCCGTTTCCTAAATCTGTCCATTCTCCGAAGGGGCCGTAATCACCCCACGTATAGCTGCTGTCATATAGAGTCCAGCCGTCCAGTGTACTTTGACTGCTTGTTGTATACTCCTTCTTCTGATACTGATACTGCTTTTTCGCGTCCCCGACCTTTACCGCGTTCTGCGGGATCTCATCTTCCGGTGTGTAATCGACCAGCGGCCCGTAAAAATACGCAGTCAGGCTGATGTTTTCCTCGACCTTGATCGTTCTGTGCGTCTGCGTGCTGCCGTCGCTCCATGCGTCAAACTGGCAGCCCTCGCTCGGCACGACCTCAAGCGTGGCCGTCTCGCCCTTTTTGAACGTGCCGCCGCCCAGGACCGTGCCATAGCTGGTGTTGGAGCTGGAAAGCGAGACGACGTACCGGTCGGCTGGAGCGATCTGGACGGAAAAGGACGCAGTTTTTCCGCCATAGGACACCGTCACGGTCTGTTCGCCTGTTGAGCTGAACGTGGTCGGACTGCAGGACAGCGCGCTGTCGCCTGCGTGGACGTTCTTTACGCTGCCGTCGGTGTAGGTCACTTCGATCTCAAGGCCGTTCAGGCTCAGGCTCTCGCCCTCGGTCAGCGCGGTATTTGGCAGATTGACGATCCGGATGGAGCTGACCTCCGCGTTTTTCACTGTGACGGAATAGCTTCCGGCCAGCTTGCCGTCATAATACACGGTCACGGCGGTGCTTCCCGCCGAAGACGAATCCAGCTTGCCCGTAAAGCCGGACGATACGGTTTCCTCGTCGCCGGTATTATATTGGATCAAAGCTGTCAGCCCTGTCTCATCAAACGCTTCGCCGACAAAATATTCTGTTTTTGCGCCGCTGCTGTCCAGCGTGATGCGCGTAATCTCCTGCTCTTTGACCGTGACGCGGCAGACGGCGCTTTTCCCGTCCTTCTCCGCCGTGATCTCGGCCTCTCCTGTGCGGTTCGCAGTAACAAGACCGCTTTCGTAGACCTCGGCGACCGCAGGATCACTGCTGCTCCACACAGCGCCGTCAAGCGGGTATTCCTCCGGAACGGCGGACAGGGAAAGCTGCGCCTCGCGGCCAACGAAGAGCGTCAGCGCCTGCTCACTCATGGAGATCGATTCCAGCACAACCGGCTCCTCCGGGATCGGAGCCGGCTCTGGCGGAATTGCGGGGTCCACCGTCTTCGTCTGGAGGGCCTGCCTGTAGAGAAGGATTCCCAAGATGCAGCCCGCCGCGATCACAAGCGCAGCCGCGCCGCAGACTGCGGGAATCAGCCAGCGCTTTTCCTTTTTTTCCGGCCTGCGCAGCTGTCTGTACGGCTCGTCCTTCCCGACGGTTTCGGCCCTTGAATAGAAGGACTGTGTCGTCTCCTCCGCCTGACGCGAGCAGGTGTATTTCCCGACCGTCGCGCCGCTCTGCTGCTCCGGCTGCCGCGCCTGCCGTCTGCTGCGGCCGAGTCCCGCCGGGACCACGCCGGGCCGCCAATGCTCCAGTCCTCCGTGCGCGATGAGCTCCAGCGCGAGCCGCAGCTCCATCGGGCTGCTGAAGCGCTCATTCGGGTCGAATGCGCAGGCCCGCAGGACGATCCGCTTCAGCTCCGGACTTCCGTGCAGCGGCACGGGGAGCGGCTCGCCGCTCATGCGGCGCTGCAGCGCGATACTGTTGCTCTCGGCTGTCGGAACGTCCGGCGGCGCAAACGGCATACGCCGGTCATTCAGCAGCCAGTACAGCACAAGGCCGAGCGAATACTGGTCGACCTTCGCGTTGTAGCCTCTGTTCTGATAGACCTCAGGCGCCATATAGGTATACGTGCCCGCCTTTGTCGCCCGCGTCGTATGGTCGGACACGCGGGCGATACCGAAATCGCCGAGCTTAAAATCGCCGTTCCGATTGACAAAAATATTCTGCGGCTTGATATCCCGGTGGATGATTTTCTTTCGCTCACAAAGCTCCAGCGCCCGGCACAGATCGACGCCGATTTTGATCACCGTCGTCTCATCGATGGCGGTTCCCGCGAAATTTGCACGGTAGTAATCCGTCAGCGAAGCCAGCAGCTCCATGCGGATCAGGATATCCCAGCCCGGATCATGGTCGTGCTGCACGATCTGGTGATCCTCATAGCTGACGATATGGCTGTTGCCCTTCATGTCGGAAAGCAGAAGGAATTCTCTCGAAATATCGTCCACCTGCGTTTTGAAATATGCGGTAATGCTCTTGTCGTCCAGTCCGTCATCGCGGAAGGCTTCGATATCCGATTTGTTTTCCGGCACGGAGATCACCTTCAGCGCGGCGTGCTCCTCCATGCCGAATTTGTCGACACGGACAATTTCATAAACTGTTGAAAATCCGCCGGTGCCGATGGGCGGCTCTAAAATTTCCCATCCCGGCAGACGGGTACGATACTGCTGTTCCATGCGCCTCACCTCAATTCATTGATCTTGATCCCGATCACGCTGACGTTATCCCGCCCGCCGTTCTGCAGCGCCGCGCGGAGCAGATGCTCTGTGATCTGCCGGACGCTGGTATGCTGCCGGATGCAGTCGGCGATCATCACGTTCGGCAGCAGATCGGTCAGACCGTCGCTGCACAGCAGATAAAAATCACCAGGCTTCAATTCGCTTTTGACCAGATGCGGCACGAGCGTCAGCTCGTCCGGGAAAACGCCCAGATACTGTGTCAGCGGCGGTTTTCCGTGCCCCGTACCCTCCGGCACAGGCTCACTGTCGTCAACGGACATCTGCGTCAGCACGCGGCCGCGCAGCCGGTAAATGCGGCTGTCGCCAAGATTGCAGGCATAGACCTCCTCCGCCGTAAACAGGAGCGCGGCCACGGTCGTTCCCATCCGGCCATACGGCAGCGCTTCACATCCCGCGCATACCGCATCGTTCATCTCGCTGCACGCCTGCTTCAAAAAGGCGCTTGGCCGCACCACATATTCCTGCAGCCGCTCCTGCCCGGCGCGCAGCGCTCTGGCCGCCGTGAACGCCGCAGCGTCTCCGGCCTGTTCGCCGCCCATACCGTCGAAAACGGCAAAGCATTTCTCCGTGTCCAGCAGATACTTCGCCGTCAGAATCCCCTTCAGTCCGCGGTTATTCTGCTCCAGCGTGCGGCCGTTCAAATAGATATTATCCTCATTTCTTGCCCGCACTCTGCCAATATCGCAGCCGCAGGCAACGGATATCTGATACATACGCTTCTCTCCCGTTTTTCAATATGGTCAGGCTGTTTGCGCCTTCCGCCGCTGCCGGCTGCGTTCGCTTCTTACGCGGGAGAACCGGCTGGCGGTATTGGCCCTTCTCTGACCCTGGGGCAATCGGCAGTTGTCCAGGCAAATATTACGGTTTCCTTCTCTTGCCTTTACTTCTTTTTTGTAGTATAATCTGCTTGAAATTACATGAAGTAATGATACACGATTTTTTGTGATTTTGAAAGTGTCTGTGCATAACTCACAGCATTTTCGACATAACTTGCACGGATCGGATCATTTTATGGCTCAATATTCTCCTCTGTTTGTCGCTGTCAACGCTTTGATCTTCGCGATGTGGGCCGCAGCCTTCTGCTGTACGCTGACGCGGCGGTTTTCCATGCCTGTCACGATTCTCGGCTTTGTCGTCCAGTACTTCATCTGGGTCATTCCGCCGTATTTTATGGCGTATGGGTCGATCCTCCGTGTCGTTTATCCGCTGATCGCGATCGTTCTGCCGCTTTTCCTGCTCTTCCGCGACAAGTGGCAGCGAATATTCTTTGTATCGCTGAGCTGCCTTGTTTTCATGTATGTCGCAGATCTTGTTCCGTGCGCAATTATTTTTACGCCGGAACAGATGCACGCGGGCCTTGCCCTGCAGCCTCTGCCGCAGCGGCTGGCCGCCTATGCGATCTGCGTCAGTCTCGACGCGTTTTTGCTGTGGATGCTGGTGCTGTTCATGAACCGCTATAAAAACCGGCTGCACGGCAGCGAATGGGCGCTGTATATGCTGTTTCCGCTCAGCCAGTATCTGCTGCTGTTCGGGTGGCTCCGGGTGTGCCTGACCGAGATGACGCTTCCGCGCACCGGATATGTCATTGCCGCAATGCTGGTCTGCATCGCGGCGGACGCGTTTTTGTATCTTGCCGTGCGCGGCATGGCGCAGCGCAGTGCGCTCAAGGCGAAAAACGACCTTCTCTCCGCGCAGATCGACCGGCAGAAGGAGCATTATGCCGCGCTCACCGCGCAATACGCGAACATCCGACGTATGCGGCACGATATTGCCAAGCATCTTGACACCATGCAGGCGCTGCTGCAGTCCGGACAGTATCAGGCTGCCGCGGCGTATTCAAACGAGGTTTCCGCGCAGGCGCAGGTGCAGGCGCATCTGGGGATCTGCGAGAATCCGATCGTTGACGCGTATCTGTTTTCCCGCTCACAGGAGCTGGAGCGGCAGGGCTTCCGCGTTCAGCTGCGCGTGCTGCTGCCGGAAGCCACCGGGATTTCAGATCCCGACCTCATTATCGCCTTTGCGAACCTGCTGGACAACGCCGCAGAGGCGTGCCAGACCGATGAAGACCGGACGATCCTCCTGACCGCCGCTGTCAGCAAGGGCTTTTTGACCATCGAGACAGAAAATTCCTGCGCGCAGCCGCAGGCAAAAAAGCGCCGCATTCCGGAGCTGGAGCGCGGCATTGGCTTTTCGATTTTTCAGGAGCTTGCCCGAAAATATGACGGCAGGTTCTCCTATCACGCGGAAAACGGCCGGTTCACAGCCAGCCTGATCCTGAAAGGAGCTTCGATTGCGCAACATTGCGATCTGTGACGACGAACCGCTGTACCGGGAACGGCTCGCGCAGTCTGTGCGCGCCCATGGAAACGGACAGGCGGCGCAGCTGCAGCTGTTTGATTCGCCGGCGGCGCTTTTGCAGGCGGTGCATATGCACGGCTATGCGCCGGACATCGCCGTCCTCGATATCCAGATGGATGAAATGACCGGCATTGAGCTGGCAAAGCAGCTCAACGCGGCGCTGCCGCAATGTGCGATCATCTTTGTCTCCTCCTTCCTCGGCTTTGCAACCGACGTTTACGAAGCGGAGCACACCTATTTTATCCTGAAAAGCGAGCTTGAGCAGCGCATCGGAACCGCGCTGCAGAGGGCGCTGAACCGGAAAGTGCCGCCGGTCCTGCACTATCCTGTGACGCAGGGCTACCGCAGCGTTTCCAGCGCGCAGGTGCTGTGTCTGGAGCGCATTCTCCGCAGAACAAAGCTCACGCTGCTGGGCGGCATAACAGAATGGACAGCGCTGCCGCCTGCGGAGCTGCTGGATGCGGAGGCCGCGCAGCAGTTCATCCGCTGCCACCAGAGCTACTGGGTCAACTTCCGGCAGATCGAGACGATGGAAAATGATTGCTTCCTGCTGCCGGGCGGCCTGCGCGTTCCCATCAGCCGCACCTACCGCAGCACTGCGCGCGAGCAGTTCTTCTCCCGCTTGCAGATATAAACCCGCACCGCATTAAATTGGCGGTGCGGGTCGTTTGTTTTCGTTCTGCTGGCTTTCCGCAGCTCAGCCGGTCACTTTTTGCAGCGCCAGAGGAAGGTGACGATCTGGACGCGGGTGCATTCTGCGTCGGGGCTGAAGGTGGTGCGGGTGGTGCCCGTGGTGATCGCTTCCTTTACTGCCCACAGGACCGCGTCGGCGTAGTACGCGTCGGCGGAAACATCTGTGAACGGGTTGCTGCTGCCTGCCGCCGGGGACTGCTCAGAGCGCCAGAGGAAGGTGACGATCTGGGCGCGGGTGCAGGTATCGTCCGGGCTGAACGTCGTGCTGCTCGTGCCCTTCGTGATGCCGTTCTCGACGGCCCACAGAACCGCGTCATAGTAGTAGCTGTCCGCGGGAACGTCGGTAAAGGGCATGGTGCGGGATTCGGGCGCGGGTCTTCCGGCGGCACGCCACAGGAAGGTCACGGCCTGCGCGCGGGTGCAGATGCCGTCCGGGGAGAAGTGCGCGGCGTCTGTGCCGGTGGTAATGCCGTTTGCAACGGCCCAATCCACGGCGTCTTCATAATAGCTGCCGGACGGTACGTCGACAAAGCTGCTGCGTACCCGGAACTGCACCTCGATGGTGTGGGACGCGCTGATGTTCTCGAAGGTGTAGGACCGCACCGCGCCGATGCTCCGGCCATCAATTTTCACGTCGAAGACGGCATAGCCCCTGTTCGGCGTGATGGTGAAGGTCTGGTTCGCACCCGCCCGGACGCTGACGTCGCCGCTCGGCGTGATGAAGCCGCCTGCACCGGCAGTCGCCCGGATGATGTAATAGCCGGGAACGTATCCGCCGCTGCCTCCGCTGCCGCCGGTATAGGTCCAATGGGCGTACACGATGGTATTTGCCGCGAAAACGGTACTGGTCGTGATCAGCTCACCGCCGTTTCGCTCCGTGTACCAGCCGTCGAAGCGGTAGCTGCCGCTTCGGAACGCGCCGGGCAGGAACGCCAGCCTGTGACCGATGGTCGTCATGCTGCTGACGGCGGGCGTGCCGCCGTTGCCGTCAAAGAAAACGACAAATTCGTTGACGGGAACCGGCTCCCAGATGGCATAGAGCGTGATATTCGATGTCACCATGATAGCTCCGTCGGCGATCACGCTGCCGCCGGAGCTGAGCGCCCAGCCGCTGAACTGCATATTCACGGGCGGGATAAAGCCGCAGGCGGGAAGGGGATAGCGGCTGCCCTCTTCAACGGTGACCGGCTCCATGCTGCCCGTGCCGCCGTTGGCATTGAAGGTGATCGTGAACGAGCGGGCTTCGCCCTCTCCCACGACGACCTCTGTATCAGGGCTGGCGAAGTGGTTCCGATCCTCCGCATAGCGCACGAAGTAGCTGCCCACAGTCAGATTTTCAATCTCGTTGCCGGTGCAGGCTGTGTAGCTCGCCTCAGCCGCCGCACGGTATTCCATGCTTGTATCCGTGCCGGTGATTTTGCCGTCGCTGCCGCCCTCGGTGGTCGGGCCGACGCCCTGCAGGCCGTCGGGGGCCTCCTGTTCGGCCCGTTCGATGCGCCACTGGGCTGTTGCCGCGTCCGTCGTGCCGTCCGTCCACCTTCCGGTTTTGGAGGTGACGCTGACGGTATACGTGCCCGCGTCCGTGGCAATGTTTCCGTCGATGTTCATCGTTTCGGCGTCATAGCCCTCTACGTTGGCAAGCTGCTCCCCGCCGTTGTAGACGTATTCGCCGGTGACGCGGATGGCTGTCGGCTTGACTGCCCTGATCTCCTCAAACTCGGCAATAATTCTGACGTCTGCTGCCGGCTGGATAAAGGAATCCGCGTCGTCATGGTCGACTGCCAGGCCGCTGTCCGCTTCTTCGACCAGCAGGCTCTTCAGACGGTACCCTTCGTCCGGGACCACCGAAAGCATGACCAGATCGCCCGCGTAGAACAGAGGCGTGCCGTCCGCATCCGTCTGGGCAGCGTTCGTCGTGACCGTACCGTTTGCGCAGTCTGCAATCGTCACCTTGTACTGCGGGTCGCCCTCCACGGTCACCTGCACCGAGATGTTCTTCATCCACTCCTCTCCCGGACACGGGACAACATCCAGCTCCGAAAGGTTCTTTTCGTTGTCTTTTGTGCCCGCCAGGATCACCGTTCCGTTGACCGTGAAGGTCTGCTCCCGCGAGGAATTCGGATCATAGGTCCCCGGAATCGTCCAATCCACATCGACAAGCATCCAGTCCCCGCCGCTATGAGCCGACTTGACCCCGATCTTGATCTTGGAGAGTTCCTCTTCCAGCTTCTGCGTTTTGGAAATACGCAGCGGCTGCACAGTTGGCTCATCCCAATAACGACCCTCCTGCCCCACATCCATCAGATAGTTCCACGTAGCACGGAGCCAAAGGTACTGGCTCTTGTTCCCGCAGGCGTCTTCGATGAAAATGTTGTGGTCCTTGCCGCTCTCGTAATCTGCGGGGATCGTATAATAGCCATCCTCATCCGGCAGCAAAACGGTATAATCCGCAGACTCCTGGGGTTTGCGGTACCACACCGTGAAAGGGGACTCCTCCTCTACCCTGAACCGCAGATCACCGTAATATCTCCCACTGCTCTTCAGTTCCTCACCGGTAGAAAGATCAATGGCTTTCGGAGCCTCCACATCGGCGGTCAGGTTCGGTGTAGAGACATAGGCCGTTCCCTTGACGTTTTTGGCTTTGGCGTAGATATACCAGCTGCCATTTGCGTCATACTCCGCGGCGTCTATATGGGCCTCAGGCCTGTAGATGATGATGACCCCCGGTTCCGGGTCCGGGTGCTTGTATTCGATCCAGGGAATTTCGCCTTGCTTATCCATCTCCGCCAGCTGCTCCTGTGTGTAGCGCTTCGGCGAACTGAAGTAGCAGCCAGGTTCTGTGGCGTTTGTTGTGTCGATCCTTACGGCCACCGAATAGCGGTTATTGTCCGTATCCTTGCGTGCAGCCTTGAGATAGTACGTTTCGTCCGTATCCGCGCTGTATCCCGTAAAGCGCTGGCTCTGCCCCAACTCGAGCTCCACCTGCGGATACACCGTGGAATACTCCAGCAAAAGTGTCCGGCTCCTGTCGATCAGGCCTACCACGAATTGCTTCTTTTCTTTGTCATATGGGATTTCCTGCCCGTCCGCCTCATCGGTCAGCTTTACCGCCGCATCCTCCGGCAGCTTCATCGTGAGGATCAGATACTCATTGTGTGCCAGCAGCTTATCCACATACGTCTTGCTTCTATCCGGACTTATCACCTGCACCCGGTGCCGCCGGTAGACCGTCACCGTTGCCGTGGTCTGGTTGCCGGCGTTGTCTGTCGCCACGACGGTATATTCATTTCCCGCGTCATTGTTGCCGCCGTCCGGCGCGGGAAGAGAATAGGTAGAGCCAACTGTCTGCTCCACATCGTTGATGGTCACCGACTTGATGCCGGAGGACGCCTCTCCCGATGCCGCTGGGTCGCTGACGGTGAAGGTGTACGCGCCCGGCTTTCCCTCGAGCGTTTTTTCATCGCGGACATCCTCGGCGGTATAGATCTCGCCGTCCTTCAGCACCTCCAGCACCGGCGCCTTCGTGTCCGTTTCCATGATATGGCCGCAGACATCGCAGACCAGCTGGTGCGTTTCCGTGTTCCAGCCGCTGGATTTGTGTTTGCCGTTCTGCGCAGACTCCGGCGCGACCGGGTCGCGTGCCTGACACTTCATATTCCTGCACGCCCAGACGTGGCACGACTGCCGGTCGACCCAGCCGAAGTCGTGCTTCCCGTCGCAGGGGTCGTCGATCAGCTCCAGTTCCATCGCGTTGATCGCCCAGCCGTAGTTCTTCACGTACGGCAGCGTCAGCAGCTGCACGTCGATACGCCCGTTCTCGTTGGGGATCAGGATATCATAGAGGTTCCAGAAGAAGGTGAACTCGTCGTTGCGGTTGATGGCTTGCGCCTCAACCTTCAGCTTTATCAGCTTTCCATGGTATGAGCCTATTTTGATGGACTTGTAGTCTTCGGGCAGGGGGTTTCTGACAAAATCTCCTATATATCTTAGCACTGTGCTGTATACCTTGCCCGAGTATACAAGATCGCCGTAGCCCATAACCGCTGCGTTCGAGGCATATTGATTATAGCCTGTTGTAAGCGTCAGCTTCGCGTCCGTCACGGTGATGTTCTGACCGTGGCACCAGCGGCCGCCGCCGATGGCTGCGCCGTATGCGCCGTGCGCGTTCACCTCGCCGCCGGTGATGGTGATATCGCGCGCCGGGACGTACTGACCGCCGCCGATGCCCGCGCCGTTGTATCCGCCGCAGGCGTAGATCTTGCCGCCGTAAATGTTGATATTATAGGCTGCGGTGTCGCCATCCATGTCCTGCTCCGATGTCCAGCAGCCTCCGCCGATACCGGCTCCTGCCGTGCCGCCGGTGGCGGAAATATCGCCGCCGTAGATGTAGATATCGCGGCCGCGACCCTTGAAGCTGCCGCCGATGCCGGAGCCCGTTTCGCCGCCCTTCGCCTCGATTTTACCGGAGTAGAAATACAGCTTCTCGCCGCTGCCGTTTCTGCCGCCGCCAATGCCGGCTCCTCCGTCGCCGCCCTTGGCGATGATGGTGCCGCTCCAGAGCGATGGGTTCGTCTGAGAGCCGAAGTGCATATTTGCGCCGTGACCGTACATATCCAGGTTGAACAGACTTTCTGCGATATTGCGGGTCGCCCAGCTTCCTCCTATGCCCGCCGCTTTATAGCCGCCCTGACACGTCACCGTGGTGCCCTTCATCACCTGCACGCACAGCTGCCCCTCGCTGCGGTTTTTCTGAATGGCCGCCCGTCCGGTGGCCCCCGTCAGCTTACTGTCCCGGTTGATAAAGTACAGATACGCCGACGCCTTTCCATGCAGCTCGATGGCCGGTGTCTTGGCGTCCTTCTTCACCTGAATATTCACGTTATCCAGGAAGATGTGCGGTGCCGCCTTCTTTCCGTTGATCTGGATCTTCTTTGTCCAGACAAAGTCCGGATCGCTTGAGGACGAATAGATATAGTATGTCTTGCTGTCCTTGATGTTGATGTCGCTCGTTCTGTTGCACAGATCGATCTCCACATCAAATTTTGCGGGGATATTATCCATCGCGCCGGTCTCCGCTGCCGACGCCGTTGTCGGCAGCAGCGTCAGCACCATGCAGCACAGCAGCAGGATGCTGAGGATTCGTTTCTTCATGTCCTTTTTCCCTCCTGTTCGTGTCGGTTCGGCTTATCCGCCCCGTCTTTTTTCTGATTTTCTCTGTTTCTGAGCCGGAAGCACAGCGCGGTGATCGCCGCCGCCGCGGCAAAGGAGACGACAGCCACCAGCACATAGCCGCC
>ENA-OVGQ01003504-OVGQ01003504.1-human-gut-metagenome-genome-assembly--contig:-NODE-3504-length-12168-cov-3.246925_pt1 | contig 12168 bp, 9 predicted proteins | sample MGYA00237774_ERZ505427 | MGnify/ENA primary metagenome ERZ505427 (study PRJEB26158, sample SAMN06016404) | human gut metagenome | biome: human gut; feature: ankylosing spondylitis patient; material... | reverse complement strand
AAGCTTTAACGGGTATGCTACGTTGTCAGATGGATGATAATAAGCGGGTTATTAAAAAAGATCAGAGTGCCTCAGGAATCTGTTAATTAGTGATCAACTCCTGCCACACTCTGATCATTCTGTTTTTCTTTTTTGTTTTAAATCAGATCGAGAACCAAGGGAATGTCATCCGGGGTGACTCCTTTGCTTGTGATAATCTCCTCGTCTTTACGGAACACTTCAAGGAATAGCTCTTTGCTGCCATATAGTTCTGCGGCTTTGGTATATAGAGAGAGGGTTTTTTCCACGTTTCCCAAAGACCATGCTACATGACCGGCGTTCAGGTAATCTACCGGCATTGGGCTTTGATCAATCACTTTATCATAATACTTCATGGCCTGTTCGCGTTTAGCGATCATGAACGAACACCAACCGATGGCACGCCAGGCTTTGACGCAGTTACTCTCCAGAAAATCAACTTTAAAGAAGTAGTTCAACGCTTCTTCAAAATTCCACATTTCCGCCAGACAACTACCTATGTAAAAAATCACTTTCGTATCTTCCGGCAACACTTCTTCCACTTTCCGATAATATTTCAAGGCCTCTTTGAATTGCCTGTTGAGGCGATAGCAAGTGCCCAGATGATGGTTGGTCCATACATTGTTCGATTTCAGGATATCTGCTTTCCGGTAGGCCTTGATGGCTTCGTCATATCGTTTTAGTTTCTGCAAGGAGTAGCCCTGCTTCTGGCAGATTTCTGCTTCTTCTTCATCCATAAGCATATCAACTATCGTATCGTAGGCTTCGGCGGCTTCTTCCCAGTGCTTCTTCTTGAAGTGAAAATTAGCTATGGCTTCCATGGCTTCCGGATTGAATAGAATATCTATCAAATCCGGTTCGTTGTAGAGGCAGATGGACTCTTTGAATAAGTCACGAAATCTCCGGGCATAGAGTTTAAAGAAGCGGTACAGATCGTGCAGATATTGGTTGCTTACCGTATCGGGACGTTCGGAGAACTTCTTTAGCGTTTCGGCTTTCGACTGGTCTGCTAATTCTTCTATCTGCTGATCCGTAAGCTGATTCAGCATCATGTCCCGCTGCGATTGTGGCAATTGCTGCATCGTGAAGAAAAGTGAGTACTTATCGCTGTTGCAGAAGAAACCCGATTGCAGGATGATTTCCAATAGGCTTCCTCCCTCTTTTCCCCGATGACGGAACTCTTTGATCACATCCGATTGCTGCTTGTCGAAAGGATAGAACCAGTTGGAGATATCTCTGAAGAATGGATAACTCTTGAGTTGTGAGAAAGTGCTCATATATACGTCGGCTCCTTCTAGTTGCAATTCGTTCATTTCACGCAACTTGTCACCTAGCCCCGACTTCTCGATGGCATCTGCCCAGTCAGGATTGGTGTCATCTTTCTCTTCGTCGGACTCTTCGAAGCCGAATTTCATGTTGCGCATAGGCGACATGCTTTTCAGCATTTCGGGGATGATCTCCTCACGCATTTTCTTGTCGATTTTTTCCGTCTCCTGGCTGAGCAGTATCTGGATATGTATGCGTAACAAGTCTCTTTCAAATGCAGTTTCTTCCATCAGCGCTGTGATGCGCAGATTGATCTCCGGATAGAAAGAGATGCGTGGCGAATAGGCATGCAGGATAAAAGTAATTCCTACCAGGGCTCGTTGGCTGACCTGTACATTGGGATGACGGTAAGCATCTATCAGCCACAAGAGTTTCTTGAGATCGAAACACTCCATCACACTGAGGGTAACGGCGCTTGTGAAGAGGCAAAGATCGTTCACCGGAAGCAGTTCGGACTGAAGCATGGCTTGTGCGGCCGCCACTTCTTCCGCAGTCCAGTTAGTATGGGTCCAGGTTTGCAAAAACAAAGTCTTCAAACTGTCTTCATGGCGTTTCAGCACTTCCTCCATGTTTTGGTCTGAGACGAATCCGCTTACGGCAAGATCGTCATTGAACGATTCGAGCGTATGCATCAGCATCTCCAGAGTGAGGGGGGATACCTCTTCGGAAAGGCGGGTACGGTACTGGTGATAGTAATGGTTCGATACGCTGTCCAGCAACGTAATACGCGCCTGGTCGGTAATCTCGAGTGTGTCGGTCAGCAGTTTCTGATACAGCTTTCTACGTTCCGGGTCTTCTACGCCCTGGCGCATGTATTGCAACATGTAGCTGTACGAAGTCTGTATTTGTTCCAGACGGGTACGGAGCGACCATTCGGGGCACTTCCATAGGAATGATTCCAATTGAGTTAATGCTTCCTTCAGGCGTTTTTGCCCGATCAGTTGGAGAATATATTGATATTGTTCATTGATAAGTTGTTCGTTCATAATTTACTTCCGTTTATTGTTTCCAATCCATGTAAGGCGTTTCCATAAACCTTCAAAGGGGCCGTGTTTGAAGTGGCTGAGCCACCAGGAACAAAATGCCATTTGAAGAAGTACAAAAAGGATGCCAAAAAAGAAACTATAAGTAATTCCCAGGAAACGTCCTAGTTCGAAGCCCCAGTGATAGAAAAGGAGGGACCCAATGACGGATTGTCCGATATAGTTTGTCAGGCTCATCTTTCCGTACGAGGTGAAGCGCATCAGAAATCTGCGGTCTTTGATGCGATAAAAAGTGATAAGCAGTCCGCTGACCAGCAGTACCATGAAACTAAGGTTGCTGAGAGAGCTGATGATCAATTGCAGAGGGACCCGTATGGCGTTGCGGGTGATAAACTCCGGCAACATATTATTCAGTCCATACAGAGGAAAGAAACAGATTAACGAGATGCCCAATGCTTTGAGCCAGTGCTGCTCGTTTTGTTCGCTATAAAGAAATAATCCCTTACGTCCTACAAGCATACCGAAGAGGAAGAGGGCAGGGGTCTGCAAGATACGTCCATGTTCCAGTGCCCAGGTCAGGTTGGCGAGTTGCCCTTCCCAGAGATTCATACGGATTGTTTCGAGGAAGGTGCCGTTTTTCTGTACATCGAAGGCAATTCCGAAGTAATGGGAAGCCAGACCGGGACCGGCTACATAATCCGGATTGCAAAGGGCATAGATCACTTTGCACCAGTCTATCGGTTGTATGATGAGCAGAGTGGCGAAGATAGCTATGCTCCGATCGCTGAGACGACAGGACAGGGGAAGTATCAGACCGAGCATGGCGTACATCGTCAGTATCTCACCGGTAAAGAAAGCTGCATTGAACTGCCCGATGATAAAGAGCAGCGCCATTCGCCAGATGAACCGGAGACGAAAGTCTTTGCCGCGGCGTTGCTGATTGTTGTCTTGTATATAGAAACTAAAGCCGAACAGTAGGGCAAATATGGCGTATGCTTTGTTGCTGAAGACAAAAAAGAGTCCGTTCCAGATAGCTTTGTCGGTGAATTTCATCCATTCGCAGGGAACGGTGTCCGGAAAGGAATAGAAGTTGAAATGTTCGATACTGTGTAGGATGATGATGCCCATCACAGCCAGTCCTCTCAATACATCGGCCACGTCTACACGGGCATTGGGTTCGCTGATTTTGTGTTCCATTGGTTATTGTTATTATGATTATTTCAGAATCTTACCTGTACCTGCGCCTGAAACAGATTGCTGTCTTTGCCTTTATTCCGGTCGCAGAAAGTGTATTGTGCTTGCAGCCTGCACTTGGGATAGAACCAATATTGCAGTCCGGCTATATAATTGGTCTGTTTCCTACTGACGGCTTTGTTTGCATTGAAATAGTCATACGAAGCCACAAGGTCGAAATTGCGTAGCATCCGGTAGCATCCGGTGGCATAAAAACCATCACTCTTCACGCCTCCATCCTTTCCGGCCAGATATTCGGAACGGAGGCTGAACGATGTTGTCGTGATGATGCCTCCTATGCTCCAGCGATTTTTGGTATAGTTTTCTCCTGCCCGGATGCCGGTTATTTCGGAGTCGGCAATGGCGTGTCCGGTCCCTTTGATAAACGAACCACCCACCGACAGCCATTTCAGGGGATTCACCATCAGGTTGCCGACGATATCTTTTTGATTGTTTTTATCCTTGATGTTAAGTCCTTGTCCATTCATTATGGCTAGTTTGTAGCATAGCAGATCATTCAGCAGGCCTCCATGAACCATGGCCCCGATGTCGCGTCCCGATGTCATGCCACAGGCGACATCACTGCCGCTCACCCCTGCCAGATAGCAGACTGACTGAGAATAGCAGTTGATCAGTTCTACGGTAGTGGGCGACAATTCATTTTCGATGGTATAAGGAACCTTAAATTCGCCGATACGCACTTTCAGCCCGGGTAGAATCCGATAATCGGTGTAAACTTCGAGCAGCATGCCGCCGTTGTAAAAGTCGTACATAAAATCACAGGTCCAGCGGTCCGTGATCTGTCCGTGAGCCATGAAAATGATTCGTTTGATGTCGAACGTATTCATTTTTTTTGCTGCATCGTCATAGGTATATCCCAACTGCGCGTATCCGGCCAGAGTGATCCGTTCTTTCAGTGTGTTGACCACTTTATTCAGTGTAGCAGCCTCTTCTTTCTCCTGCGCTTTCAGGGGGCTGCCTGCCAGGAGTATCAGTGCGAATGTTAACAGGAATGTGTTTTTCATCTTTACTTTGTTGTATTTATTGTGGTTCGGGTGTGCCGGGAATGAAGGTGGTATCCACTAAATTTTCTCCCGGATAATAGTCGGGGATTGCCCTTTTACTCTTCAGCCAGGCAATGATTTTTTCTATGTCGTGGTAAGACGGACGGGTAGCAGGCCGATAGTCCGGCAAGTCTATCTGCATGGCCGCCTTTTCCTGCAGTCCGAATTCTTTTACTAAAATTTCCGTCCATTCGTTTTGAGGACGGGTTTGCAAGTATTTCACGCCAAGATTGTAGCCGGTGATAAACCGCCTGATCTCTTCGTCTTTTTCCGTGATGGCTTTTTCTGAGAAAACAATTCCGGTGCAATGCAGTCCCATTTGTCTTGTGTTCAGTAATGCTGTATGCCCATCGTTCAGGGCAATTGCCGTTGCCGGTCCGGGTAAGAAAGATGCGGAGATCTGTCCGTCCTCCAACATCATCAGCCTCAAGGGGATATTGTTTATTTCAGGTTTGTTCACTTCGCCGGGGTGCAGGCAGGCCCGTTTCATTACTTCGTCTGTGGCATATTCTACAAAGGTATTGCCGGAGACAGAAATATTCTTCCCTTTCAAGTCGTCCGGATTCCTGACATTGCTTTTTTTACTTGCTATCAGACTGAGGCTGCCATCGGTTTCCATAACCAGACGTAAGCGGCTTCCTTTTGCCTGCAACAGAGTTGCACCCGGGTAGTCGGTGAGCATACCATCCAGTTTCCCCGATAAAAAAGCGGCATCGCGGTCAGTTGCCGAAGCATAAGTAATGAAATCGATTTTGATATCCAGCGAGTCATAAATACCCTGACGGACAGCAACCAGAGAAGGCAGTCCATCGAAAGAAGGCATCAGTCCGAAAGTCAGAGTTTGCAGTTCCGGCAAAGCGGAATGCTTCTCTTTCTTTCCTGTGCAGGCTGATAGAAAGAAAAGGAACAGGATACTGAAAAGGAGGCTCTCTCCCCATTTCCGGCTTTTAAAAAAGGCAACTCCGAGCGGGGTTGCCTTTTCTGTCTTATAGTGATTCACTTCAGTCTTATTCCTGGATAGCGGCAATACCCGGAAGAACTTTTCCTTCGATTGCTTCGAGCAGTGCTCCACCGCCTGTAGAAACATAAGATACACCGTTTGCCAGACCGAACTTGTTGACACAAGCTACAGAGTCGCCACCGCCAACGAGTGAGAAAGCGCCGTTCTTAGTAGCCTCAACGATAGCTTCGCCTACTGAACGAGAGCCGTGAGTGAAGTTTTCGAATTCGAATACACCTGTCGGACCATTCCAAAGAATTGTCTTAGAATTCTTGATCACTTCGGCAAAGATCTCTTCAGATTTCGGACCGATGTCAAGACCTTCCCATCCGTCAGGAATTTCGTTAACCGGGCAGAATTTAGTATTGGCATCGTTAGAGAAAGCGTCAGCAATCTTAGCGTCAACAGCTAATACCAGATTTACACCTTTGTCTTTGGCTTTCTGCATCAGTTCGCGAGCCAGATCCAGTTTGTCATCTTCGCAGATAGACAGACCGATCTGTCCACCCATTGCTTTGGTGAAAGTGTAAGTCATACCGCCTGTGATGATCAGGTTGTCTACCTTGTTCAGCAGGTTTTCGATGATTTCGATCTTAGAAGATACTTTTGATCCACCCATGATGGCAGTAAACGGACGCTTGATGTCGTTCAATATCTTATCAACGGCTTTCACTTCTTTTTCCATCAGGTAGCCAAACATCTTATTGTTGGTGTCGAAGTATTTAGCGATCAGTGCTGTAGAAGCATGAGCACGGTGAGCTGTACCGAATGCGTCGTTTACGTAGCAGTCTGCATACGAAGCCAATTTCTTGGTAAATTCTTTCTGGCTCTCTTTTACGGCTTTCTTGGCTGCGGCTTTTTCTTCGTCGGTTGCGTCTTCAGCCAATCCTCTTGGTTTGCCTTCTTCTTCAGCGTAGAAACGAAGGTTTTCAAGCAACAGCACTTCACCCGGTTGCAGAGCAGCAGCTTTTACAGCAGCTTCTTCGCCCATACAGTCGTTGGCAAACTGAACTTCAACGCCCAGTAACTCTGATACATGCTTAACAATGTGTTTCAGAGAGAATTTGTCAGCAACGCCTTTCGGACGGCCCAGGTGAGAACCGATGATGATGCTACCACCGTCTGCCAGAATCTTCTTCAGGGTAGGAAGTGCAGCACGGATACGAGTGTCGTCTGTAATGTTGAAGTTTTCGTCCAAGGGTACATTGAAGTCCACGCGAACGAATGCCTTTTTACCGGCAAAATTGAAATTGTCAATTGTCTGCATAATACTTTATTTATTTACTTTAAAAGTGTTAGTTTCTTTTATGATGACCGCAAAGTTAGTATTAATTTCTCTTTTTTGCTATGAAATCGTTATTTATTCTTCCTCTTCGGTGTGTCTTTGCTAACTTTATACTTCTCACAGTAATATTTACACATCAATTGTAAACCACAGGTTTCACATTTGGGAGTGCGGGCCTGACAGACGTAACGTCCGTGCAGGATCAGCCAGTGGTGAGCGATGGGAATCAGCTCGTCGGGGATGTTCTTCATCAGTTCTTTTTCTACACTGAACGGGGTGGTGCAGGAATTACCTACCAGTCCGATGCGGTGACTCACGCGGAAGACGTGAGTGTCTACCGCCATGGCAGCTTTGTTGAACACGACGGACTGAATGACATTGGCCGTTTTGCGCCCTACACCGGGCAACTTGATCAGTTCTTCAAGCGTATCGGGTACTTCGCTGTTGAAGTCGTTCACCAGCATGCGTGCCATGCCCACCAGATGTTTCGACTTGTTATTGGGGTAAGATACGCTGCGTATGTACTCGAATATCACCTCCGGTGTGGTAGCAGCCAGTGCTTCCGGTGTGGGGAAATCCTGATAAATTCTAGGGGTGATCATGTTCACCCGCTTGTCTGTACACTGTGCGGAGAGGATAACGGCGATCAGCAGTTCGTACGGGTTGTTGTAATGCAGTTCCGTTTCGGCTACGGGCACATTTTCCTGAAACCAGGCGATTACTTTTTCATAACGTTCTTTCTTTGTCATCTTAGTTTGTTCTTATGATAATGGGGTGCGACTTTCAGGTTGAAATAAAAGGTGGAAACCACCGTCAGGCAAGCTCCGAAGAAGTAAGCCATGTCGAACGAAGTCAGTTGGGCGATATATCCGCCCAGTATCAGGCCGATGCCGATGCCTACATCCCATGAAGTCAGGTAGGTGGAAGTGGCCGTGCCGCGTTGGCTGTTAGGGGCCAGATTGACAAACAGGGTATTGAAGGCCGGAAACATGGTGCCGAATCCGACTCCCAGCAACAGAGCCACCATAAAGAAAAGCACATCTGTCAGTTCGGGACTCAGCGACATCAGTTTGCCGCAGGCTGCCAGTGTGAAAAAGCAGGCACACACCAGATAGAGTCCCAGGGTGATGACTTGTGTGATACGTCCTTTGTCCACCTGGCGTCCGGAGAACATGCGTGAGACAGCCATGCCCACTGCCATAAAGGTGAAGAACAGTCCGGAGCTGAGTGTGATCCCGATCTCCTTGGCATACATGGCTATGTAAGTACTCGTCATGCCGTAGGGAATGGAGAGTAGGAGCAATGCCACTCCCGCAGGTATACCTTTAATTAATACGAACCGGTCCAGTGAAATCGGTTCACGTTTTACCGGTTCCTTAACAGGTGTCTTTACCAGGCAGGCAGCCGCAAACCCCACTGTACCGGAGAGGAGTGAACACAGGAAGATGGTCTCGAACGAACAGGTGTCGTGCATAAAAAGTCCGATCATCGGTCCGAAGCTCATGGCCGTGTTGTTCATCAGTCCGTAGTAGCCTACCGCTTCTCCGCGGCGGGAAGAAGGAGTGATGTCGATTACGATGGTATTACCCGCTACGGTCACCATTCCGAAAGCCAGTCCATGCACCACCCGGAGCATGATGAACAGTGACAGCACCCCGGCAAGGATGTATCCGGCAAAGACGGTGATGAACAGGAAGTAGGCGATCAGGTAGAGTGGCTTGCGTGCCAGCGTGTCCAGCAGATAGCCCGAGAAGGGGCGGATACAGAGTGAAGCTACGGTGTAGCAGGATAAAATGACCCCTACGGCTGCATTTCCGGTTTGGAAAATTTCAGTCAGATAGAAAGGCAATACAGGCAGAATCAGATAGAAGGCAAAGTATAAAAGGAAGTTTGCTGCCAGTATCAGAACATAGCTGGGGGTGACAAGCCTATCTTTGGGCATAGTATGGTAGTTTTGATTGGACCGCGGAGTAATACAAAGTCTCACAGAGAGCCTCTTTTTAATTTTAAGAAAACCCTGTGAGACTCTGTGTTCATGTCTGCGGCAGTAAAATTTAATAGGCCGCTTCGAACTCCTTCAGGAAACGTGTATCGTTTTCGGAGAACATGCGGAGGTCTTTCACCTGATATTTCAGGTTTGTGATGCGTTCGATACCCATACCCAGAGCATATCCGCTATACACTTTGCTGTCTATTCCGTTGGCATCGAGTACGTTCGGGTCTACCATTCCGCAACCCAAGATTTCCACCCAGCCGGTGTGTTTGCAGAAGGGGCAACCTTTTCCGCCGCAGATGTTACAGCTGATATCCATTTCGGCGCTGGGTTCTGTGAACGGGAAGTACGACGGACGCAGGCGAATCTTTGTATCGGCACCGAACATCTCTTTGGCGAAGAGTAGCAACACTTGTTTCAGGTCGGTGAAAGATACATCGCGGTCTACGTACAGCGCTTCTACCTGGTGGAAGAAACAGTGTGCGCGATAGCTGATAGCTTCGTTACGGTAAACGCGTCCCGGACAGATGATACGGATAGGTGGTTGCGAAACCTCCATCACACGGCTCTGTACCGATGAGGTGTGTGTGCGCAGTAGTACGTCGGGATGGGATTCGATGAAGAATGTGTCTTGCATGTCTCGTGCCGGATGATCTTCGGCAAAGTTGAGTGCGGAGAACACATGCCAGTCATCTTCTATTTCCGGACCTTCGGCAATGTTGAATCCCAGACGGGCAAAGATGTCAATGATTTCGTTGCGCACAATGGAAAGCGGATGGCGTGTGCCCAGCTCCACGGGATAAGCCGAACGGGTCAGGTCGAGATCGTCCTGTCCGTTGTCCTGGTTGTCGAACTGTTCTTTCAGTGCGTTGATTTTTTCTTGTGCTTTTGTTTTCAGCTCGTTGAGCTTCATGCCGACTTCTTTTTTCTGTTCGGCAGCCACATTGCGGAAATCTGCCATCAAGTCATTGATGGCTCCTTTCTTGCTGAGGTATTTGATGCGCAGAGCTTCGAGTTCTTCGGCATTGGCGGCTTTCAAGGCCCCCACCTCTTCAAGAAGTTGATTAATCTTAGCTATCATATCTTGCGATTTATTGTTATTCGATTTTCGTTAAATTGCTGCAAAAGTAACAATAATATTGCAATCAAAGAGGATGGAAAGAAATAAAATGTGTCGGTTGGTTGCCTCTTGCCGATCTTTAGGCTTTCTCTTTCTTTATTTGTATATGATAATCGGAGGTGGAGAGATGTTTTCTCTTCCTCATGCAGTAGGTGTTGTAATCGCCCGTCTGTCTTTTATGATAACGTACATCTTCTTGTGTAAGAGGGTGCTTTCTTTCACTAGTGAATCTCTTTTTTATCATAACGGGTTACTGTAGTTGTTCCTATCATAAACTGCATGCCGGTCCTGTCCGTCGTTATCGCATCACCGAAGTCAGCTAGGAGGCGCTGATGAAATGTTTTCAGCGTTGGAGAAAACGTCGGGGATACCTTCATTGAGCCGTACGGACCTCGTGTGAATGTTAAAAGATAGGACTATGCGATTATTTTATTTACAAATGATTCGTTATTATGTAATAAATGATTAATTTAGCGGGTGCAGAAGGGTGATTGGGTGAACCGTCCGTTAATACTATTATTATGTAAATTGCGAGTGCTTCGTACTCTGCATCTGATTTCTGCAAACCTTAAATTGTATCGATATGGCCGATTGGAAGTCAGTAAAAAGTATATCTGATAAATATGGAATCAGTGTAGAGAGAGTGATAGCGTGGGTACGTGAAAGCCAAATCACCACTTCCGTTGTGGGCAGCGTGGTGCTGATTGATGACGGGAGCGTGTGCGAATTGGTAGAGAAAGAAAAACGGTTGGCGCACCTGAAAACCAATTACGAGCAACTTTGCGCGAAGTTTGAGCAGCGCATCGAGGCGGAACTGCGTGCAGATGAAGATGCCGGACTCAAGATGCGTCTTCTGGATGATTTCCTCCCCGTTCTGCACCGACTACTCTGCGTGATGATTGACAAGCTGAACACCGAAGATCGAAAACTGTTCAACAGTGCCTTCACAGCCGCCCCTCTGTATCGGATAGCTCGGGAAATGGGATTTGAGTCTGTAAAAGACTACCTCATAGCGTACAGGAAGGTGACCAGGAGGCTGCCCGAAAGTTCGGACGAACTTATCAAGCGTCTCCAAACCGACCTTGAACGAAGCCGCGACTCTTTTAAGGAAATGGAGCATACGCTGCTGAGAGCAAGGCAGAACCATGAAGACGCTAATCGGATGTGCAGTGACCTGCGCGACAAGGAGATATATTACATTGAACGGTGCGAACGGCTGAAAGAGAAAAACCGGGAGAACGAGAAGCGCGTAGAGAGACTCAAAAAACGACTTCTCAAATGGGAAAAGTGCCCAAACGTGGGGGAGGCCGGAAACACCGGAGAGGATGAAAGCCTGCAGGAACTGTCGGACGAGGTGGGGAATTTGCATATCCGTGAAATGGAACTGCGGGCTCAGCGCCGGGAACTGATTACGAGGGTCGCCCGTCTGGAGAGGGAAATGTATAAATACAATAGCACGGAAAACAGCTTCAAAAGCAGACTGGGCGAAAAGGGCGCTTGGAGGAAAATCGAGAGCGAATTTGAAAGGTGTGCCCGAACATATTTTGGTAGAGACGTGGAGGTGGTGTCGCGGAAGGAAGCGCAGGAAATACGGCAGCTCCAGATAAAAGCGCTGGTAGACGAAAACTATGCTCAAAGCGGGGCGTGGAAAGAGATGATGGCGGCGACGGAGGCGAAGTTCAGGATGCCCGGGGAGACAATGCCGGATGCCGGGAAGCTGGAAAACGAAGAGGTCGAAACCGGAACTGAGCCGGCGGCCAAAGACGAAGTGGAGATGATAATAGAAGGTATAGCGAGCTTAGACGAAATGGGGGCATCGCTGGACAGATATAAGAAAGAAACCAGCGAGATGATCGAAAAATATAAGGCGAACGAGGAAAAAACGGAGGGCTTCTGGAATAGACTCCGTTCCATGTTTCGTTAACTCAATAACTAACACTATCTCCTTCGTTTTTTGTCCTGTTTCGTATATAGTGTTGTATACCGGTATACTCTGTGGTAAATCCTGGAAAAACAAAATGGGGAAGTCCTCACGGATTTCCCCACTTTAATGATGAAATATTTACTATTTTTATTAATTGGGTGTGGAGAGTATCGGACTCGAACCGATCACCTTAACACTGCCAGTGTTACGCTCTAGCCAGAT
>ENA-OVGQ01003496-OVGQ01003496.1-human-gut-metagenome-genome-assembly--contig:-NODE-3496-length-12186-cov-3.749237_pt1 | contig 12186 bp, 7 predicted proteins | sample MGYA00237774_ERZ505427 | MGnify/ENA primary metagenome ERZ505427 (study PRJEB26158, sample SAMN06016404) | human gut metagenome | biome: human gut; feature: ankylosing spondylitis patient; material... | reverse complement strand
GAAGGTTCGTCGTTTGATCTGTTCCGCGAGTCCCATATGGCGGTACTCCGGATCGACGATAAGTCCCGAGGTGGCGACGAAGTCGCCGTGACCCCAGCACTCGATATAGCTGAACCCGACCAGTTTTTCACCGTCCAGCGCCACGACGGCCTTGCCACCGGTCATTTTTGCGGCGATGTATTCGGGCGACCGCTTGGCGATGCCCGTACCCCGCTGCAGGGCCGACTCGTAGATCAGATCGCAAATACGCGGTGCGTAATGTGCGTGCGACGAGTCGGCGAAAACGACGCTGATTGTGTTGTTATTCATTTATCGTTTGTGTGGGTAAAAAGTTGTTTGCGGAATTAGTTGACGCGGTAGGCGCGCTGCACGCCCTTGATGCGCATGATCTGGTGTATGAGCGTGTCCACGACGGCCGTACCGGGCACTTCGACGGCCACTTCTCCCGCCACGCAGCCGTTCCCGGCGGGTGCGAAGTTCATCGAGCGGATGCCCAGTTTGAGATCGCGGACGATGACCTCGGTGATGTGGTTGGCCATGCCCGTCGTGTCGGCCGCCACGATGCGGATCGAGACGCGGAAGGCGCCCTCGGCCGTCGAACGCCAGCGCGCTTCGATAACCCGGTAGGGGTAGTTCTCGCGCATGCGCTTGGCATTGGGGCAGTCGTTGCGGTGGATCGTGATGCCCGAGTTGATCGTCACGAACCCGAATACGTCGTCGCCCTTGATCGGGTTACAGCATTTGGCCAGTTTGTACTGGATCTTCGAGATGTCGTCGTCGATCACCAGCGCGTCCTGCGGCGCGGTGCTCTCCCTGACGTTGTGCACCTTGTTGCGCTCGGCTTCGGCCGCGGCGGCACGGCGCTGTTCGTCGGCCTCGCCCGAAATATGGCGGGCGAGGATCTCCTTGATCGTGCCCAGGTCGACTTTCTGCGTGGCGATCAGTGCGTAAACCTCCGTGCCGGTGCGAACCTTGAAGTATTTGACCAGGTAGGCCACCGCCTCGTCGATGGTCAGCGTGAATTTCCAGTTCTTGAGCTTGCGTTCGAGCTCTTCGCGCCCCATGCGCGTATGTTTGGCCTGCTCTTCGCGCAGGTAGGACTTGATCTTGTTGCGGGCCTTCGACGTGACTACGAAGTTGAGCCAGTCGGACTTGGGCGTCTGGTTCTTCTGGGTCAGGATTTCGACGATGTCGCCGTTGTGGAGCTGTTCGCGGATCGAGACCGCCCGGTTGTTGACCTTGCCCCCCACGCACGTGGAACCCAGCGAGGTGTGGATGTCGAACGCGAAGTCCAGGAGCGAAGCCCCCTCGGGCAATTTCCGCAGGTCGCCGTTGGGCGTGAAGACGAAGATCTCGCCCGAGGCCGGCTTGGCGTCGAAGCGCTGCGCCAGCGAATGCGTGGTGTCCTCGAGCAGTTCGCGCAGGCGTCCCAGCCACATTTCGCTGGTCTGGGCTCCCTGGTTGACCCCCTTGTAACGCCAGTGCGCCGCGATGCCGCGTTCGGCCACGGCATCCATCCGCTCGGTGCGGATCTGAATCTCCACCCAGCGGCCGCCGCCGGCCGAAACGGTGGTGTGGAGCGACTCGTAGCCGTTGGACTTGGGGATCGAAATCCAGTCGCGCAGCCGTTCGGTATTGGGGATGTAGTAGTCGGTGACGATCGAGTAGACGGCCCAGCACTGGGTCTTCTCCTCCTCGGGCGGACAGTCGAGGATGATGCGCAGCGCGAAGATGTCGTAGACCCCTTCGAACGGCACGTGCTGTTTGTGCATCTTCGTCCAGATCGAGAAGATCGACTTCGTGCGGCTCTTGACGTGGTAGTTGAATCCCTGCCGGTCGAGCCGCTCGACGATCGGCGCCAGAAAACGGTCGATGAAGGTCTGGCGTTCGCGCTCGGTCTCCTCCAACTTGCGGTGGATATGCTCGTACTCGGCCGGTTCGAGATAGCTCAGGGCGATGTCCTCCAACTCGCTCTTGATCGAATAGAGGCCCAGTTTGTGCGCGATCTGGGCGTAGAGGTTCATGCTCTCCCAGCTCTTCTTGCGCCACTTCTCGCGCGGGAACATCCGCAGGTTGCGCATCACTTCGAGGCGGTCGGCCAGTTTGATGAGGATCACGCGCGGGTCTTCGGAGTAGCTCACGATCAGGTCGCGGAAGTTGGCCGCCTGCTCCTTCGAGACTTTCAGCCGGATCTTCGAGATGTTGCTCAGCCCCACGGTAATGCCCAGCACCTCGTCGCCGAAGCGGCGGCGGATTTCGGACGTCACGCCCATCAGGTCGCCCGGCTCGCCGCAGGCGGCGAGCCGCACCACGTCGTGCAGGATGGCCGCCAGCGTGGAGTTGCGCCCCAGTCCGATTTCGGAGATGACGATGCGTGCGACGCCTGCGGCGTGATCCAGCAGCGGAGATCCGTCGTAGCGCACCTGTTTTTCAAGGCATTCGGCGGCATATGCCAGCGCCTCGTCGACGAGCCGCTGCGTGGTCTCGGAAAAATTTGCGGCGACGAGCGTCCGCAGCTCGTCGTAACGTGTCGTCTCCATAGCTCTGCACGATTTTAGCGGGATGCCCCGTTAACCTAACGCAACAAAGTTACAAAAATTTCACAAACCCCGTGCTTCGTCGCACCGTCGACACCTCTTTTCGTACGGGTTCCGTGCGGAAGGCCGGCGGAGCACGGCGAACGGCCGGCAGCACAGGCCGTGCCGAGACCCTGCCGGAGTCGGACGGAGGGGTGAAACCGCGGGCATTCCCCGAAATACCGTCCCGCAACGAAAGAACGGTGCAATCTTTGTTTCGACAGCGAAAAACTTAATTTTCCGCCAAGCCGGGCGCAGAGCCGAACTCGCACAGGCTACGCCGAGGCGGGAAAACGAAGAAGAAAATCTCGAAGACGATGATCCATACTACCGATTTTATCGCTACATTTGGCGTGAAAACCAAATGGAAGCACCTCATGGCCGAACAGAAAGTCTACGTCCCGACCGTCGGGGAAGAGGTCGCCAACGCCGTATCGCACGGCGTGATGCTGTGTCTGACGCTCGCCGCTCTTCCCTTCGCCGCCGTGCGCGCCTACGTCCACGACGGAACGCTGGCCGCCGTGGCCGCCAGCGTCTTCGTCATCTCGCTGCTGCTGATGTTCCTCGGATCGACCCTCTACCACTCGATGCACCCCGCGTCACGCCACAAGGAGGTGTTCCACATCCTCGACCACATCTTCATCTACGTCGCCATCGCCGGAACCTACACCCCGATCGCACTGTCGGTCATCGGGGGCTGGCAGGGTACCTTCATTACGGTACTGCAATGGGCGATGGTACTCTTCGGCATCATCTACAAGTCGCTCGCCCGCCGTTCGATTCCGGCGATCAGCCTGACGATCTACCTGGTGATGGGATGGACGATCGTCTTCTTCATGCCGCTTTTCGTGCGTCACGCCTCGATGCCGCTGCTCGTGCTGATCGCCGCGGGAGGCGTGCTCTACACCGCCGGCGCATGGGTCTACGCCCGCAAAGGGTTCCGCTATCACCACATGGTATGGCACCTGCTCATCAATCTGGCGGCGATCTGCCACTTCACGGCCATCGTCTTCTACCTCTACTGAGATACTTATCCGCGCAATACTCCGCGATGTTTCGTGTCGGACTGCCGGAAAGAACGGGGAGAAGACGAAGGTTAAATTTGCGTTAAGGAATCCTTACCTTTGCGTTAATTCTGCGCGCATTACGTGAGAGAACCGACTTTTCGGTCTAAATTTGTCCTGCCTAACGAACGTTTTCGGAATGTGCGGCGCACGCCGGGCGGCGGAAACGAATTAAAACGGATTTATGGACCCGATTTACACAGTGATTATCGCCATTCTGGCAGTACTGGCCGTCTCAGGCCTCTTCGTCGGCGTCACCAACGACGCCGTAAATTTCCTCAACTCGGCTATCGGATCGAAGGCGGCCCCCCGCCGCGTGATCCTGATCGTGGCATCGATCGGAATCCTGGTCGGCACGCTCACGTCGAGCGGCATGATGGAGGTGGCGCGCAACGGAATGTTCGATCCGGGGATGTTCTCCTTCCACGAGGTGATCCTGCTCTATCTGAGCGTGATGTTCGCCAACATCATTCTGCTGGACCTCTACAATTCGTGGGGGCTTCCCACCTCGACCACCGTGTCGCTCATCTTCTGCCTGCTGGGCGCCGCGATCGCCGTTTCGACCTTCAAGATCGCCGGCAGCGACGCACTTTCGATGGGCGACCTGGGCGAGTTCATCCACACGGGCCGCGCATTCGGCATCGTCGCGGCGATCCTGCTCTCGGTGGTCATCGCGCTGACGGTAGGTACGGCCGTGATGTACGTCTCCCGCCTGATCTTCTCGTTCCGTTACACGCGGGCCCTGAGCCGCTACGGCGCGCTGTGGTGCGGCGCATCGCTCACGGCAATCATCTACTTCGCACTCTTCAAGGGACTCAAAGGAACACTATCGCAGACGGCCTTCATCCATATGGTCGAGAACCATATCATCCTCTCGCTACTGGTCTGCTGGCTGGTATGCAGCCTCATCCTCTTCTTCGTCCAGCGTTTCAAGATCAACATCCTGCGCATCACGATCCTGGGCGGCACCTTCGCCCTCGCGCTCGCCTTCGCCGGAAACGATCTGGTGAACTTCATCGGCGTACCGATCGCCGGCTGGGACGCCTTCCAGATCGCCCGCCACGCCGGCGACTCCGCGATGACGATGGATGCGCTCAACGAGAACGTTCCGGCCAACTTCGCCTTCCTCGTCGGTGCGGGCGTGGTGATGATCCTCACGCTCTGGACGTCGCGCAAGGCGATGCACGTCACCGAAACCGAACTCTCGCTGGCCAGCCAGAACGACGAGCAGGAGCAGCGCGAATACGGTTCGTCGGCCTTCGCCCGCGCCATCGTCCGCGCGACGCTCAACACCAACCATGCCATCGAGCGGGTCGTTCCCCAACGGCTCCGCGAGGCGATCTCCCGCCGCTTCGAAGTGACGGACATCGAACACACCGGCGCACCGTTCGACATGATCCGCGCCACGGTCAACCTCACCACTTCGGCACTGCTGATCGCCATGGCCACATCGCTCAAACTGCCGCTGTCGACCACCTACGTCACCTTCATGGTGGCGATGGGTTCGTCGCTGGCCGACCGCGCCTGGGGACGCGAAACGGCCGTTTACCGTATTTCGGGCGTGATGACCGTCGTGGCGGGATGGTTCGTGACGGCGCTGGGCGGCTTCATCATCGCCTACGTCGTCGGACTGGCACTCGTCTACGGAGGAACCGTCATGCTGATCCTGCTGACGGTGCTGGCGGGCTACATGCTCGTCCACAGCAACTTCATCAAAAAGACGAAGAGCGCCGAAACGACGACCGCCGTCACGAACGAAAACGTCGTCGAAGAGATCGCCACGGTGGTCAGCTCGACGATCAACACCGCCACCCGCATCTACGACCGCACGCTGCTGGCCGTCTTCAAGGAGAACCGCAAGGTGTTGCGCGACCTCAACCGCGAATCGTCGGAACTCTACGAGCGGATGCACGAACGCAAATACCGCATGATGTCGACGCTGCGGATGCTGCGCGAGAGCGATCTCGACACGGCGCAGTACTACGTGCAGGTGGTCGACTACCTCAACGAACTGACCAAGGCGCTCACCCACATCGTGCGCCCCGCATACGGCCATATCGACAACAACCACGAAGGGCTGACCCGCGAACAGACGACCGATCTGATCCGCGTGGGCGACGAAGTGGAGGCGATCTACCGCCGCATCAACGCCATGCTCACGACCAACGACTTCGGCGACATCGACCTGGTGCTCTCGATGCGCGACCGTCTTTTCGAGACCATTTCGGACGCGATCAAGAGCGAACTGCGGCGGTTCAACACCTCCGGCAAGGGGAGTACGAAAGCCAGTATGCTCTACCTGACGATCCTCAACGAGACGCGCACGATGGTGCTCCAGCTGCGCAACCTGTTGAAGGCACAGCGCCACTTCCTCGAAACGAAGGGCGTCATCAAGAGCTGGCTCTATTACGCCAAATAAGCGGAATCATTTCGTATCTTCGGCTGACGCCTCAGATACTCCGGTCTCGGCAAAACGCAAACGAGTTTGCTTTTGCCCTCGCTTATCCGTATCTTTGTCGGGCGCGTCCCGAAACCGGACCGTTCACCGCAAACGGTCCGGTTTTTTCATACAGTGCGAAGCCCGCCGCACATGCTGCGGCAGGCGAAACGGAACGCATCGCACGCTGAGCAACGAAACAAAGACGACATCATGGATATAGCCAAGACCAAACGGCGCGAAAACATCGCTACCTCTGGCAGCTGGAGGACCTGCTGCGGGCGCTGCAATTCAGCCCCGAAGCCGTTCACTCCCAGCTCATCGCCCCCCGCAACCTCTCCCAGCCGGAGCAGCGGCTCTATCTGGAATGGTATATGGACATCGCCGACCTGCTGCGGCAGGAGGGCAAGGAGCGGCAGGGGCACCTCGACCATACGCTGCACCTGATCGCCGACCTGCACAACCTCCACCTGCAACTGATGAAGCTGCCCGCCGGGGCCCGCTACCGCGAACTCTACGCCCGCCTCGAACCCGAACTGCCCCGCCTGCGCGCGGTGCTGGGACGCAACGAGACGAGCGACACCGAACTCTGCTTCCGGGCGCTCTACGCGGCGATGCTCTACCGTATCCGCGGCGAAGGAGGCCAGCAGGCCGTCGCCGACACGGTGGAGTATATTTCGCCCGCGATCGCCGAACTCGCTTCGATGTACGGCAAGGTGGAGCGGGGCGAGATCGATCTCTTCGAACGGGAAAAATAGCCGCAGACTGCGGCGAAGCGGAAACTGCCCTGTCGCATGGAAGAAGGGGTTGTCGCTGGCTGCGACAACCCCTTCTTCGGATTACGGACTCTTAAAAACGGCGCAGGCGCAACCCCGCGGCGTCGGACGGCTCGCCGCGCAACCCCTGCGACGGCAATTCGCGCAGGTCGGCCACCGAGGAGAACCGCGCGAGGGTGCCACGCGGAGAACCTGCGTCGACCGACAACCGTTTCTCTATGCTCCGGCGTTCCGGACGGAAGGCGCCGAGCGAACCGTGACGGCGGCTGCGCACGGTTTTCGCTACCGTACCCGAAGCTGCTGCGGAGGTGGTGAAAGGTTCCGACTCGAAAATCTTCGTCGTCCGTCCCCCGTTGTAACCGAACGCCACGGCGACATAGGTCGTCGACGGTTCGAGCATATCCGTGAAATCTACGGTACGATTGCCCGAATAGAGCGAATAATCGAATAATCCGTATGCTTTGAGAATATCCATATAGACTTCGGCATAAGCCTCCTTGCCCTCGTCGTAGGCCGTATACTCATCGTAGACGAAGACGTCGGCGAAATAGACCTCGTCGGTATTCGACGGCGTTACGTCGAATTTGGCGCCCGAAGCCGTAACGTCGCGGACGTTCAGGCCGATCGTCATCGTCGAAGGAACAAGTTCGGAGGTTCGCTGCACCGCGCTGGCGACCTCCGTCGTGCGTACGCCCTCGGTGCTGACGCCGAAGACGACGGCCACGTAATCGGTTCCCGCGTCGAGGTCGCCCATCGCCAGATCGGCGTCGGTGTCGACCGTCACGTCGCCCGTCCAGATGTATTCGTTGCCGGCCCAGTCGATCTCGTAGCCGTTCTCCATCTCGATGAAGGCGTCCGCAATGGACGAAGGCGTATTTTTGTCGAACAGCTCCTTGCTGCACACGCCGATATAGTAGCGCGTAGCCGCATTGGACGGCCGGACGGAGATGTCGAATGCCGTCACGGAGACATTCCGGAAGGAGATGCCGAACGTGCAGTCGTCCGTCGGAACGAACGCTTCGGTACGCACCGTCTCGCGCGTCACGCCCGTCAGCGGCCTGCCCTCTTCGGTCAGGGCGAACGCGTAGACCACGTACTCCGTATCGGGCGAAAGTTTCGTGAATTCGTAGCCGTCGGGGCCGATCGAGAGAAAGTCGGTCCAGTCGAGATCGTAACCGCTGGCCTGGTAATAGGCCGCCGTCTCTTTCAGGTCGGCGACCACCGAAGCGACGATTTCGGCGTCGGTACCCCATGTGTCGAAATCGGCCTTCGCCGCCAGATCGAAATAGTAGAAGCAACCCGTATTGGAGGGCGTCACCTCCACGTCGCAGGTCGATTCGGTCTCTTCGTGCGCAATGGCGAACTCGCAGGAGAAGGGCCCGGTGCGGAACTCGGTCTTCGAGATCGCCGACGTGGCGACCCCTTCGGCTGTCATACCGTAGGCATAGGCGTAATAGTCGGTGTCGGAAGCGAGTCCGGAAATCGTCTGTTCGCCGGTGGGGCCTGTCGTAAGGAACATGTCCAGCATCTCGGCGAACGTCTTTCCAGCCAGGTCGGCCTGCCCCTGTATGTACTCGATGTCGCTGCGGATATAGTCGGCCTCGGTCGCATAGCTGTCGAAAAGCGACTTCTCGACCACCATCGGAACATAGCTCGCGGTATCGTCCGACGGCGTCCACGCCACTACGGCGCTGCTTCCGTCGATACCCGACACCCGAATGTCGAAGGTGAGTTCCGGCGTTTCGGGCGCCGGCTGCAAGAGGGTCACCACTTTCTTCTCAGCACCCTTATAGGTCAACGCGACGTTGGCGATGCGTACCTCGCCCTCGCTCGGATCGAACGAGAAGCCGATCCGGCCGGAAACGGAGTAATCGAACGAATGCACCCACGCATCGGTCGTCGAAGCGGCGATAGCCTCGCCCTCGACCGGATTTTCGACCTCGTATTCGAACCACGACGTTCCGCCTTCGGGCGAAACCGAAAGGGGCGACGCTGCGACCGCCTCCGGAAGTTTGATAACGGGCGCCGGCGCCTCGGGCGGTGCGGGATCGTCGGTGTCGCTGTCGCTGCAACCGCCGGTAAGAAGCGCCGAAGCGGCGAACAGAAAAGTCAAAAAACGTTTCATAGGCAAAATGGATTTTATGTGGCGGTAAAACGGGGCTTTCCGAAACGCCCGTCGCCCTGTCACGGTTAAAAACGATCGATCCGCCGTCCGGCCTGCGGTTTCGCTCCGGAACGGCTTGCGGCCGGATTCGGGATCGGGCACACAGGCAAATATAGCTTAAAATAATTTATATCCAAACAACGTAACCCATTGCATTTCCAGCAGTTGAATTACACTTCCGAGCCGAAAGCAGCGGTTTTCGCACGAATCGGAAGGAAGAATCGGGATTGTCGGGGCGGATCGGTCGCGGACGGAGCGATCGGGTTACGGATCGTAACCTTTCGTTTTTTCGATCTTTTCCGGAATCATCCCCTTCCGTTCCGTGCCCGAATTCCCCTTTTACTGCGGGATACCCCTTTCCGCCGGAGCATCAGTCCGTTGACGGCGGCTGTTCATAAAATGTTGATAGGTTTTCCCTGCGAACGGCTGCGGCGCTTGCAAAAGCACTATATTTGCATACAAAGGATGACGGTTCCTTGCCGCCGCGTCATGCGGCGGAGGGATGAAAAGGGAACGCCTGTGCAATTCAGGGACTATCCCCGTAGCTGTAACTTCCACGACAAAGGCCGCACAATCTCCGCCACTGCCGCCAGCGGGCGACGGGAAGGCGTGCCGGCCGGAACGAGTCAGAAGACCTGCCGTCCTCCCTTCGTTCGGAGCTTTCGGGTCGAAGAGCCAGACGATGCGATCTGCCCTGCGGGGATTATCTGCCCGTACCGGCGCGGTCGCTGTCGTATCGCATTCATTCCCGCAACACCGCAGCCGAAATCGCCCTTTCCGACCGTGACCGGTCACGGAGCATCCGTGCGCGCCGGAAGCGCCGCAGAGGACGATTCGACAGGGATTGTCGCCATGAAGGGCGGAGAGGAGACTCTCCGTAACGCAAGTCCGACGGGATTTCATGCCGACGCCCGACCTAAGATAAGTCACCCCCTTCCGTCGGACGCATGTCAACTATGAGCAGTTCCGAAATTTTCATCACCAAGCGCGACGGCAAACGCGAGCGTTTCTCGATCGACAAGATCCGTGCGGCCATCGCCAAAGCCTTCCTCTCGGTCGGGAGTTTCGCCACCGACGAGATGCTCACCCAGATTCTGGGACGCATCCGCGTCGCGGACGGCACGACCGTCGAACAGATTCAGAACCAGGTCGAGACGGCGCTGATGGCCGAACGCTACTACAAGGTGGCCAAAGCCTACATCATCTACCGGCAGGAACATACCGAAGACCGCGAAGTGCGCGACAAGCTGCAATTCCTGATGAACTACTGCGAGGCCAAGAACCCCGCCACCGGCTCGAAATACGACGCCAACGCCAACGTCGAGAACAAGAACATCGCCACGCTCATCGGCGAGCTGCCCAAGCAGAACTTCATCCGTCTCAACCGCCGCCTGCTGACCGACCGGTTGAAGGAGATGTACGGCAAAGAAGTCTCCGACCGTTACCTCGAACTGCTCGACCGCCATTTCATCTACAAGAACGACGAGACGTCGCTGGCCAACTACTGCGCCTCGATCACGATGTATCCGTGGCTGCTGAGCGGCACGACCTCGATCGGCGGCAACTCGACGCGGCCGACCAATCTCAAATCCTTCTGCGGCGGCTTCGTCAACATGGTCTTCATCGTCTCGTCGATGCTCTCGGGCGCCTGCGCCACCCCCGAATTCCTGATGTACATGAACTACTTCATCGCGCAGGAGTTCGGCGAGGACTACTACCGGCGCGCCGACGAGGTGGTCGACCTCTCGCGCCACCGCCGCACGATCGACAAAGTCATCACCGACTGCTTCGAACAGGTGGTCTACTCGATCAACCAGCCCACCGGCGCACGCAACTTCCAGGCCGTCTTCTGGAATATCGCCTACTACGACCGCTACTACTTCGAATCGCTCTTCGGCGAGTTCCGTTTCCCCGACGGGTCGCGCCCCGACTGGGAGGGGCTGTCGTGGTTGCAGAAACGCTTCATGAAGTGGTTCAACGCCGAACGGCTCAAAACCGTGCTCACCTTCCCCGTCGAGACGATGGCGCTGCTGACCCGCAACGGCGACGTGATGGACGCCGAGTGGGGCGACTTCACGGCCCAGATGTACGCCGAAGGACATTCGTTCTTCACCTACATGAGCGACAACGCCGACTCGCTGTCGTCGTGCTGCCGCCTGCGCAACGAGATCCAGGACAACGGATTCAGCTACACGCTGGGAGCGGGCGGCGTCTCGACCGGTTCGAAGAGCGTGCTGACGATCAACCTCAACCGCTGTATCCAATACGCCGAGCGGCAGGGCATTCCCTATCTGTCGTTTCTCGAAGAGGTGGTCGACCTTACGCACAAGGTGCAGCTGGCCTACAACGAGAACCTCAAAGAGCTGCAACGCAAGGGAATGCTTCCGCTCTTCGACGCGGGCTACATCAACCTGTCGCGCCAGTACCTCACCATCGGCATCAACGGCCTGGTCGAGGCGGCCGAATACAAGGGGATCGCCATCGTCGACAACCCCGACTACGTGCGCTTCACCGAGGAGATTCTGGGGTTGATCGAGCGCTACAACCACAAGTACCGCTCGAAGGAGGTGATGTTCAACTGCGAGATGATCCCCGCCGAAAACGTGGGCGTGAAGCATGCCAAATGGGATCGCGAGGACGGCTATAAGGTGCCGCGCGACTGCTACAACAGCTATTTCTACGTCGTCGAGGACACGACGCTCAACATCGCCGACAAGTTCCGCCTGCACGGCGCGCAGTACATCTCCCACCTCACGGGCGGCTCGGCGCTGCACATGAATCTCGAAGAGCACCTTTCGCAGCCGCAGTACCGCCACCTGTTGCGCGTGGCGGCGCAGGAGGGATGCAACTACTTCACGTTCAACATCCCCAACACGGTCTGCAACGACTGCGGACACATCGACAAACGCTATTTGAAGGAGTGTCCCCGCTGCCACTCGACGAACCTCGACTACCTGACGCGCGTGATCGGCTACATGAAGCGCATCAGCAACTTCTCGCAGGCGCGGCAGCAGGAGGCTGCGCGGCGGTATTACAACCGTCCGGAACGGATCGAGGGCGGCGTCGAAGAGCGCAGCGTGGCGGCACCGCGACGCGACGAATAGACGACGGCCATGCTTCGTTACACCGACTACGACATCGTGTTCCGCGAGATCCCCGACGAGACGAC
>ENA-OVGQ01003492-OVGQ01003492.1-human-gut-metagenome-genome-assembly--contig:-NODE-3492-length-12195-cov-15.745305_pt1 | contig 12195 bp, 7 predicted proteins | sample MGYA00237774_ERZ505427 | MGnify/ENA primary metagenome ERZ505427 (study PRJEB26158, sample SAMN06016404) | human gut metagenome | biome: human gut; feature: ankylosing spondylitis patient; material... | reverse complement strand
CCGCAGCCGCCGGAGCGGTGCTTAAGCCGCAAGGCGGGAATTGTGCGGTGTTGCCTAAGTAATAAAGAATAATGAATCATTGCAGTGTGCCACCCACGGCGCTTTTTAATCAGGTATGCAGCCCCGGCGGGATTTTTCTCTCGCCGGAGCTGCATTCCTGTTTTTATTGTGGTACTGCTGGCACCACACCTGCATTATTCTTCTTTATTCTTTTAGGTTCTTACTGCTGGGTGGTAACTTCCACAACCTGGCTGGCCATATCGCTGAAAGCGGCGTAATCAATGCCCAGAGCGGCGGCAGTTTCGGTGTTGACGGTGATGATGCCGCCATCCATTACATGGTATTCAGGAACGTTGCCGCTTTCCAGGATATCCAGCACCATATCAGCGGTGTAGGTGCCAAGTTCGGTATAGTTGACTCCGCAGGTTGCAAAGGCACCGGCAGTAACAAAGCTGTCGGCACCGGTGTAGAACGGGATACCCGCTTCAGTCAGCGTCTCGGAAACAGCAGCTGCGGCGGCCATAACCACGTTATCGGTCGGAGTAAACACAGCGTCAGCCTTGCCCACCATATTGGCGGCGGCGCTCATGATTTCATCGTTGGTGTTGCCGGTGCCTTCCACATAAGCAATGCCCTTTTCATCCAGGTAAGCCTTTGCTTCGGCAATGGGGGTGGTGGAATTGGCTTCGGAATTGGAGTACAGCAAGCCAACAGTCTTGACATCCGGGTTGATTGCCAGCATCATATCCAGGATGAACTGGGTGTTCAGCGCGTCAGAAGTACCAGTGACATAATCCAGGCCGGTGAGGTCTGCAGCGGCAGGGTCGCTGATGGCGGCGTACACAACAGGAATCTGATCTTCGGCGCAGGCATTGGCCATGCACTGGGCTGCCAGGGTGGCAATGGGCACCACCGCATCATATCCATCGGAAACCACCTGGGTGCCGATCTGGTTCAGCGTGGTAGCGTCGTTCTGGCCGTTAAAATCTTTGTACTCAATGGTAATGCCCTTTTCGGCGGCTTTGGCGTCCAGCTCTGCTTCCACAGCGGTGCGGATCTCATCCAGGCTGGCGTGGTCCAGCTGCTGGACCACCGCAATTTTGTAAGACTTTGCGGTATCATCTGCGGCAGCAGCTTCGCTGCTGGTGGATGTAGCGGTATCGGCGCTGGAGGCAGCGGTAGAAGTGGTGGCGGCGGTGGAACCGCAGGCGGCGAGGGTGGCGAGCATAGCGGCGGCGGACAGAACAGCAACAAACTTTTTCATGGTAAAAGCTCCTTTTTATCATTCACATTTAAGGTGTATCGGCGGTTTGTTCCCGGCAGTGCCGGGGCGGGCAATCAGTTTGCCCGGCGCCATCGCTCCCGCATGGTGGTAATGCTTTGCTTTTTCATGGTGTTACTCCTGTTTGTGGTCTGTGCCGGGTATAACAAAAAGCCCTTGCACAGAAATAGCTTTCTGTGCAAGGGCAGATCAATCAAATAATCTGTGGTGCCACCTTGCTTGCTGTGCCATAAACTGCACAGCCGCTCTGCGGAGAACTAACATTCCCCTGCCCTGTAACGGAGGCTTCCGTCAACGGATACTCAGCCCAGCTTTTCCCCGTGCCCTCGGCGAACCATTTATCCACTCCGCTTACCACCCCGTTCCCAGCATCGGGGGCTCTCTGTGCGTGCGCCTGTGGTTTTACTTTCGCTTCATTGGTTTAAAGTATTTATAGCACAAAGGCGCGGCCTTGTCAACGGGAAATTTTAATTTTCTGTGTCAAAAAGTACAATCAGTTTTTGGCAATAATCCATAAGCGGCTTTTCTTCGGCCTGCACTTCGGGCTTGATCAGGCCGTTCTGCTCGGTGTAAGGGGTGTCCTTGTTGTCCAGCGCCAGGAACAAATCCGCCCCTGTGGCAATAAATTCTTTGCCCGCAGCTTCCGCCAGCGCGGTCAGGTCGTAATAGTCGTTCTCGGCATCATCGCCCAGCAGGCCGCTGCTGCCGCGCTGGGTATAGATCGTCAGCATGGAGCAGACTTCGCCCTGCACGGGGGAGCCTTCGCCGTTCAGCAGCATGCCGAAGCGGCTGTAGTTGGCAATATAATTGCCGTCCTTCCAGGCACTCTGGGTCACATGGCCGTTGCTCAGCTGGCCAAAGAATTTATCGTCCGGGTACTGGCGCAGCACAAAGTTCATGTTGTCCATCATGGCAAGGTCGTCGCGGTCCATCCTGCCCTTATAGGTGGTGTTCACCTGCAGGTTGGCATACAGCTGCTGTACCTGGGCATAGGCATCGCCAAAATAGTCTGCCATCGCATCGGGCTGTTCCTCCATAGCGGTCTTGAACAGCTGCAGAGCAGTCGTCATATCCTCATCCCGCAGGGCCTGCACAAAGTCCGCAATGCTCTCTGCCGGTTCGATCTCCGTATCTGCCAAAGCCAGCAGGCCATACATCGAAACTACGGTATTGCGCTCGTTGCCCAGCCCTGCCACATGGATAGTGCCGCCCTGCTGGCGGTTATACTGGTACAGCCAGCGCCAGTATTCGGCTTCCGCATCCGCACAGCTGCCCTGCAGCTTCAGGTAGTGGTTCAGCCAGTTTTCATCGCCCGTGCGCAGGTACTGCTCCAGCACCTGGGTTTCGCCCACGCCGGTTTCCACCAGCTGAACATTCACCCCCTGCTGTTCGTGCAGGTACTGGAACAGCGCCTTGCGCATGGCAGTGTTCTGCGGCTGTCCGCGGGTTTCTCCGGCCAGAAACACGCGGTAATCCGCATTACCAAAATCGGCATCTTCCAGCGGGTAATCCCAGTAAATGGGTGTCGTGTTGTCTTTCAGGTAGGTGTGGACGGTGTCATTCTTTTTGCTCTGCACTTCCACGGTTTCGGGCACAGCGGTTTCCTCACCGTCAGCCGTTTCCGGGGTAGCGGTACCGGCGGCAATGGCTTCCTCTGCCGTCATATCAGTATACAAAAAGTTCTGCAAAACCGCAATGTTGGCAGCCCAATCAGGATCCATCATGGGGCGGTCATCCATGCCGTTGCGCACGCCATAGGTGCCCTGCACCGGCATGGTCATCTGGTCTGCTGTCACGCCCAAAAAGCTCGGCAGCTGCACCATCAAGGCAGCGATCTCAGTTTTTGTAAAGTTGGTCTGCACCACCGGCAGGGCGGCGTCCAGCAGGTCGTTCAGCTCGGTGACCGAAGCGCTCTTGATCTGGTTCAGCACCGCCTGGATGACGGTGCGCTGGCGGGCCACGCGGTGCCAGTCATCATCAATGGCGCGCAGGCGGGCATACTGCAATGCGGTATAGCCGTCAAAGTGGTTCCAGCCTGGTTCCACCTTGTTGACGATCAGCATCGAGTTGGAGGGAACCTCCCAGTTCAGCGCCTTGGCTTCGTCCTCAGTCAGGTTCAGGTCGATGCCGCCCACGGCATCCACAATCTGAACAAAGGAGTTAAAATTGAACCGCACATAGTGGTCCACCTGCACGTTGAAGCAGTCTTCCACCGTATCCATCGTCAGGCGGGCACCGCCGTAACGGAAGGTGTGGGTGATCCAGTCGTACTGGCCCTCGTACCCATCCAGCAGAATCGGCACACCGGTGGCGCGCTCAATGGAAACCAGTTTGATGGTATCGTCCTTGATGTTCAGGGAGCACAGAATTAAACTGTCCGCGCGGGCATCGGAGCTGAACTCTGTGGTGGCTTTTGTTCCGTCCAGCTCGTTCAGATGGGTAAACGCATCCCAGTCGTTCACGGCATCGGTGCGTTCATCAGTGCTGATCAACAAGATATTCAGCACATCTTCGTCCGCAAAGGGGCTGCCCTCCGGCATCTCCATTTCGTCATTCGTGGCCTGGGTCAGGCCGGTGGTATCCAGGTCCTGGTCCTCCTTGGCATCAACGGTGCCAACGCTGTCCACCGTGCCGTCATCGTAATGAATCAGATCCAACTTGCCGTTAATGTACAGCACCGCCAGCAGCACCAGCACCGCCAGCGCCGCAGCAAACACCGCCAGCAGTTTCCGCCACAGGGGACGTTTCTTTTTGTCCGGCGTTTCCGGTGCTGTGGTTTCTGCCTTGGGTTCGTTTTCAGTTCCCGGCTGGGCCGCATCCGCGGCCGGTTCGCTTTCCGGCTGCGTCTGCTCCGGCTGGGCCTGCTGCTCCGGGGCAGCAGACTGCATCTTGTTTTCTTCGTCCTTCATAACTACTTTCACCCTTGTTGTTTTTGGCCGCGCAAACGCCGCAGGCCCGCCCGTATCCCACAGGAATAATAGAGAAAAGCCAGCCCCGCAAAAATGCTGACCGTTAAACTGCGCCAGGTAAACCACCCGTGCTGGATGGAATGGGTGCGCAGCAGCGCCAGCCACACCGGTGCCATCAGGGCGGTAAGGCCAATGGGCAGCGCGCGCAGCAAAGCTTCCTTATTGCGCAGGCAAAGCAAAAACGCCGCAATGCACAAAATAACCACCAGCACCACCGGCCACAACAGCCCGCGCTGGCTTAATGTATCCCCCACAAAGCGGAAGATGTTCCCCCAGCTCAGCTCCATGCCGTGCCAGGTATCCGCCGTGGTGCGCACCCCGGCCTGGTGGATGGCATCGCCGATGATATCCTGCCCGGTAATCAGGGTGGCCAGCACCCATTTCAGGCCCCAGCACATGGCATAGCCTGCCCCCCAGCACAAGCTGCCGCCGATGACCGGCAGACACTGCCTGGCACCGGATGCCGCCCGCTGCGGCAGGCAGCACAGCCACACCGCCACCGGCAGCCCCAGCGTGATGATGGGGGTGACCAGCAAATCACAGAATGCCGTACAGGTACCCAGCACCACCAGGGCAATGCTCAGCTGCCCGGCGCGGCGCGGCCTGGCCAGCACCCACGCGCAGCCCGCATACGCAATACAGAAAGTGGTAAAATACTGCACCTGATGTGGCACCCAGAACACGGTAACCGCCAGCTGGCTGACGGCAAACCACACCATGGCCCGCAGTCCACACTGCCGCCGCAGCTGCCACAAAATAACCGCCAGCAGCGCAAACAGCACCAAATACTGCACCACGCGCACACCGGTGATGGACATAACGCAGAGCAGCGGCCGCAGCCAGATCAGGTAGCCGTGCCAGTACCGCGCATAGGAGAACGGCACCAGATGCACTGCCTTTTGGGCACCGGTGGCCAGCGGAATGGTGCGCTCGCAATAGACAGCAAGGTCACCGGCCATCGTTTCAAAGTTATCCACGTTATAGGCCGTTGCGGTCATCATGGCGGTCAAGGGATCCTGCTCGCCCATGGCGGCCGCTTCAAACAGCATGATGGTATCGGTATAGTTATCCATCTGGAACAGCTTAAAGCCGAAATATTCAGGGTAAAGCCCCTCCTGCTGGATGGTTTGGGCTGAATCATACACATGTTCCAGCACCGGCTGGGCCGGCAGCGCGCACGCCCCCAGCAGCAGCACAAACAGCACTGCCACCGTGGCTGCAAACGCCGCCAGCAGCTGCAGGGGCGTGGTGTGCCGCACCGTTGGGTTTGTTTTGATTTCCTGCATAGCATTCCTTTTCTTTTGGGAAGATTGCAAAAAAGTTACAAATCTTTTTTGGTTATTATACCGTATTATTCCGCCAGTTTCAATAGCGCAGAACTGCCGAAAGTTGTGCAATCCCCATCACAAAATTTGCACATTCCCGTTACCGGGCGTCCGCCTGGCGCGAAACGGAGAGCACAATGCCCATTTCGCCCAGCAGCATCATCAAACTGGTACCGCCGGAAGAAAAAAACGGCAGGCTGATGCCGGTGTTGGGGATGGTGTTGGTAACAACGGCAATGTTCAGCACCGCCTGCAGCACCACCTGCACCACAAAGCCAACGGCCAGCAGCGCACCGAATTTATCCCGCGCGCGCACTGCGATGGACATGCCGCGCAAAAACAGCAGCAGGAACAGCACCACCGTCAGAGCCGCGCCCACAAAGCCAAGTTCTTCACACAGAATCGAAAAGATAAAGTCGTTCTGCGGTTCCGGCACATAGAGGTATTTCTGGCGGCTGTTGCCCAGCCCCAGCCCGGCCGCGCCGCCAGATGCAATGGCGTACAGGCTTTGGATGGTCTGGTGGCCTTCGCCCAGCGGATCGGCAAAGGGGTCCCGCCAGGAGGACAGCCGCCCCATGGCATAGGGCACCAGCTCCGGCAGCAGCACCACCGCCGCCGCAATGGCCCCGGCCCCGGCAATGCCTGCCAGGGCAAACCACTTTAAGCCCGTGCCGCCCACAAACATCAGCACCGCGCCGATGCCCAAAATCAGTAGCGTGCCGGACAAATGCGGCTCCAGCAGCATCAGCACCGTAACCGCCCCCAGGATAACCATAAAGGGCAGCACCCCGGTTGCAAAGGTCTGCATCCTGTCATGGTTGAGGGAGATGATGTGGGCAAACACCAGCACTACCGCAAACTTGGCGATCTCGCTGGGCTGCAAGGTGCCCAGCCCCGGCAGCACGATCCACCGCTTGCAGCCGTTATATTCCGGCATGAACAGCACGATTGCCAGCAACGCCAGCGATACCCCCATGATTGGCCACGCCAGTTTGTGCCAGATGTGGTAATCCACCAGACTGGCCGCGTACATGGCCGCCGCACCAAACGCCGCAAACAACAGCTGGGGGCGGATGTAGGTATAAGCATCCCCGCGCCGGTACAGCGCCACCGCATACCCGGCTGAAAACAGCATCACCAAACCATAGCACACCAGCAGCATCAAAATGATCAAAAACCAGATATCCGGTGCCGGCTGCCCGGCCAGCCGCTTTTTGATGACCGTACGGGCCAGTGCCGCTTCTTCTTTCAATCCAAAACCCCCTTCCCCATCCAGCGTGCAGCGGTTTATTCCGCCACACCCTAGTATATGTACGGGAACGGGGGCTTAATCATTCCTGGGTATATCCAAGGCAACACCGCACAATTCTCGCCTTACGGCTTAAGCACCGCTTCGGCGGCTGCGGCACGGCATCTGCGTTGCCAAAATGCTCGATAATGTCGGGTTGCGGTACCCGCATCGTGCTTCGGGGGCAAAAGCCCCTCGCACTCTGCGACCGCTGCCCCTGCTTCGGTTCGCTGCATCCGCCACTGGCGGCGCTCACCTTTGCAGCATCCAGTATTATCTGCGCTTTTGGCTTAGCATCTGCCGCACCTCGCTCGCCGTATCGGCACTTAGAATTATGCGGTATTGCCCCAAGCTTACTGGGCCTGATCCGGCAACAGAACAGCGGTCACACAGACAAACGTGCCGTTTGTGCCGCCGGTGCTCATCAGGGTCAGGAAGGTTTCCTTATCACCGGGGGTATTGCCGGTATCAAACAGGCTGCGTTCCTTAATGCTCTGGCTGAACTCCGCATAGCTGTAATAATCCGAAAGTTCCCCATAGCTGGCGGGGGTAAAGGCATTCTCGGTGCCTGCGGCATCGGTATTATACACTGCCACAGCACGAAAATGGTAGGTCACATCACTCAGGTACAGGGTGAACTCGGCATTCTGGCTGAAGTTTGTCTGGTCCGTCAGGCTTGCCAGCGAGGCATCCGCGCAGGAAAGCACCGTGTTGGACGGCATGGAAGCGTTCAGGTAGTTGGTGCCGCTGATGGCAGCGCCATCGCCCGGCTGGGAGCCGCTGTACACCAGCTGGCCGTTCTGGCCGGGGAACGCAAGATAACCGATAATTTTTTCGTTTTCTGCCGCAGCACATTTCAAATATGCCTGCGCCTGGGCATCAAACTGCTCTGTGCCGTAATTTTTATAGGCAGGGGCTTTCACGGTGCATCCACGGGTCAGCCCCAGCAGCACCGCAGCACCCACCAGAACCAGCAGGGCAATAACAGCCACTGCGGCAATCGCTTTGCGGCGGTGGCGGCGCTCGGCACGCTCGATCATGGCAAGGCTGCGGTTGTGGATGGCATCCTGTTTGGGTTCCTGCTTTGCTGCCAGGGGGCGCGGCACTGCCGGTTTGGCTTTGCGGCGGTCAGGGAAGGTAATGGTGGGCTCTTCGTCCTCCCCGTCATCCTCATCGTCTTCAAACAACTGGCTGGCGGCGCGCTGGAATTCATCGGTGCTGCGCGGCGGGGCTTTTTCGTCCGCCTTGCGGGCTGCTTCCAGCGCGGCGGGGTCCAACCCTGCCGAAAAATCCGGGATATCATCATCCAGGATAGAAGCTTTTGGTTCCGGCTCCGGCAGGGGTTCCGGCTGCGGTGCAGCGGGCGGTTCCGGGTTGGGCTGCTCCTGCTGCTTTGCTGCCTGCTGAGCCGCCATGGCCTGCTCCAAATCTGTACGGGAAATTTTGATGGTGCGGGTGGCACACAGTTCCAGGTCCGGGTCCAGCTCGCTTTCTGCGGCGCGGCGGGCGCGCGCTTCGGCGGCAGCCTGCGGGCCTGCGGTGCGCAGGTCCAGCGGATCCGGGGTTGGCTGCGGCGCGGCAGGCTGGGCGATGGGGCGTTCAAAGGTAATGGTCCCGGTGGGGGTAGCCTGCGGTTTGGGTTCAGTGGGCTGCGCATCGTAATCGGGGACCGGTTCTGCATCGTAGCTGTCCGGGGCGTTGGGCTTAACCGCCGGTTTGGCCGGGGCAGCCTTGCGGCGCAGCGTAAAGCGGAAACCTGGCCTCGGCTGGCCTTCGCCGCTGACCAGCAGCAGCGGGCGCTCCCGCCCCGGCTTGAAGGTAATAGCGGAAGGCCCCAGGTGCATCCCCAATGCACGGCGGCGGGCCAAGTCCAGAATATGGTTGGCGATTGCCATATCGGAGATTTCGGGGCTCAGGGCACAGGCTGCCGCGCCGATGCGGCTGCACAGCAGCACAAAAGGCGCCTGCCCCACTGTTGCGGGCATATACACGGCGGCATAATCCGCATTGGCCAGCAGCAAAGCGCTTTGAGCGCGGCCTGCAGCGGCCTGAACCATATCGCCGGGGAACTTTTTGAGCAGAGCTTCCGGCGCGGCAATGCGGCGGGCGTTCGCCGGGTTCAGGTAGGTCTGGTTGCCAAAATCGAACGCTGCTTCGCTGTGCTGCAGGCCGCGCAGGGCGTTGCCCAACAGGCGGCCGGTGGCTTCGTCCGCCGCAACAAGCAGGCGGCGCTTTTTCAGCAGGGCATCCAGCGCGGCCTGGGCCAGGGTGGTATCCTCAAAGCCGTAGCAGGCATCGCCAAAGCGGGTGCGCAGTTTCTGCACCCACTTTTCGCAGTATTCATCCGCCATTGCCTGGGTGGGGGCTGACGCCTGCACGCAGACAAGGTATTCACCATCGCGCTCCTGCAGGCGCAGGCTGGGGCTGCCCTCGGCCTGGGCGTTCTCAATGATGGAGTTCATCTCCGCTTTGGAAAGCCCAAACACACGCAGGATTCGCATTTGGATTTGCAGCATTAAAACACCCCTTTGGTGGAAAGTTGAAGTTAGGAGTCAGGAGGGAGGAGTTAGGAGTTTTGCCGTGCCACAAAGTTGGCAGAAAACAGATTAGAAATTAGGAATGAGGAATTAGTAATTGGTGGGTGGTTTTTGCTTTCTCATTGCCTATTAAAGTTATTGTTAAATATCAAGGGTTTCGGGTTTGACATCTTTGGAGGGGACGGGGTGGGCGTTTTCGGGAGGGATATCAAGGGCCATGCGGCGCAGAAGGTCCAGAGCGTACAGGGCGGCGCGGGTGCGGATGATGCTGCGCTCGGCATAGCCGCCGAGTTCCAGGCGCATCAGCCAGGCTTTGCCGCTGCGGGCATCCGCACCGGCCAGATAGACGGTACCTACCGGTTTGCCCGGCAGTGCGCCGCCGGGCCCGGCAATGCCGGTAATGCCCACGGCCAGATCTGCCCCCGATGCCTGCAAAGCGCCGTAAGCCATCGCCACGGCCACTGGGCCGGAAACCACGTTATACTGTTCAATCAAAGTCGGGTCAACACCCAGCAGCTTTGCCTTGGCGGCTTCGGCATAGGTCACAAAGCCATAGCCGAACACCTCGCTGGAGCCGGGCACATTGGTGATTTTTTCTGCCACAAGGCCGCCAGTGCAGCTTTCCGCGGTGGCAGCATGCAGCCCTTTTTGCTGCAGCAGGTGCACCACAGTGTATTCCAGCCCCGGCACATCCACATCATACGCATTGGGGCCCAAAATCTTGCGGAACTCCGCAATGCGGGCATCGCAGGCCGTTTCGGCTTCCGCCTCGGTTGCGGCGCGGGCCGTCACACGGATCTCGCTCTCGCCGGTTTTGCAATAAATGGCTGCCGTGGGGTTTTCGCTGGCGAACAGCGGGGAAACCTTGCTGGCAATGCTGCTTTCGCCCCCCAGCACCCGCAGCGTTTTGGAGTGGATGGTACAGTTCTGGCGCTGCAGCAGCACCGGGCGGATATCCTCCGCCCACATGGCTTTCATCTCGCGTGGAACGCCGGGCATCAGCACGGCAATGCAGCCGTCATCCTCGAACCAGGCACCGGGTGCGGTGCCATGGGCGTTGGGCAGCTTGTGCCCCTTGGTGGGCACCATGGCCTGCTTGCGGTTGTTGGCCGTGGGGGTGCGCCCGCCGCGGCCGGTACGGGCAAAAAAGTCCACGATCTTCTGCCATTCTGCTTCATCAAAGTGCAGGGTATCGCCAAAGGCTTCGGCCACGGTCTCCTTGGTCAAGTCGTCCTCCGTGGGGCCAAGCCCGCCGGAAAACACCAGCAGATCGCTGCGGCTTTTGGCTTCCTTTACCAAATCACGCAGGCGGCCAGGGTTATCCCCAATCACATGCTGGTGCAGCACGCTGATGCCCAGTTCCGCCAGTTCGCGGCTCAAAAACTGAGCGTTGGTATTGACAATATCGCCAAGCAGCAGCTCGGTTCCTACACAAATGATCTCCGCAGTCATGGTTCGTTCCGTCCTTTATCCAAGGGTAATTTTTATCTGGCGCTGTTAAAATTCCGGGTCATCCCCGATGCGGATGGGGATTTTCTCCACAGTTTCCGCCGCAATCCGTTCCAGCTCTGCCAGGCCGGGCATTCCGGCTTCGGCGGCTTCGATCTCCGCCAGGCTGGGCTTGGTTTTGGGGTGCGGCGGGGTAAAGATGGTACAGCAATCCTCATACGGCTCAATGGAGGTATCAAAAGTACCGATCTTGCGGGAAATAGCAATGATCTCGGTCTTATCCATGCCGATCAGCGGGCGCAAAATCGGCAGGTTCTGCGCGGCGTCGGTGCAGGCAATGGCCTGCATGGTCTGGCTGGCAACCTGTGCTAGACTTTCGCCGGTAATCAAAGCTTCCATCTCGCTCTGGTCGGCCACCAGTTTGGCAATGCGCAGCATGCTGCGGCGCATGAGCACGGTAAACAACACATCAGGCGCATTATCGCGGATATACTCCTGCGGCTTGGTATAGGGCACCACAAACAGCTGGCAGTTGCCGGTATATTCTGCCAGTTCGCGGGCCAGGGCGCGCACCTTCAGTTTGGCGCGCAGGCTGGTGTACGGCGGGCTGGCAAAGTGGATGTGGTGCAGTGCAAGCCCGCGGCGCGCCATGCAATAAGCTGCTACCGGGCTGTCGATGCCGCCGGAAAGCAGGTTCAGCGCACGGCCGCTGGTGCCAACGGGCAGGCCGCCCGCGGCTTCCACCTTGGGGCCATGGATATATGCGCCTTTATCGCGGATTTCCACCATGATTTCCAGCTGCGGCTCATGCACGTTCACCCGCAGGTGGGGGTGCTTGCCCAGCAGGTAAGCGCCCAGTTCGCGGCACAGCTCCGGGCTTTTCATCGGGAACGTTTTATCCGCGCGCTTGGCTTCCACCTTAAAGGTGCGGATGCCGCGCAGCGTTTCGCCAAGATAAGCTTCCGCCGTGGCGCAGATCTCGCCAAAATCCTTGCTGCAGCAGGCAGCGCGGCTCATTTTGACAATGCCAAAAATTTTGGAAATACGGCGGAACGCTTCGTCCATGTCCAGGTCATCTTCCAGTGGCTCAATGAACACGGTGGACTGCGCCTGGGTTACCTTGAATTTGCCCAGGTCTTCCAGCCGGTAGCGGATGCTTTTGGCCAGGCGGGCTTCAAATTTGCTGCGGTTCAGGCCTTTCAGGGTCATTTCGCCCTGATAGGCAAGGATGATTTCTTTCATGTTTATGGCAAACCTTTCGTGTCTGGTGTTATGGTTTCATTCAATAGCGTTATGGCAATACCGCATAATTCTAAGTGCCGATACGGCGAGCGAGGTGCGGCAG
>ENA-OVGQ01003491-OVGQ01003491.1-human-gut-metagenome-genome-assembly--contig:-NODE-3491-length-12202-cov-4.835103_pt1 | contig 12202 bp, 7 predicted proteins | sample MGYA00237774_ERZ505427 | MGnify/ENA primary metagenome ERZ505427 (study PRJEB26158, sample SAMN06016404) | human gut metagenome | biome: human gut; feature: ankylosing spondylitis patient; material... | reverse complement strand
ACACGACGCTCTTCCGATCTTGAGCACGTCGAGCTTATGGAAGCTCTTGCACAGGTCAACGACCTGAAGGATCTTCTCATTTGCCATGATTCATCTTCCTTTCTGCCAGAGCGATGAGGCGGCCGCCGGTGAAGGTCATCGCAAAGTAGCACAGCGCCGCGATGGCCAGACACTCCAGATTTTTATAGGTCACGGCGATGACGTCATTAGTGCGGAACATCAGGTCCGCAATGCCGATGACGGAAACGATAGAGGACTCCTTGATGACGGTGACAAACTCATTGCCGAGGGCGGGGAGAATATTGCGGACAGCCTGCGGCAGAACCACAAGGCGCATGGCCTCTCCGCTGCTGAAGCCAACGCTCCGGGCGGCCTCCATCTGACCGGGGTCCACGGCCTGAATGCCGGAACGGATGATCTCCGCTACATAGGCGCAGCTATTCATGCTCATGGCCACAATACCGGCGGTGAACCGGGAGAAGTTCGGAATCCAAGAGACATCCGGAATGGTAAAGCCAATCATAGGCAGGCCGTAGAAAATGAACATGAGCTGGACCATCAGCGGCGTACCGCGGATAAATTCGATGTAGGCCACTGCCAGCCACCGCAGAGGCGGGATGCGGCACATCCGCAGCGTAGCCATCAGCGTACCGAACACCGTACCCAGCAGCACGGCAAAGGCGGCAATGATGAGGGTATTGACAATACCCTCCGTAAAGAAGCTGCTGTAGCGCTCCAGCAGCTTTGCCATGGTTTCAAAAAAGGTCATGGGGGAAGCTCCTCCTATCGTATTAAGAATGCCGGGGATGGGGAAAGGCAGTGGGAAAGGACAGGCACGAGCCCCGCCGAGATTTTTCGGCGAGGCCCGCTGTTCATTTACTGTGTAACTTACAGACCCATGCTGGCGGCCAGCTCAACGGCCTCGTCATAAGCCTTCTGGTAGCTGCCATCGGCAGTGACCTTGTTGATGACCTCGTTGACAGCGGCCACCAGATCCTCGTTGCCCTTGGCAATTACGGCAGCCTTGCCGAAGGAGGCTTCCTCAGCGGTGAACTCAAAGTTTGCGACCTCAAGACCGCCGTTGCTGGTGGCAATCAGGGACTCGCCCACGGCCTGATCCACAACGAGACCGGCGATGTTGCCATTTTGAACCTCCAGAGCCAGAGCGGGATACTTCTCAAGCTCGAACAGCTCGCTGTCGGGCAGAGCGGACTGAATCAACTGGGATTGGATGGTGCCCTTCTGAGCGCCGACCTTCTGACCGGCAAGGGCTTCCTTGGTGGAATACACATCGGCGTTACCGGTCTTCACAACGAGAAACTGGGCGCTGGTCTCATACAGATCGCTGAAGTCGATCTCCTCGGCACGCTCGGGCGTCTTGGTGAAAGCGGCAATGCCGATGTCCACCTGACCGGACTTCACAGCGGGGATGATGCCGTCAAAGGACATATCCACAACCTCCAGCTCTACACCGAGGGAGTCAGCGATCTGCTGGGCCAGCCACATATCGCAGCCGGCGAAGTTGGCGTCCAAATCCTTGAACTCGTAGGGAGCGTACTGAGCCTCCGTGCCGACAAGCAGCTTGCCGTTAGCCTTGATCTGATCCAGCTTGGAGGAGGTGGTATCGGCGGCGGGCTCCTGCGTTTCGGTGTTGCTGTCAGCGGCGGGGGCATCGTCCTTCTTGCTGGAACCGCAGCCGGTCAGCATGGCCAGCAGCATCAGGGCGCTCATAGCCAGCGCCAGAGTTTTCTTGACCTGTTTCATAATAAAATCTCCTTTTCTTTTCATCCTGCGGAGCTGTGCTCCGTTTCCTTATGTGAATGATTATACACGTTCTATCCGAAAATGCAACAGTAAAATTGCATAATATAAAGTTAATTTTGAATATTTATTTATACATCATGCAAAATATACACAATATATGCATAAATTATGCATATATGCACGCAAAATCAGAAGGAGAGCTTCTCCATACGGTCAAAGGCTTCCTTCAAATGATCCAGTCCAACGGTGCAGGCAATGCGGAAGCAGTGTGCGCCGGTGCTGCCGAACACGCCGCCGGGAGAGACCATGATGTGTGCCCGCTCCAGCAGGGCCTTGCAGAATTCCGTGTCGCTCAGCCCCGTTTTCTCGATTCCGGGGAACAGGTAGAAGGTACCCTTGGGGCGTACCAGACTGAGATAGGGAATTTTTTCGATGCGGTCCGCCGCGTAAAAAATGCGGTCCCGATAGGCGGATACATAATTCTTGCGGATGTCCTCACGAATAGACAGCGCCTTGATGGCTGCCCGCTGGGAAATGGAGGGCGCGGTGTAAATAAGGCAGTTATTCACATCGTTCATGGCCCGCAGCAGCTCCGGCTCGGCAATAATGGCACCGACCCGCCAGCCGGTCATCAGGAAGTTCTTTGAAAAGCTGTTCAGCGTAATGACCCGCTTAGCAAGCCCCGGAAGGGTACGGATGGGAATGAATTCCCCTTCATAAAGATAGGTGGTGTAGATTTCGTCCGCCGCGATGAGCAGATCGTGCTCCTCAGCCACCCGGCCCAGCAGCTCCAGCGTTTTCCGCTCGTAGCCCATGCCGGTGGGGTTGCAGGGATTGTTGAAAATGATGGCCTTGGTCTTCGGCGTAATGGCGGCCCGGAGGCGGGTCTCATCCACAGCCCAGCCCTCCTCGGCATAGGTGGGGACCTCCACGCATACGCCGCCGGCCAGTTCGATCTGATTGCGGTAGAGGGAAAAATAGGGGGAGAAGACAATGACCTCATCGCCGGGGTCCAGAATGGCCATCATGACCAGCGCCATGCCAAGGCAGCTCGAGGCGGTGATCAGAACATGATCCGGCGTTAAGGGCTGGCGGAAATCCTCCTGCCAAGCCGCGCACACCGCATGAATCAGCTCCGGGTCGCCCATGGGATTGCCGTAGTGGGTATAGCCGGCTTTTGCGTCATGGAACGCGGCGTCAATGATGGCATCGTCCGTGATGAAATCCGTATCGCCGATGCTCAGGTCAATGACGTCATTGTAGCGGGCCAGTGCCTCGGTATCAAGGCTTAGACCGGCGTCAATGCTGCGGAAGCGCTTTGCGATGAAATCGGAAGTGGTTTTCATTGGTTTGCTCCTTTCACCCGGGGAATCACGGTGGAACCGTTGGGAATGACATAGGTGGATTTTCCGTCAAGCTGCGCGGCCTTCAACAGCTCGTCCAGATCGGAATAGGCGTGGATACCCATGGGGGCAACGTCCTTGGGATCAATGGAGGAGTAGAGGAAAATGCGATAGCGCTGCGCTTGCTCGCAATTCAGGAAGAAAATGTAGCCGGCCACGGTGAACGCCTCCCGGAGCCGCTGCTCCAACGTACCGTCCTGAAGGTTTTTGGACCAGTCGAAGTATTCGGCGGGGCCGCCGCCCTCCGGGGCCTCAATGAACAGAACCAGCGTACCGCCGGGCTTCAGAGCGGATTCCACGTTGTCAATGGTCTTGGTGCCCTGATAGAGCGAAATATCCTTGGGGAAGCCGCCGCAGCTTGTAACAATGGCATCGGCCTGACAGGGAATGTCCACCCGGTAAATGTCATCCGCCGCCTGACAGGCCTGCTCCCACGCGGTCAGGTAATGGCCGGAAAAGATTTTGGCCAGCTTCATCTGGGCGTTCATGACCAGATTGACCATGAACAGATTCTTGACCATGCCCGCCGCTTCGCACATATCGGCGTGGAGCGGGTTGCCGGACAGCACGCCGTTGCCGATGGCGGGGTTGGTGCAGAGCTTGGTGCTGTCAAGGGAATAAGCGTGGTTGTGGCGGATGGTTTCCAAACCGCTGACGCCGGGAAGAATGCTTTTCCGTCCACCGCCGTAGCCGGCCATCACATGATGGGTAGCCGCGCCAAGGCAAACTACAAGGTCTGCCTCCGCCACGGTGTGGTTGATCCACACCGGCGTTTTGTGGGGCGTTGTCCCGAGATATACAAGGTCCTTTGCTTCGCAGTCATGGTTTTCCACCCGGATGCGGTCATAGACCCCGTCTGTCACCAGCGTCCGCAGCTCCTGCTCGTTTCCACCGATGTGGGTGCCGTTGGCAATCACGATAGTCAGATCGAAGGGCTTGACGCCGCAGACCTCCAGCAGATAGTCCACAAGATGCGGCACCACTAAGTCCTGCCGCATCCAGAAGCGCGTCATATCGCTGACCACCAGCGCGACCTTGAGGCCGGGAAGGGCCAGATTTTTGAGGGGCTTGCTGTCAATGGGGGCCTCCAGCGAGGAAATCAGGGCGGAGCGGATATCGGCAATGGGGGGCGTTTCGCTGCCGTGCAGCTCCGCGAGAATATCCGCTTCGTTCAGCGGCAAGGAAACATGACCGTGACCATAGGCAAATTCATAGGTTTTCATAGTGTGACCTCGTATGATTATACAAAATAAAATACAAATAATGACTAATTATACACTCTATTCCGTGGGATTCAATATGGAATCGCCCATCGGACCGCCAAATATGCGGGGAACAGAATCGGCTTTCTTGTGTTTTCTGACCAAGGGAGCGGAGATTTACGTCCGGGCGGCAAGATAGGCGTCAATATCAAAGGGGAGCAGGGCGGTGGTGGCCTTTAGGTACAGGGGGTGGTGCGGGTGCCCGGACTTTAAAAGCGGCCCGGCGGTGAACCACTGTGCGCCCGCGGCCTTTCCGTCGGAGGCAAAATCGCGCATACAGTCCGTGAGATAATCACGCTTTTCAATGATATTCCCCCAGGCCGCCCAGATGGCAGGGGTGTCCGACAGGGACAGCAGATAGCGGAACGCCTTGCGGTTTTCGGAGTGGAGCGCCGCGCTGCACACCGGCTCCATATCGTCTGGCCGGGTGGCGCGCTGGGCGTAGACGTTGAACATCAGGAAGCTGTCATAGCCGTTGTTCAGTGCAATTCGCTGGGCGGATTGCAGCGTGGGGTCCAGCGCGTCCGGCGCGGCGGTGGAGGGGTTGATACCAACGCAGATCAGCGGATGAGAGCCACGGGTACCCAATATGTAACGGTACTCCGAATAGGTGTTGGGAACATAGAACCAGCGGGACACATCATAGTCCGGTGAGGGCCGCAGTGCGGCCTCCAGCGCGGGTTCAAACAGCACAAGGGAGGCAGCGTCCGTTGGGCCGTGGGGGATATGGGGCATAAAAAGACTCCTTTCAGCAATATACATAATAATTTGATTTTAACATAGCGGCGAAAAAAAGACAATCGGGTCTATATTTGCGGCGCTGATTATGGTAGAATGGAAAAAACATTTCTGAGCGGAGGAAGCTATGCTGACAATATTGATCGGCCGGGCGAAAACAGGAAAATCAGACTGGGTCCTGCGGAAAATCGCGGCGCTGGGAGAAAGCGGGCAGCAGATTTTGCTGGTGCCGGAGCACGCCTCCTATCAGGCAGAGGTGGATGTGTGCCGCGTCTGCGGCGACCACGCCAGCCGGTATGCGGAGGTGCTGAGCTTCCGCAGACTGGGAGAGCGGGTGCTGAGCATCACCGGCGGTATCTCCGATGTAACGCTGGACAGCGGCGGCAAGCTGCTGACGCTTCAGCGCGCCCTGTTGGAAACGGCACCGATGCTGACGCTGTACCGCCGCCCCTCGCAGAAGGTGGGCTTTTTAGAGCAAATGCTGGCCCTGTTTGACGAGCTGCAATGCTATGAGGTCACGCCGGAGCGGCTTTATGAGCAGGCGCAGTCCTTGACCGGTGCCACAAGGGATAAGCTACTGGACCTGAGCCTGCTGTACGGCGCCTATGAGGCACGTCTCCGGCGGCCTGGGCTGGATTCCCGGGACCGAATGACGAAGCTGTGCGAGCATTTGGAGGAGTCGGCATACGTCCGGGACAAGAATATCTTCATTGATGGCTTTACATACTTCAACGCGCAGGAGCGGCGCGTTTTGTCCGTATTTTTGCGGCAGGCGCGGTCTGTGACCATTACGCTGCTGGGGGAGCCGGACAGCCGGGAGGAAATATTCGAGCCGACGCTGAAAACGCTGGAGAGTCTGCGGCGCTTGGCGGATGAGGCCGGCAGCGAGGTTCGGCTCGAAACGCTGACAAATGAAGATACATCGGCGCTGGGCCATCTGGAGCGCTGCTTTTTCGGGGAAAACCGGCCCTATGACGGGGACTGCTCCATGCTCCATATACGGGAGGCCGCCACGCTCTATTCAGAGGTGGAGCAGGCGGCGGCGGATATCCGGCGGCTGCTTGCGGCGGGGAAGTGCCGCTGCCGCGACATTACAGTGGCCGCCAGAAACATGGCGGACTACATGGCTACTATCGAGGCCGTGTTTGACCGTTATGGAATACCGGCCTACGTCAGCCGCCGCAGCGACATTCTGGAAAAACCGGTGTTGAGTCTGCTGACAGGCGTGCTTGCCTCCATTTCCGGCGGCTATGAATATGAAGATATGTTTCGCTGGCTGAAAACGGGCCTCGCCGGTATCACGGCGGAGGAGTGCGATGCGCTGGAAAACTATGTTCTGAAGTGGGAAATTCGCGGCCGGATGTGGCTGCGGGAGGAGGACTGGACGGAAAATCCGGACGGATACGGCGCGCCGTGGAATGACCGTCAAAAAAACCGGCTGGAGCAGGTCAACGCACTGCGGCGGCGCATCGGCGGCCCGCTGGGGCGGCTGGCAGCCGGGATGAAAAGCGGCGAGACTGTGCGGGACTACGCAAATGCCCTGTACGATTTTATGGAGGAGCTGCAGTTAGAGTCCGTTCTGACGGAGCGGATGCACCGGCAGGCCGAGGCAGGCCGGATGCAGGAGGCGGAGGAGACCGCTCAACTGTGGGAAATTCTCTGCGGCGTGCTGGATCAGTTCGTGGAGATATTGGGGGACGAAAAGCTCAGCGCCGATGAGTTTGAGCGGCTGTTCCGGCTGGTTTTGACGCAGTACAGCGTGGGAACGATTCCGGTGTCTCTGGATCAGGTATCTGTCAGCGAGATTACCCGGAATGACCGCCACACAACAAAATATCTCTTTTTACTGGGAGCGAATGACCATGTGATACCCGCATCGGGGCAGACCGGCGGACTTTTGAACGAGGCAGACAGGCAGGCATTGGCCCTGTGCGGCATTGAGCTGGCCCCCAGCGGCATGGAGCAGATGGGGGTGGAGCTGCAAAATCTCTATGCGGCGCTGGCCCAGCCGGAATGCGGTCTGACGGTGAGCTATCCGGCGGCGGACGTCTCCGGCGGGGAGCTGCGCCCGGCGTTTGTAGTGGAGCGGCTGCTGAGACTCTTCCCGGCGCTCCGTTTGGAGCGGGAGCCGGTCAACAAGGAGTATCGCTTTACAGCAGTTGTTCCAGCATTGGAAATGGCTGCAAGAACTGAAAATGATGCTCTGAAAGCGTATCTTCGGCAGGAGCCGGACAACGCGGAGCGGCTGGAGGCCGCAGAGCGGGCGGCATCGCTCCGGCGGGGCAGTCTGTCTCCCGCCGCCGTTCGGGCTATCTATGGGGAGCGGGTCTCCATGACAGCCTCCCGACTGGAGCGGATGCGCTCGTGCCATTTTGCCTACTTCATGGAGTACGGCCTCCGAGCAAGACCACGGGAGACCGCCGCCTTTGACGCGCCGCAGATCGGCACATTTTTGCATTTCCTGCTGGAAAACGTGACCCGGGACGTACTGGCGGAGGGTGGCTTTGCCGCTGTGGAGCAGGAGGAGTTGCACCGCCTTGTGCGCCGGTATACGGAGCGCTACGTGGAGCAGGAGCTGCACAATTTCCAAAATCGAAATGCCCGCTTCCGATATCTCTTTGCCCGTCTGCGGACAACGGCTTATGCCGTGATCGATCAGGTGGCGGCGGAGCTGCGCTGTTCGGACTTTGTGCCTATGGCGTTTGAGCTGTCCTTCGGCGGAAAAAACGGCGCTCTGTCGGCCGTTACCATTTCCGAACCGGATGGGGAGCTGCGTGTCGGCGGCAAGGTGGACCGGGTGGATGGCTGGCTGCATGATGGAAGGTTATATCTGCGGGTGGTGGACTACAAATCCGGCAGAAAGAGCTTTGACCTTGCCAATGTCCGCATGGGACTGGATATCCAGATGCTGTTATACCTCTTTACGCTTCAAAAGGAGGGAATCCGCTATTTCGGACAGGAGATCGAACCGGCAGGCGTACTGTATCTCCCGGCCCGGGATGAGATTTTATCATTGGAGCGGAACGTGACGCCGGAGCAGCTTTTACGGGAGCGGGAAAAGACGCTGAAGCGCTCCGGGCTGCTGCTGGCGGAGCCGGCGGTGCTGTCCGCCATGGAGCATGACGCGCTGACGGAGCCGCACTATCTGCCGCTGCGCGTCAACCGCAGCGGCGACATCTCCGGCAGCATCGCGTCCGCAGCGCAGCTTGGCAGGCTGGGCAATTATGTGGATAAGCTGTTGCGGCAGATATCCCATGAGCTGCGCTCCGGCAATATTGACGCGGACCCCTGCTGCCACAGCGAGGAGGACAGCCAGTGCCGGTATTGCGATTGGGCACCGGCCTGTCACTTCCGGGATGGACAGGACCGGGACCATCTGCGGTACATTCTGCCGGTGAAGCCGGAGGAATTTTGGAAGGAGCTGGAGGAAGGAGACGATGACAGATGGCAAAGCTGAATCTGACGCCGCAGCAGAGCGCTGCGGTTGAAAACCGGGGCGGGAGCCTGCTGGTCTCTGCCGCCGCCGGCTCCGGAAAGACAAAGGTGCTGGTGGAGCGGCTGTTCCGCTATATTACGGCGGAGCACTGCCATGTGGATGACTTCCTCATTATTACATATACCAAGGCGGCGGCTGCGGAGCTGCGGAGCAAAATATCAGAGGAGCTTTCCCGCCGCTTGGCGGAAACGCCGGGGGACCGGCACCTTCGCAGTCAGCTATTGCGGGTGTATCAGGCGGATATCAAAACGGTGGACGCCTTTTGTACGGCGCTGCTGCGGGAAAATACACATCTGCTGGCACAGGACGGAGAAAAGCATACGCTGACGCCGGATTTCCGGGTGCTGGACGAAAATGATGCCGCGCTTTTGCGAAAGCGGGTGCTGGGCCGCGTTTTAGAGGCGTTTTATGAAAATATGGAAGCCGGAGCGGCGCTGCTGGCAGATACGCTGGGGGCCGGCCGGGATGACAGCGCACTGGAAAATCTGGTGCTGGAGACCTATGAAAAGCTCCAGAGCCATGCGTCCCCGGAGGCATGGCTGGACCGGAACCGAACGGCCTGGACGGCCTGCACCGGCGATTTTGACGAGACACCTTACGCGGATGCGCTTCTGCGGCAGGTGCGGCGGAAAGTGCACCACTGGTCCCAGAGTCTTCTGAAAGCGGCATCGGCCCTTGCCCTTGACCCGCAGAAGGATGATCTGTACCGGGGCTACGGAGAAAAATTCATCGCCGCGGCGGAGAGCATCGCGGAGCTGGAGACAAGCAATGGCTGGGAGGAAACACGGCAATGCCTTGCGGCGGTGACGTTCCCACGGCTCACAACACCCAAGGGCATGAAGGACGATGCCGAAGTACTGCGGCTGAAAAAGCTGTGGGAGGGCGCAAAGGGCGCCATGAAGAAATTGGGTACCATGCTGGACGTCAGCGGACAGGAGGCAATGGAGGATCTTGCGGCGATGGCGCCCGCCATGCTGGCACTTTTGAAGCTGACCGCTGATTTTTCCGAAGCCTACCGGCAGGAAAAGCTGCGGATGAACTGCGCCGATTTTTCGGATCAGGAGCATTTGGCGCTGCGACTGCTGCTCTCGGAGGACGGGGCCCCCACGGAGCTGGGGCGGCAGACAGCGGGTCGCTACCGCGAGATCATGGTGGATGAGTATCAGGACACCAACGAGGTGCAGAACGCAATTTTTCAGGCTGTATCCCGCGAGGGTCAGAATCTGTTCACTGTTGGCGATGTAAAGCAGAGCATTTACCGCTTCCGGCTGGCAGATCCCACGATTTTTCTTGACAAGTATAAACGCTTTGCATCGGCTGAAACCGCAGAGGAAGGCAAGGAACGCAAAATCTTGCTGTCTCAGAATTTCCGTTCACGGAAGGAAATTCTGGACGCAGCGAATTTCGTGTTTGCCAACATTCTCTCCACCGAAATGGGTGAGATGGAATACGGAGAGGATGAGATGCTTCACTTTGGAGCGGCTTATTACCCGGAGCGGACGGACTGCGATACGGAGTTCCATCTCATTGCCGCGCACCAGCGCTCCGAGGAGGAGACCCGCCCCGTCAAAAAGTTGCTGGCCGAGGCACGCTTCACGGCGCGGCGTATCCGTCAGCTTTTGGACGAGGGCTATCCCGTTACCGGGGAGGAGGGCACGCTGCGGCCGTGCCGCCCGGAGGACATTGTCATTCTCATGCGTTCCCCCGGAAGCCGCTCTGCCGTGTTTGCACAGGCGTTGGCAGAGGAGGACGTTCCGTGCTCCTTTGAGGACAGCGGGGATTATTTTCAATCCATGGAAATCTCCGTGACGGTATCTCTGCTGGAGATCATCGACAATCCACGGCAGGATGTGCCCCTGATTTCCGTGCTGCGGTCCCCAATTTTCGGATTTACGCCGGACCGACTTGCTGAAATCCGAAGTTGTGACCGCGAGGGCGATTTTTATGATGCGCTGCGGGCGGACACGGGAGTGGATTCGCAGAATTTCCTACAGGTGCTTACGCAGCTTCGGGAAACGGCCATGGACATCAGCGTGTGCCAACTTCTGTGGCACATCTATGACCGCTTGGCGCTGCCGGGAATTTTCGGCGCGATGGAGGGCGGTGCGCTCCGGCAGGAAAATCTCATGGCTCTGAGCCGCTACGCCGAGCATTTTGAGGCCAACGACTACCGCGGCCTGTTTGCGTTCATTACCCAACTGCGGCGGCTGCTGGACGCCGGAAATGCCCCGGCAGTCAAGACCACCGGTGGCAGCGGCGGTGTGCAGATGATGAGCATTCACAAATCCAAGGGGTTGGAGTTTCCCATTGTATTCTTGTGCGATCTGGATCACTCATTTTCCAATCAGGATTTTGATACGCCGGTGCTGGTGCACCCAACGCTGGGCTTAGGGCCGCACTGCATTGACTTGAAGCGGAAAATACGCTATCCGACCATGGCCCGGCTGGCGCTGGAGGAAACGCTCCGGCGGGAAAATCTGGCGGAGGAGCAGCGCGTTTTGTATGTGGCTATGACCCGGCCCAAGGAAAAGCTGATTTTAGTGGCTTCCATGTACCACACGGAAAAGCGATTGCAAAAGCTGACGGCCTACGCGGCCTGTCCTGCACTGCCGGAGGCGGTGGCCGAGGGCCGTTGCTTCGGGGACTGGATTTTGCTGCCGCTGCTGTGCCGCCCGGAGGCGGCGCCGCTGCGGGAAAGAGCAGGCGTTGAGGTCGAAAGCCTGTATACCGGCGATACGAGTCCGTGGCAAGTATTTATCCATGACGCAAATGACTACGGTGAAGCACCTAAAAAAGAGATACTTCAGGCAGAAAACGCCTCGGGACATACGGAATTTGACCCGGCAGTGCTGAACTACCGCTATCCCTATCAGCGGGAAACGCAGCTTCCGGCCAAGCTGACCGCCACGCAGCTAAAGGGCCGTGCGCTGGACGAAGAAATCGCGGAGGACGCGCTGCATACGCCCTATATCCGCCCGCTGACGCAGCCGAAATTCCGGCAGCAGGATCGGGGCCTCACCCCGGCGGAGCGGGGAACCGCCACGCATCTGGTGCTGCAATATCTTGATTTGAGGAACCCGAACGTGCCGGAGCAGGTGGCGGCGCTGCGGCTGCGGGCTAAGCTGACGCCGGAGCAGGCGGCGGCAGTGGACATCCGTGCGCTTGAGCGGTTTTTGTCATCCCCGCTGGCGGAGGAAATGCGTAGGGTCGCGGCAATGGAGCGCGAATACCGCTTCACGGTTTTAATGGATGCCCGGGATTATGACGGAATGTCCGTCGGCGGTGATGAAATTCTGCTTCAGGGCGTGGTGGACTGCTGGTTTGAGACGCCCGATGGACTCACAGTGGTGGATTTTAAGACCGATCGTGTGTTCACGGAGGAGGAGCTGACCGAACGGGCAGAGCTGTACCGGGGCCAGCTTTCGGCCTACACGCTGGCACTGGAACGGGTCCTTGAACGGCCGGTGACGCGGCGGGTTTTGTACTTTTTGAGCGTCGGCAGGGCGGTGGAGGTCTCCTGAGCGGCCTGAAGGGCGTAA
>ENA-OVGQ01003489-OVGQ01003489.1-human-gut-metagenome-genome-assembly--contig:-NODE-3489-length-12205-cov-3.302222_pt1 | contig 12205 bp, 8 predicted proteins | sample MGYA00237774_ERZ505427 | MGnify/ENA primary metagenome ERZ505427 (study PRJEB26158, sample SAMN06016404) | human gut metagenome | biome: human gut; feature: ankylosing spondylitis patient; material... | reverse complement strand
GTTCACCCCAAAAATGCGTTTGTGAATATCCAAATGCTATGCTCGCAAAACCATCTGCCAGCAGGTGGGGGGCTTTTGGGTCCCTCTTTCGTCCCAGTCGGTGGGAAAACCGGCTGGGGGAGTGAATCATGCTATGATTCACTCCCTGCTGCCATTTCGTGTTCACTCAGAAAAAGTGAATCATAGCATGATTCACTTTTGGGGAAAAACCGGTTTCGCTTGTTCAAAAAACAGAAGATAATCACTGCTGCTGGCACAGAAATCTGCTACAATAAAAGGAAAACGCTGCCCATAAGTGGTGGTTGGAGGGGAATACAATGCCAACGATTTTGATTGATGCAGATGGTTGCCCGGTGGTTGACCTGACGGTGCGAATTGGCCGGGCCCACGGCGTGCCAGTGAAAATCCTCTGTGACACAGCGCACCGCATCGAGCGGGAGGGTGCCAAGACACTGGTCTTTGACAAGGGAGCTGACAGCGTGGACTTTGCCCTGGTCAACCGGGTGCAGCCGCGAGATATTGTCATCACCCAGGACTATGGCCTTGCCAGTATGTGCCTGGTCCGACGGGCCAGGGTGCTCAACCAGAACGGTCTTGAGTACACAACCCAGAACATTGACGGTCTGCTAGCTCGTCGGCATGAAAACAAAAAGCTCCTCCGTGCCAGCAAGCACCCGAAAGGGCCAGCCAAACGCACGAAGGAGCAGGATGAGGCGTTCGCAAAAGCACTGGAAAAAACACTGTCCATTATAAATAAAAATCAACAAAATAATGATATTTTTCGGAAAACGTGATATTATAGATTTAGAGCAATGCAAAGCCTATTATTTTATAACTCTTTGAATAAACGTAAAGAAGGATGTAGAAATGGCTGAAATCATGGGAACTGTTACCTCTGTTAAGAGGTATCTTTCGCCAGAAAAAATAGAGTTAAAGATTTCTCCTGACTTGGGCGGTGAAAGTACAATAATTCTTCAACAGAACAGAAAGTATATAATTCCGGATTTTCAGCGGGAAATTCGTTGGGAAGAAAACAATTTGAGCATTTTGTTGTCAGACTTGTCTACCAGCCCTCGGTTCCTTGGAAATATTATTTTGACAATTAAGAAAGATGGAGACTGCCAAATAATCGACGGCCAGCAACGTACCACAGTCCTCCTATTGATTCTTGCATACATCAAAAGTCGATATAAGGAAAAGTTGGAGCCATTTACCCCTTGTTCTATTGAAAACCGAAGCTTTACTGGATTATCTGAATTGATGGAGAATGGTTTTGCGGATGAACTTCTGGAAAATCCTGCTATCACAAAAACAGATTATTATGGTCAGCGACAGTCTTTTATCAATCTATGGAGATGGTTGAAAAAAGAAGAATTGTTAGCCACATCAGCTACTGCAAAAACAATCCTACATAATATTGAAACGTCGCAGGTGAACATTATTGCCAGCCATGAAGATGAAAGCAATTCCAGTATTCGCTATTTCTTAGACGTCAATCTCAAAGGTGTCCAACTGGATACGGAGGATATTTTCAAAGCTCAAATTTTCTCTCTGAACCTATCAGATGATATGCTCAAGCTGTGGAGAGAAAATAAAGCGGCAATGTTGACCTTTAACCAAACAAAGGAAAAAGGGGGTACTGATAAAAAAGTTAAAGAGCGCTATCCATTAATGAAAGTTTATGAGCATTATTTCTATTGCGACCTATTCAAAAGCAAGCCGGAATTGGAGCAAGAAAAGTTAAAGTTCGGAGAAGATTTTTCTATCAGTGCGAATCTTCAATATGATGGAAGAAAATTTTTCAAAGGAACGCATTTGGTAGAAGTCTTGGGCGATATTGGCTATATAAAACAGTCCCTTCGGCGGCTACGAAAGGCAATTGATGTAATGAATGACATTGTGTCTAGTTCTGGACCCAGCGACAAATTCAAGCATTTGTTTCACTGTGACCAAAAAATAGATAGCAATCAAGTAACACTTGTATATGATTTTTTCCAAAGAATCCTTCTAGATAAAGAAGTTGTTCCCAAGATTTTAGTTCTTAAATACATTTTGGAATTTTTTGATGGCAATAATCATCAAAAGAAGGATTACGATTCGACCTATCCGATTTTCGCGGCAGCATCTTTATTTATTCTCTTCGCACCGAAAAAGGATGGCGAAAAATTTTATAAAATTGTACAAGCAAACGATTGGATTGATAAACTTAACGAGTGGATAAAAACATTTATAAGCGGAGTTGAGTTGACAAAGGGAAAAATGATGGCGGCTTATCGTTTTACAGAAGATGAAGAGGAAACAAACAATATGTTTCAGTCTGTCCGTTGCAAAGCGTTGGCCGTGCTCCATAACTATTTTGTCTTTAAAACGAACGCGGACAGAAAAAAATATGTCGACATTAATAACGTGGCCGAACTTTTAAGTTATCTTACCAATAAAGATGCTTACACGCTTGAACATTTCATTATCCCAAAAGGGAAAACGATACATATACAGACAACTCAAATTGACTTTCAGTATACGTTCCCGGGAAAATTTGGAAAATATCGTGATTTCCTATTTGACTATATTTTCATTTCAAAGAATCTCAACGGGAATATCGGACAGCTTTCGTTTACGGCAAAAGTAAAGAAACTAGACGAACATCAAGATGAAATTCATTGTGACTATTCTCTACGTTATCTATCGATACTGAAGGGGGCTGAGCTATTTACAAAGTTTCCAAACTTAGATCAAATCAACTCAGAAGAAGAAGCCAAAGAATGTCTTGATAGGTATTTTGAAGAGGATTTCACAGGGGCTTTTTATGAATTCGCCAAAAGCTTAATCGCTTCGATAGATTTGATTCCGTGTGTATAAAAAACAAGGGCTACGGCAAATGTATTGCCGTAGCCCTTGTTTTTTTATTCGAGGTATTCACTCGGATCGAAGTCCTCGTCATTGTTTTCGTAGTCAGTGCGTAGAATTGCAATACCGGCATTTGCGTATTCATTCATGCGTTTCAAAAGGTCACTGCCGTTGTTGATCTCAGGGCAAACGTGAGCAACCAACCCCTTTGCAACTGCAAAATTATCTTTGTCCACGTTATCTACTGCGCAAATATCTACAGTTTTACTTATGGGGACAGGAGTTGCATTGCGCAACAGGGCCACCATGATAGCAAACGTATATAACTGATATTTTGTGGAAAAAATCCCTTTTCCATTTACGATTTCATCGTAGAAGCCGCGACTTTCCGAGGATGCCTGAACTTTGGCAGTAGGTTTTATGAAAAAAAGCTCTTGTTCCGCCATTTTCAATATACCTCCTTGCTTGCAATCACCGTCTTGGGCCAGGTCTGATCACTGTGGTTTTCCAACTTATAGACGGTTTTGACATACGGCTTCAGCTCGTTTTGATACTTCTCAGTCAGATCACCGGTGGAGACCATAAAAATCACCTGCTTGCCCATATGCGGCAAGAAACGAGTAATTGCAGCACGATGTTCATCCGAAAACAGTCCAAGAGGGTTATCAATGATAACCGGTGCTGCAAAATCGGAGGAGCGATTCAATCCGGCAATATAAGAAAGGCTGATCACCTTAGACTGACCGGTTGAAGGGTTCAGCGTGCGGCCAGGCTCGATCTGATAGGTTTCGCCATTTGTAAGTTCAAGCAAAAGACTATAGTCGCTTGCAATCTTAATGCCTTTATACTTTTGGGGTGCGTTGGTGATTTGTAAGAAAACTTCGGTGGCATACTTTTCCACGAAAGCACGCTTTTCTTCCAGAAGACGATTCCGATACACACTGAAGATTTTTTCCAACGCAATGGTGTTTTCCAATTTTTTCTGGCACAAAGCGCCCTCTTTGTCCAACTGGCTGAGTTCCGCAAGTTTTTCTTCCAGCCGGGCAAGCTTTTCTTGGTCTTGTTCCAATAGAACTTGCGTTTTTGTGCGACGAGTTTCGGCCTCCTGCTTTTTTACCTCCATGTTGGCAATGTCCTGAATGATGCGCTCGCCAGCTTCTTCATTGAAAGAACCGATATCCTTTCGCAGGTGCTCAAATTCTTCCTTTTTGGCGGAACGCTCCTTTTCTTTCTTCCAAATTTCCTCGCTCAGGGAGAAGTAAGCGGCACGAGTCTGGAATCCGTGAGGTTGGTACTGCGCGCAGGCATTAAACAGGGCACGACGCTCCTTTTCAACGAGAATGGCATCGTCTGTTACCAAGTGATCCTGAATGAATGCTTGAATTTTTTCTTTGTGGGAATCCGTCATTGGCTCGCCACACACACAGATAGGCTGTTCCATAAGGCGAACGAGATACTCTTTCACCGGTTCGATGATATGGTATTCCGTAGGTTCGCTAGATGTATCTTGCTGCATTTTAGCAAAAATGGAAGCGGCCAACATGAGGGTGGCATTCTTTTGAAAGCATTCAGACTGTTCCTGCCGAGTACGTTTCAAGTCGTCGGTGAGTTGCTTGATTCCCTCAGACAATTTCTGCTTTTGGGTGACTTTCTCAGAAATTTCCTTAAAATCCTTCAGCTTATCTTCGTCCTTTTGTATCTGCTCGTTGGCAGCGTTGATCTCCTGCTCATATTGGCGCAACAAGGCTTCCTGCTCAGCGACTTGCTGGTCGGCTTCCATTTGCTGCTGCAGAATATCTTGATACTTGTTTTGGGTCTGAATCCAAGCATCTCGGTTTTTCTCGAATTCCTTTTTCAGCAGGCCGAGATCTTCTACTGCGTTATCAACTTCCTTAATACCAAGGACACGGGCAATGGCGTCTTTATACTGGCTTCCGCTGGCCGTACTATAATCGTTGATTTTTTCGCCGTCAAAGAAGAAGTACTGTGAGGCATCTTGATGTACAAGAGAATTGATAAAATCTGCTTTTTCATCCTCTTCACTGCTCAGCGGAACATCGTTCTTAATCAGTTCCAACGTGCATTTGAAGTCTTTGCTGCTTGGGGTAGCCTCCAGTTTCCCGCGCAGGTCAATGGTGCGAGAGATTTCGATCTTGTCAGAGCCGTTCTCAACAAACAGAGAAACCGCGGCATGATAGCACTTCTCCGATTGGGCATTTACATTGATCAGATCGTCGCTGTCTTTGGGACCGTACAGACAGAACAAAATTGCGGAAAAGAAGCAAGATTTTCCTACGTCATTGTCGGCGTAAAGGATGCTGATGTTCCGTTCACCATCAATGGGAAAATCAAAGTTGCATTCCCCATAATAGGCGCGATAGTTGTTTATGCGGAGGGAATTGAAAATCATTGGTCCGAATCCTCCTCTCCGCTCATATTTGCAATAATCTGTCTGATGGGGCCGCGAGTATGACGACTTTTCTGGTATACGTGGTCCTTCTCCACCTGGAGAATATTCTCTACGATAGAGGCATCAATATGGTATTCTTCTGCGACTTGGACAAGCAATGGATCCATCGTTTTGCCGACCTCCTTAAAAATCATACGGATTCAACTTCCGCTGAGATAAAAACTGATCGAGTTTTTGATGCTCTCGAATGCCATTGATGGCATCGTCTACCATTAAGTTGATTCGCCGATATTGCGCATCAATCATAGACAGAGCCATACGACGGTCCTCATCGCTGGTACTAGCCGGAAGAATGGGATAGACCAGATAGTCATAAATCCAAGCAGTCGTTTTACCCGGTGCAATACGAAGGACGCGGCCTCTGCGTTGAATAAACTGACGCTCAGAGGTAGAAGAACTGATAAAAACTGCAACATCGCAAGCAGGGATATCGATGCCTTCATCGAGACAGCCAACAGCCAACAGGATTTTACGGATTCCCTGTCGGAATTCCTTCAGGATTGTGGGGCGTTCTTTTTGCGCGTCCAGTTCTCCGGTGTATTTGAAATAGTATTTGCCCATCCGGTCCAGTTCTTTTCCCAGTTCGTCCAAATGGTTCAAATCATCGCCATAAATCAGAACTCGGGCAGAAGGGGAAATCTCGTCAAAAATCGTCTGCAGTGTTTGGACTTTTTGGTCGTTCTTCTTAAGCAGTTTGGCACGATCACGGTAGCGGCCTTCTATACGCTGTTGTAACCGCAGGCGATCTTTCTCGTCATCTTCCTGTTCCAGTGCGTGCTGAAGCTGTACGATTTCCTTTGAGTACGCTTTATACGACTCCCAGTCCTCTTCCGGCATTGCACAGGGAAGAACTCTATATTGGTATTCCACCAGGTAGTGTTCACGCTGGGCATCCTTGATCGAAAATTCGAAGGTGTTCTGGTGATAGAAATTCAGAATCTTTTCAGATCCAATTTCATCAAAGTTCCGGCGCGGCGTTGCACTAAGGCCAATGCGGTAAGCTGGATTCAGTTCCATGAGGCACTGAGATTTTGGAGCACCCATATTGTGGACTTCATCGCAGATCATGGCAAATTGTTCCGGTTTTGCCTGTCGCCACTTTGCCATGTAGAAATCGCCCTGGGCAGAATCATAGGTGGAAATCACCACGACTTGCTCTGGGAAGTGCGCCTGGATGAGGGATTTCAGCAACTCTTTGTGACCACGATAAGGGGACCCACACTTGATAATGGTGATATCAGGATAAAACAGGTGGACATCCGCTTCCCATTGTTCTACGAGTTCTAGGCTGGGAACACAGATAAGAAGAAGTTTCCAGGGGTCGATCTGGCTGATTGCGTACATTGCCGCCTTGGTTTTGCCAGAACCGGTTGCCATCATGAAAAGGCAGGAAAAGTCATTCTGCAGAAAAGCGTTTTTGGCATCCTCTTGGCAGGAACGCGGCTTGAAGTTGGGATGAATCCCGGCGGATACGCGATAAATGTAATCGACAGGATGTTCCGGTGCATTTTGAATCAACTTCAAGCGGGAGGCCTTGGGGAAATCGAATGTTACAATATTTCCGGCTGTCCCGTCCCACAATCTTTCAAAGCGCTGGATTTTCTGCTCTACCCTGGACTGCAATACCGGAATCCAATTTTGCGAAACCTCAAAGGATTCCTCGTTATTGATCCATCCACCAAGCGTTTCATTAACAGACCCTAAGAAAGAGATTGCGTTTCCGTCTGCGTCCTTGAAAATACCGAATTTTTCGTGGAACAAGTGATACGTGCCGGGATCATTGGGGTCTTTCCGAAGGCACACTTTAATGTCCAAGCGGTTGTTTTTGATGAGCCAACAGAGATTCTTGATGTTGGCAATATTAAGATCGATAAGACTCTGAGTGACAGGGTCGATTTTATCCTCTAACAGATGGCGGATATCATAGCCGAGGGCGATCTGGCGCTCATCTTCCGGGCTCAGATTCACACTGCAGACAATACGCATCCGTCCGCCGTTTTGAATAAAGGGATACAAACCGTTGGTGATGTAGCACAAGATGGAAGAGTTGAAATATCCGACAGCGCGGCAGTATTCAATACTCTCCTCCATGCAGGGAACATAGAATTCTTTGATCAGATCGTTTTCCCCGCTCCAGTAAGTGTCTTGGAATGACACTGTGCGCAGGCTCATGCCATCATCCCCCTTTCGGAAAAATATATTAGGAAAGTTCTTTCAGGAACGCCTCCACCTGATCGATGGTGTTTTCTGCGGACAGCGAAATGCGCAAAACTCTGGATACAGCGTCCCCCTTACCGATATCCTGCAATACATGGGAAGGCATACCCGCCGTGCAGGCAGAACCAGTAGAGATTGCGAACTTCGCGCTAACACGCTTCACAAAGCGCTCGTTATCAAAGTCGTCCTGATTAACTACCAAACTGATGACACCTGGCAGGTGATGTTCCGGATCTCCTAAAAGTTCCAGGTGCTCGTTGGATGCAATGATCTTCTTAGCGGCCTGCTCCAGTTTCTGAATATAGGCTGTCTGCTGTTGCTCGTTCGCAATGGCCAGCTCGGCGGCTTTCCCGAAGCCAACAATGTTGTGAACAGCCAATGTGCCGGCACGCAGACCGTGTTCCTGTTCGCCCCCGTGCATGAATGCACTCATCGGAGGAAGGCCATAATCGTCTCCCCGAATATAGGCAGCACCCACGCCCTTGGGCCCGTGGAACTTGTGAGCGGAGAGAGAAAGAAAATCCACTCTGGTTTGTTCAACGTTGATGGGCAGTTTCCCAGCTATTTGCGTAGCATCAGCGTGGAGTAACACCTGATGCTTATGTGCAACAGCCGTTAATGCGTCCATATCGTTGAGAGAGCCGATTTCGTTATTCGCCCAGATAAAGGATGCCAGGGTGGTTGTTGGGCGTATGGCTTTTTCAAAAGAATCGGGCGTCACCTGGCCATACTCGTTTACATCCAGGAAGGTGACCTCATAGCCGCGGTCCACTTTGGGAACTTTGCCAAACAGCGAAAAGGTGGCATCCTGATTGGAGTAAATATCGCCGTTCAAAAAGCGGCAAGTATTTAATGTGGCGTGATGCTCAACCTTCGATGTGATAATATGGTTGCCCTTTTTTTCGTAGTATTTTTTGTAGTCCGCCACACCTTTTATAATCATATTGGTGCTCTCGGTAGAACCGCAGGTGAAAATGATTTCTTCCGGTTTGGCGTGAATTAACTTGGCAACCCAGCTCCGGCTATTTTCCACAGCATCGGCAGCATGGGCGGCAAGGGGATAATACTTGCTGGAAGGGTTCCCGTATTCCTCTTGCAAGTAGGGGCGCATCGCCTCAAACACTTCCTGCGCGATGGGGGACGTGGCACTGTTGTCTAAATAAATCATACGGTATCACCAATCCCAAATGTTTCCAGCACATATTTGTCCAGATCTCCGGCGTGTTTATAGCGGGAGTCCAAAATGATGGCTCCGCGATCTATGTGCGCTTTCATATATTTGGGAAAGTATTCCTCATTGCTTAAATGACGTCCTTCTGCCTGTTCAATCAGGACTTTGAAGTAATCGTCATATCGAACGAGGTGATTTTTCCTTGTGCTTTTAAAGACCAGGCAATCGCGTGTTTGACGAGCGTATACGGCTTTAAGGCAGTGCTTTTCCCAATCTCTTCAAAAATTTCCTGCGTTTTTTTTGAAGTCTTTAGCTTGAAAATCATGCCTTTGCCTCCTTGAAATAACCCGGTTGTACAGAGGTGCAACCCTGTTCTACGTTGTACTCAAGCAGATACTCGTGCGCAATATGCGGTTGAATGATAGCACGATACGAGCCTACCACTTCTTCGTCGGTAGAAAGGATGATAACCTGACCGCTGATGTTGGGGAAGAACAAGGCAGAAATCTGTTCGCGATGTTCTGTATCGATACGGGCAAAGGGAGTATCGATGATGAAGGGAACTGCCTGGTTGGAGGTCTTGATGATTGCCCAATACAGGGAGAGAATAAAAACCTGTTTTTCGCCTTTGGATAGCTGATTGAGCTCCACGCGATTGTACAGGGGAAGTTCTATATCGTCCTGGAAGGAAATTTGATCGGTGACGATTTTCCCGGAAAAATACCGGCGCAGTTCGTCGATAGAATCGTTTGTTAAAAGGTGGGCAGCCTCTTTGAGTCCTGCACTTCCCAATCGTTTTTCCAAGGCATCCAGCCCAATGTTATTGGCGAGCAGCAGCAATTCGTGCGTTGTATAGATCTGCTTTTTATAGAGGTTGACATTGAAATTGTCATCCAATTCAATAAGCTGCACAAAGTTTTCTTTGCGGATGATCTTGTTAAACATCTCAAGTGCAAGAGACTCAATCTGGTGGAATTTCTCCTGTGTCACATCGGAAATCATACGCTGCATGACTTGGCTGATGCGGGCGGTAAATTCATGCGCCGTACGATCCTTCGCCTTGGCAAACAGCGCTTTGCGCAAGCGTTCCACCAAAGCTTTCTGGTCGGTGATGGTGGCTTCCAGTTCCGCAATTTGGTTTTCCACGCTTTCCAGACTATCCTCGTAGGCTGCAATGCGCTCCGTGAGAAAGCGAACTCTTTCAAAGTAGGCCGCAGCATCTACAGTGGGCAAAGTCTCGCGGATCTTTTTGCTGATCTCATCATATTTTTGAGAAGCCTTTTTCTTCTCCGCGATGGCTTTAATCAATTGAGGCGCGTCTACTTCAGCAAAATATTGTGTTCTTACAATATCGCTGATAACCTGGCTTTCCTGTTCTTGCGACAGATCGTGGATAGAGGTGAAGCTTTCTAGCGGAAAAGAGGGCAAAGCTTTCTTTGCAATGCCATTGGAAATCGCCTGCGCTAATGCAGGAACTTGCGCTGTGTCGCAATTGGGCTGCTGTTCCAAGACATCCTGAATGGTTTGTGCATCCAGCAGATCACAGATGGTGTGATACTGACGAACGGCCCGTTCGTCTTTGAGTTGCTTATAGGCGACAGCGGCCAGATCTTTGGTGATGTAAAGGGGCATCATGGATTCTACAAATTCCCGAATTCGTTTTGCCTTATCGCCTTTCACGCGTTCCTGTATTGCACGTTGTGTTTCCAGCCGTTCTTGTTCTTTGGCGGTCAGACCACCAGAACGAGAAAATTGATGATCAAGAGATTCTTTCTCCTCCTGGGCAGAAACCAATTGGGCCGTCAGCTGCTGCTTTTGAGACTCCAAGGCGCTGCTTCTGGTCGCATAAGCAGAGAGGTTGGCTTCTTCTTGTTCCACCAGTTTGGCAACCTGGTCGTAATCTTCGTTTCCTTCTTCTTCTCCGATATAAGAATCACAGAATTTCTGTATTATATTGAAGGTATCGTAACCACTTAATGTCAGGACTGCATTCTTAATATAGTTGCTGTAATTGCCTGTTGCAAAAAAGTCCCCGATTTCTTCGCCGTCGAAGAAGAAAAAGTCAAACAGGTTGGGAGGAATGACAGAGAACAAATAGTTCTGAAAGAAATCCAAGTTCTTGTCGGCAAGGAGCTGCTGGTCTTTATACACGGAATAGGTTTCGTGAAGGCGCTTTTCGATAAAAGACCATTCACGACGAATGGTATACAGTGTATGGGCGCGATCTGTAGGAAGGTCGATTTCTACTTCGACATAGGACTTGACATTGTTGGACAAGAACGCATCGTGGTTGATCAGCTCTTTGATTCGTGCGGTATAGCGGTTGTTTTTATCCTGAAAGCGGAAGCATTGGGGACCATATAAAGCCAATTTGATGGCAGTGAAAAAGGAGGTCTTACCGGCACCGTTGTTTCCGCCGATCAGAATAATATTTTGCACACCATGGGTATCCAACGCAATTGTGTTTTCCCCCACATAGGAGCTGAAATTATAGAGTGTCACTCTGTTGATCTTCATTCCGGGTTCCTTCCTGCGCATTCACCAATTCAGCTTCCTGGAGCCATTGCTGCGTAACGGCTTTCCGGAGAGACTCACGAAGAATGCGAGTGTTCGAGAAAAATTTGGTTTTGTTTGTTCTGAAAATCATGCTCTTCATCAGGTCCATGGGAACCGAGAATTCAGAGGCATACATTTCCAGCTTTTTGCAGGTTTCATCATCAAAGACGGGGCGCTTCAACTGGTCCCAAGGCAAGCGTTCTCCCATCTCATCATAGTAGAGGTCTACCAGCACACGACAGCTCAGATCCTGTTCCTCGTCCCAAATACGGTCTATGGCGCGGAGTTCATCGATGGTAATGAGCTCATAATTCATCTGCTTTTGCGTTTGCAGAAGGCGACGCAAAATCATTTGGCGCGCTTCCCAGGTAAACGGACCAAAGCCGAGCTGGTTTTGAGAGGTACGATAGACACTACCGTCGCGGCGCTTCTTTTCGCGATACTCAGGTACATCGCGAATGCTCATAAGCCATTTTCTGAATTCGGCCAGGGGAATCAATTCACGGTGCCCGGAACGGATGAAGCCATTCAAAGACTTATCTTCCTGAACGACAGTGCAGATCCAACAGCCAAAGCGGGATTGACCGCAGGACTGTTGCTGATCTTCCTTGGAGGAGTATCCCGCGAAGGGGCATTCACCGCTGTCAGCACCAGAATATAATTCAATCAGTTGGGAGTTATCGCCACCCCAGGCATTTTTCCGGTTGTTGGACATCAAGATGTCCCAGACATCATCGGTGGACAAGGAAACAATCGGGGGATATACATAGGCTTCCTTGATGGTCTCATGGCGATTCAAAAGGCGATCAGCCAGTTCTCGACCTTCAATGCGGCGCTTTCGTGCCGCGCTTTCGGCCTTGCGCACACCAAGGATAAAAACAATCTCGGTATGTTGTTCCTTAATGATGTTTTCTACAAGCTGGCCGCTGGGGGCAATCTTCAGG
>ENA-OVGQ01003480-OVGQ01003480.1-human-gut-metagenome-genome-assembly--contig:-NODE-3480-length-12237-cov-3.071006_pt1 | contig 12237 bp, 11 predicted proteins | sample MGYA00237774_ERZ505427 | MGnify/ENA primary metagenome ERZ505427 (study PRJEB26158, sample SAMN06016404) | human gut metagenome | biome: human gut; feature: ankylosing spondylitis patient; material... | reverse complement strand
GAAGGCGCGGGCGGCGCAACCGGGCGGGACGCGGCGAGCGGGCCGCCCGCGGAAGGAGAAGAGTATGGGGTATCCGAGCGATCTGTTGAGTTCCAGAGCCGTAGTGAAGCCGGGCATGTACGCGATCATCCCTCCGGAAGGCCGTGTGTTCAACGTGATCCCCGGCATCGAAGGCTGCCGGATGACCATCCTGTGCACCCCTAAAATGGGTGCGGGCTTCGTCCAGCACATCGGCACGGCCCTGCCCGGCGGCGGGACCACCGTGCCCTACGGCGCGTCCGGCCAGATCGAAACCTTTATCTACGTGCTTGACGGTGAAGGCTCGCTGACCGTCACTGTAGGCGGACGCACCGAAGTCATGCCGCAGGGCGGCTATGCCTACGCGCCCGCCGGGGTGGGCATCTCCTTCCGTAACGGGACGGACAAGCCCCTGCGCTTCCTGCTCTACAAGCAGCGCTACATCCCGCATCCCGATCCCGCGATGCAACCCTACGCCGTGTTCGGCAATACCAACGACATCGAAGAACGCATCTACGACAACATGGAAAACGTGTTCGTGCGCGATCTGCTGCCCGTGGACGAACGCTTCGACATGAACATGCACATCCTGTCCTTCGCACCCGGCGGCTGCCATCCCTTCGTGGAAACGCACGTGCAGGAGCACGGCGCGTACCTGTACGAAGGGGAGGGCCTGTACCTGCTGAACGACGACTGGGTTCCGGTCAAAGCTGAAGACTTCATCTGGATGGGCGCGTACTGCAAGCAGTGCTGCTACGGTGTGGGCCTCACCCGCCTTTCCTACATCTACTCCAAGGATTGCCACCGCGACGCGGAGATTTGATGCCGGAGGCCCGCCGCGTTTCCGGCGGCGGGCCGCCTCCCCCACAACACCGCCGTCATACAATGGAGCGTTATCATGACCATTTCCGCAAGCCTCAAGCCGCTGGACCTTCGTGACGAACTTGAAGCCGCCAACATGAAGGGCAAAAACCTGACCTTCCTCGACGACTACAGCAAGGAGGAGCTCGGGCATCTCTTCAAAGCCGCCGAACTGCTGGAGCCGTACTCCAAGAACCAGATTCCGCTGCTTGCCAACAAGCTCCTGTATACACTGTTTTTCCAGCCGAGCACGCGTACCCGGTGCAGCCACGAGGTAGCCATGCACCGCCTCGGGGGGCGCGTGATCACCGAGACTGATCCGATGGGCCATTCCGCGATGGCGAAGAATGAATCCCTGTACGACGGCATCCGGGTCATTTCCCAGTACGCCGACGTGCTGGTGCTGCGCCACGGGGACAGCGAACAGGTCCTGGCCACGCTGGAACGCCTCGGTTCGGACGCTTGCCCGATCATTTCCGGCGGCTACGGGCACGTGACCCATCCCACGCAGGGCCTGCTGGACATGTACACCGCCCTGCGCGCCCTGAAGAAGCCCTTTGAGGACATGCGCATCATCATTTCCACGCCTGACCTGTCCCGCGCACGTTCCGGGCAATCCTTCGCCCTCGGCGCGGCCCGCATGGGTGCGCACATCATCTACACCGGCTCAAGCGGGCTGCGGACCCCGCAGGTCCTGATCGACAAGCTGAAGAGCATGGGCGCGAGCTTTGAGGAACATTTCGATCTGACGCACGACGAAAATGTCGAGCTCATGACCAGGGCCGATCTGCTGTACCTGCCCGGCAGCTCCCTGAAGAAGGAAGATCCCAACCGCGAGGACTTCATGCGGAAGGTCGCCAACCATTATCTGTACCTCAACGATCTCGAATACATCAAGAAGAAGGCCGGGCGCGTGGTCGGTATCATGCATTCCCTGCCGCGCAACGACTTCGAGTTCGAACAGAGCCTCGATAAGAGCGAATTCGAATTGTATTTCAAGCAGATCGGGTTCAGCATCCCACTGCGCATGGCTCTGCTCGCGTCCATTTGCGGCGTGAACTAGCCTTGTACGGGAATGCGGGGCCGTTTTCGGCGGCCTCCCTCCCCGGCACGTTTCCGTGAGGCCCGCTTCCGGGCCGGTCGCCATCTCGTCCGGATCCTTTTTATCCATCAGCCGGTGGGGCCGTATCCCGGGACCCGCCATCGGGAGAAGCAGACATGCCGACACGCAAGGTCGCAGTTATCGCCATCGGGGGAAATTCGCTCATCCTCAGTAAGGACGCCCAGACCGTACAGGATCAGTACAGGGCCCTGTGCGTCACCGGAAAGCATATCGTGAGCCTCGTGGAGTTGGGATATCAGGTGGTTGTCACCTATGGAAATGGCCCGCAGGTGGGCTTCCTGCTGTGGCGGAGCGAAGTCGCGCACGCCACGTCCGGGCTGCACGGCCTGCCGCTGGTGACTTGCGTGGCGGACACGCAGGGCGGCATTGGGTACCAGATTCAGCAGACGCTGAAGAACGAGTTCCTCCGGCGCGGCCTGTGCGAGGATTCCATCGCCGTGTTGACGCAGGTGGTCGTGGACAAGGACGATCCCGGTTTCCGGAATTCCACGAAGCCCGTGGGCGAATTCTACCCGCCCGAGCGGGCCGAGGTCCTCCGCCGCGAAAACCCCTCGTGGGTGCTCAGGGAAGACGCCGGGCGCGGCTTCCGGCGTTACGTACCCTCTCCACGCCCTTTGGAGATCGTCGAGGAGGCCGGGTTGAAAACGCTCCTTGCCTCGGGCCTGCACCTCATCGCGGGCGGTGGCGGCGGTATCCCGGTGTTCCGTACGGAAGGGGGCTATGAGGGCGTCGATGCCGTGGTGGATAAGGATTTGACCTCCTGCCTGCTCGCCAAACGCATCAAGAGCGACTTGTTCGTCATTTCCACGGCGGTGTCCAACGTCGCCATCCATTTCGGAACGCCCGAGCAGGAAAATATTTCCCGGATGACCGTGGCAGAGGCGATGGCCTGCGTGGAAGCCGGGTACTTCGCTCCGGGCAGTATGCTTCCCAAGGTCCTGGCGGCGGTGGATTTCGTCAGGGCAACCGGCAAGGAGGCCATCATCACCTCGCCGGAAAACGTCCGCGCCGCGGTCGTGGAAGGCAAGGGGACGCATATCGTCCCCTGATCGGTGCCCAATCTTTCGAGAGGACGGATGTCTGCCGCGCCTTGCGCGTCTCGGGAACGCTCCGGAAGGTTTTATGAGGAGAAAAAACGGCAAGGGGTTGCGGAGATAGGGCTAATACGTTATGATAAACAAAAATAGATAAATAACTTGCTGTAATTTTTTTGTTTTATTTAAGCTGGTCAGACAGCTTAACCATCTTACTATGTAGGCGTACGATCCCTCTGCACATCTCTCCGGCGCCTGCCGCCGCCTCTCGGAGCCCGCATGTTCGATTTAGCGATCAGGAACGGAATGTTGGTCACCGCCGATAGGGTTTTCGGCGGGCATCTGTACGTCAGGAACGGGAAAATCGCGGCGATCTCCGATGACGGAACGCTGCCGGCGCGCGAGGAGCTGGATGCCGCCGGATTGTATGTGCTGCCCGGTATGCTGGACTGTCACGCCCATATCAACGATCCCGGCTTCACTTGGCGCGAAGACCTGCCGCACGCCTCGGAAGCGGCGGCGGTGGGCGGGGTGACGACCCTCATCGACATGCCTCTCCAAAACACGCCACCTCTGACCTCCGCGGATGCCTTCGCGAACAAGCTGGCCGTGTTCGAGGGCCGCAGTCTCGTGGACTATGCGCTCTGGGGCGGGCTCGTGACCGACAATACCGCCGAACTGGCGGGCATGGACGCGGCCGGGGCCGTGGGCTTCAAGGCCTTCATCGCGCCCGTGTCCCTCGGGTATTCCAGTGTGGACATGGGGCTGGCGCGTGAGGCGTTGTTCCGGATCAAGGCTTTCGGCGGCCTCGCCGGGTTCCACTGTGAGGATCACGCGCTTATCTGCGCCGGTGAAGCGAAGGCGAAGGCCGGGGGCGGGACCCGACGGGCCTTTCTGGACAGCCGCCCCGTGGTCGCGGAAGTCATCGCCACGGCGAACGTCATCGAACTGGCCCGCGAAACCGGGGCCCGCGTGCACATTTGCCACGTCAGCCATCCCCGCGTGGCCGAACTCGTCCGCCGGGCACAGACCGATGGTTTGTCCGTCACTGGCGAAACCTGCCCCCATTACCTCGTTTTTACAGAAGAAAACCTCTTGTCATGCGGTACGGTCTTCAAGTGTGCGCCGCCCCTGCGGACCGCCGAGGCCCGAGACGGGCTCTGGGAATACGTGCTGGACGGCACCCTGTCCTGTATCGGCTCGGATCATTCGCCGTCGCGTCCCGACGAAAAGGACGAGGCGGTACACGGCGTCATGGGCGCGTGGGGCGGCCTCAGCGGTCTCCAGAGCCTCGTGCAGGTCATGTTCGATCAGGCCGTGACCCGGCGCGGGTGCAGCCCGAGCCTGCTGGCCCGGTTCGCCTCCTCCGCCGCGAGGGTGTTCGGCCTCGACGGCCGCAAGGGCGCGCTCGGCGTCGGGCTCGACGCGGACGCCGTCCTGATCGATCCGGGCAGGGCTTGGACGATCACCGCTCATTCCCTGCGGTATCTCAATCCGTTCTCGGCCTTCGAAGGGCTTGAGGGCGTCGGGCTCCCCGTCTGCACGGTCGTGCGGGGCAGGGTGGTAGCCCGCGAGGGCAATGTACTGGCCCCGTTCGGGCACGGCCTTTTCCAGCCCCGCAAGCCCTGAGTGCGTCCCACCCGTTGCCAAGGCAACGCTAACTCATAAGGAGTACAACGATGGCAAGTCTCACGAACGGTTGGAAGCTCTTTTCCGCTGCCGCGCTGACGGCGGCGATGCTCTTTACGGCGGTGCCCGCAAAGGCCGAAGCCATCCCCGACGGGGGCACGTTCACGGTGACCTGGGCGCAGAACCCCGTTTCGCTGAACCCCGGCCTGAGTTCCGGCATCTCCTCGGGCATCCCCGGCGCGCAGCTTTTTGCGAGCCCGCTCCAGTACGACGACCAGTGGAATCCGCATCCCTACCTTGCCGAAAAGTGGGAGATGGCCCCCGACGGCCTGAGCCTGACCCTGCATCTGGTCAAGGGGGCCAAGTTCCATGACGGCACGCCGATCACCTCCGAGGACGTGGCGTTCTCCATCATGGCGATCAAGGCCAACCATCCCTTCAAGGCCATGTACGCGCCCGTATCCGGCGTGGATACGCCCGATCCGTACACCGCAGTCATCCGGCTTTCCAAGCCGCATCCCGCCATCCTGTTGTGCATGTCCCCGGTGCTGTGCCCGATCATGCCCAAGCACGTCTACGGCACCGATCCCAACATCCGCCAAAATCCCGCGAACAAGGCTCCCATCGGCAGCGGGCCGTTCAAGTTCGTGGAATGGAAGCCCGGCGACTACATCATGCTCGAGAAGAACAAGGACTTTTTCATTAAGGGCAAGCCGCACGTCGACCGCGTCATCATCAAGATCATTCCCGATATGAACAACCGCGTCATGGCCGTCGAGCGCGGCGAAGTGGACGCCATGCCCTTCTTTGACAGCCTCCGCGAAGTGAAGCGTCTCTCCGGCGACAAGAACCTCGTGGTCACCAACAAGGGTTACGCCGGTATCGGCTCCCTCGACTGGGTGGCCTTCAACACAGGCAAGAAGCCGTTCGACGACGTGCGGGTCCGTCAGGCAGCGGCCTACGCCATCGACCGCAATTTTTTCGCCAAGGTCATCATGATGGGCCTTGTGACGCCTTCCGCCACCCCGATCACGCCGTTCAGCCCCTTCTATACGAAGGACGTGAACATGTATGACGTGAACCTCGAAAAGGCCAAGAAGCTGCTCGACGAGGCCGGGTATCCGGTCAAGGCCGACGGCACCCGCTTTACCGTGACCGTGGACTACGCCCCCGGTTCCCCCACCACCAAGATGATGGCCGAATACCTGAAGCCGCAGCTCGCCAAGGTCGGCATCGACGCCAAGATCCGCATTTCTCCCGACTTCGGCACGTGGGCCGAACGGGTGTCCAACTACAACTTCGACATCACCACCGACAACGTGTTCAACTGGGGCGATCCCGTCATCGGCGTGCACCGCACGTATTCCTCCGCCAACATCGTGAAGGGCGTTCCTTTCTCCAATACCCAGCAGTACCGCAATCCCAAGGTCGACGCGATCATGGAACAGGCGGCCTCCGAGGTCGACAACGAGAAGCGCGCGAAGCTGTACAAGGAATTCCAGCAGATCGTCATGAACGACGTGCCGATCTACTTCATGACCACCACCGCCTACCACACCATCTACAACAAGCGTGTCGGCAACGTGCCCGCGTCCATCTGGGGCTTCCTCGCTCCGTATATGGACGTTTACCTGAAGAAGTAGCCGCGCTTGACCGGGCCGGGCGGGGAAACTTTGCGCGGCCCGGCGTCCTCCCGGACAGGGGCTGTTCCGGACGTGCCTGTCTGTCATTTCTCGGAATGGGGCCCCGGCCCATTCGCAACATACGCGGAGAGTTCTTATGACGTTCTTGCGTGTCGTAGGAAAACGATTGTTCTGGGCGGCCGTCCTGCTCGTTCTGGTACTGTGCCTGAACTTCTTCCTCATCCGGCTGGCTCCCGGCGATCCGGCGGTGACCATCGCTGGCGAAATGGGCGGTGCCAGCCCCGAACTGCTTGCCTCCATCCGTGAGCAGTACGGGCTGAACCAGAGCCTGTTCAACCAGTTCGTCGCCTATTTCGGCAAGGTGCTGCACGGCGATCTCGGCTACTCCTATTTCTTCAATCTTCCGGTGATGGAACTCATTCAGGATCGCCTGCCCGCGACGCTGCTGCTCGTGGTCACCGCCGTGTGCGCGGCGGTCCTCATCGGCGTCTGCCTCGGCGTGCAGGCCGGGCGGCGTCCGAACAGCTGGACCAGCCATCTGGTGACCATCGTGGCCCTGATCGGCTTTTCCGCCCCCGCGTTCTGGACCGGCATGATGCTGCTCATCCTGTTCGCATCGTGGATCCCCATCCTGCCCGTGTCGGGCATGACGACCATCGGCGCGGGTTACACGGGGTTCGCCTATGTCCTCGACGTGGCCCATCACCTCATCCTGCCGGTGGTGACGCTGGCGATTCTCTACATCGCCCAGTACAGCCGCATGGAGCGCGCCTCCATGATCGACATCCTCGGCACGGACTACATCCGCACGGCACGGGCCAAGGGCCTGAGGGAACGGACGGTCGTGTACAAGCACGCCTTGAAGAACGCGCTCATCCCGGTGGTGACGCTGGCGGGTATGCAATTCAGCCAGGTGTTCGCCGGGGCCGTGCTTGTGGAAACGGTATTCAACTGGCCCGGCATGGGGCGGCTCGCCTACGAGTCCATCCTGCGCAAGGACTATCCGACGCTGCTCGGCATCCTCTTCTGCTCCGTGTTCGTGGTCATCATCGCCAACGTCCTGACCGACTTCGCCTACCGGTTTCTTGATCCCAAAATGAGAGTGGGGAGGAGGTAGCCATGTCCGAACAAAGCGCCGCTTGGGAATACAAGGAAGAGTCCCCCCTGCGTGAAGCGTGGAAGATGTACCTGCAAAACCGGGCCGCCGTGCTTGGGCTGGTTCTGCTCGGGGCCGTCCTGCTGCTCACTTGCGTGGGCCCGCTGGTCTACCCGGTGGATCCCTTCGAGATGGTCGCTCCGCCCATGAGCGCGCCCGGTGAATACGGCTTGATCTGCGGCAGCGATTACTTGGGCCGCGACATCTTCGCGGGCATCATCGCCGGGGGCAAGGCCACCATGGCGGTGGGCGGCTTCGCCACGCTGGTGACGCTGTGCATCGGCATTACCATCGGGGCGCTGGCCGGATACCGGCAGGGCATCTGGGACGAACTGCTCATGCGGGCCACGGAATTCTTTCAGGTGTTGCCTCCCCTTCTGCTTGCGATGGTTGTGGTGGCCCTGTTCAGCCCCTCGCTGACCAGCGTGGCCGTATCCATCGGCATTGTGAGCTGGCCGCAGGTCGCCCGCGTCACCCGCGCCGAATTCATGCGGATCAAGGAAATGGACTACGTGGCCGCCGCGAGGACGATGGGCGCGGGAAACGCCACCATCATGTGCCGGGTCATCCTGCCCAACGCCATCCCGCCGCTGGTCATCGTGGCCACCCTGACCATTTCGTCGGCCATCCTGTTCGAGTCTGGCCTGAGCTTCCTTGGCCTCGGAGACCCCAACATCATGACATGGGGCATGATCATCGGCTCCAACAAGGATTACATCATGAATTCTTGGTGGGCGGTCACGTTCCCCGGCCTAGCCATTTTTCTTGTGGTACTTGCCATCGGGCTGATCGGCGACGGCATCAACGATGCGTTCAACCCCCGCCTGCGGCGACGCTAGCGCGGCCCGCAAACCGATTTCGAAACGAGGCGAACCATGAAAGATACGTTGCTTGAAGTCAGGGACCTTCAGGTGGAGTTCTCGACGAAGATGGGGATCGTCAGGGTCCTCGACAAGGTGAACCTGAAAGTCGATCCCCGGCAGACCGTGGGCATCATCGGCGAATCCGGGTGCGGCAAGAGCATGATGGCCCTTTCGATCATGGGGCTCGTGCCCATCCCGCCGGGCCGGATCGCCGGAGGCGAAATCCTGTACCGCGGGACCGACCTTCTCACACTGGAGAAAGACGCCATCCTCGACATCCGGGGAAAGCGGATCGCCATGATCTTTCAGGAGCCCATGAACTCGCTGAACCCTGTGTTCACCGTGGGCAATCAGCTCGTCGAGACGCTGCTGCGGCACGAGGACATGACAAGGCGGGACGCGTGGGACAAGAGCGTCGACATGCTCAAGGCGGTGGGTATCCCTTCCCCCGAGAAGCGGATGCACGACTATTCGTTTCAGATGTCGGGCGGTATGCGCCAGCGCGTGATGATCGCCATGAGCCTGTGCCTCGATCCCGACATCCTCATCGCGGACGAGCCCACCACCGCCCTCGACGTGACCGTGCAGGCGCAGATCCTCGACCTGCTGCGGGAGATGCAGGACCGCGTGGGCGCGTCCATCATCATGATCACCCACGATCTGGGCGTGGTCGCGGAGGTGTCCGACAAGGTCGCCGTGATGTACGCGGGCCGCAAGGTCGAGGAAGGCTCGGTCGAGCAGATTCTGTTCAACCCGCAGCATCCGTATACGAAAGCGCTCAAGGGCTGTATTCCGCACCTCCAGCGGACGCCCACAAGCGGGCGGCACCGCCTGCACGAAATCCCCGGCATGGTGCTCGGCATGGCCGAACTCGGCAAGGACCGCTGTTCGTTCTACGAGCGCTGTCCGTGCGGGAAGCCGGAATGCATGGAGCACAACCCGCCCGCAAAGGCGATCGACGCCGGACATGAAGTGGCCTGCTGGCTCTACAGCTGACGTTGGCCCGTGAAGAGAACACCGTTTACCAAAGGGTGAGCCATGAGCACTGAAAATGAGGGCCTCCTTGAGGTCAGGGACCTGAAGGTTCACTTTCCGCTCCCGAAAAAGTCGCTGTTCGGGGAACGTTCCTACGTGAAGGCTGTGGACGGCGTGTCGTTCCGCGTGCGCAAGGGCACCACGTTCGGCATCGTGGGCGAAAGCGGTTCCGGGAAGACAACCATAGCCAAGGCTGTCATGGGGCTGGTGGGCGTCTCGGGCGGTTCCATCAGGCTGGAGGGCAACGAGCTTGTGGGCATCCCGGAGGATCGGCTCAAGGCTCTGCGCCCCAAGTACCAGATCGTCTTTCAGGACCCGTATTCCTCGCTCAACCCGCGTATGCGCGTGGGCAAGATCGTGCAGGACCCTCTGAATCTTATGGACCTGGGCAGCCACGAGGAACGCGAGGAGCGGGAAAAGGAGGTTTTCGAGCAGATCGGGCTGCATCAGGCGCAGCGGGCGCTGTTCCCGCACCAGTTTTCCGGAGGGCAGCGCCAGCGCATCAGTATTGGCCGGGCGCTGGCGAGTTATCCCGAACTGATCATCTGCGACGAGCCCGTCAGCGCGCTCGACGTGGCCATCCAGGCGCAGATACTCAACCTGTTCATGGACCTCCAGGAAAAGAACAACCTCACGTATTTGTTCATTTCGCATGACCTCGGCGTCGTGCAGCACATGTGCGACGACATCGGGGTCATGTACCTTGGCCGCTTCGCGGAGGTGGCGGACAAGGTGTCCGCCACCTCCGCGAAGCGGAGGGCGGCCGCGTGAAGCTGCTCGGCGATCCCCCGAGCCCCATCGATCTCAAGCCCGGCTGCCGGTTCAACACCCGCTGTCCCTTTGCCGAGGACGTCTGCCGCCATGAGGAGCCGGAACTCAGGAAGATCGGGGACAACCATTTCGTGGCTTGCCATCTGGTCAGGGACGGGCTCGGCCCGCATCAGCGGGGCGGGGAGTGGAAGGTCTGACGGCGGCCCGCGCCGGAATCGGGATTGCGCGTAAACGGGGGGATTCCCCTCTTTGAAAAGGATTCGTCATGGAAAAGAAAAGACTGACTGTGCACGGCAACGAAGTGACCGACGGGCGTTTCGCATGGGTAACCCCCGAGAAGGACATCGAACTGCTCCGGAAGGGCATTCAGGCCGGGTTCAAGTCGCTGGCCTACGGCAACGAGCCTTACGGCTGCGTGCTGGCGGGGCCTTCGGGGGAGCTGCTTCTTGAAGGGCTGAACACCTGCCTCACGGAGCACGATCCGCTTGCGCACGGCGAAATGAACCTGTGCCGCGAGGCCGCCCAAAAATACGATCCCGAATTCCTGTGGCAGTGCTCGATCTACGTGCCCGGCAGCCCGTGCAGCATGTGTACCTGCGCTATTTTCTACACGAATATCGGGCGCATCGTTCATGCCACGAGCATCTACGACAAGCAGGACTCTGCCTTATCTCGGGCTGTCTCCGCTGGAAATCCTGCGGCGGGGCAACAAGGACATCGTGATCGACGGCCCCTATCCCGAACTGGCTGAAGAGTGCATGAAGAAGTTTGAGCATTTCGATCCCTCGGGCATCGAGTTCTACGCTAAAAGCGCCCATCATCTCATGAAACGATAGGCCCTAGCTTTGGAAGGGACACCCCGGCACTGCGGGCGTTCCCGGATCTTGGAGAAACGGGCCCTCCGTCCGGCGGGGCGGGACAACCCTTGGGGAGAGTATGTTATGAAACGATGCGCGATGGTCCTTCTTGCCTGCGCGGCGCTGGCCGGCCTTGTATCGGGGCGGGCCGTGGCCGCCATTCCGGTCAAGGTGGCTTCCTCGGTCGGCACGAGCGAACAGAACTACGTCAACGTGACCTACGGGAAGCTGGTCGAACTGGCCCAGAAATATTCGGGCGGCGCCTTCGAATTTCAGCTGTATCCCGACATGCGGCTTGGGGACGAACAGAAGACCGTCCGCGCGCTCCAGCACGGCGATATCCAGATGTCCGTGCTGGCGACGAATAACTTCATGCCGTTCACGCCGTCCTGCGGCTGGCTGAACATGCCGTACCTGTTCGGCTCGCTGGAGGAATTCCGCAAGCTGGTCGATCTGATGTGGGACCAGCACAACGCGTGGGCGGTCAAGGAGAGCGGGGCGCGCGTCCTCGCCATCGTGGACATCGGCTATCGGCAGCTGACCACGGACGCGGCCCATCCCGTCCGCAATCTCGCCGACGTCCGGGGGCTGGCCGTGCGCACACCGCAGAACGCGCTGGCGGTCTCCGCCTTCAACGCCCTTGGCTTCAAGCCGCACCCCGCGTCCTTCGCGGACACCTACGGTATGCTCGCCAAGGGAACCGTCAACGGGCAGGAGGGCTGTTTCAACAACGTGGTGACCATGAAGTTCGCGGATCACCAGAAGTACGCCACCTGCATCAACTATGCGGTCCACAGCGCCAACATCATCGTCAATGAGGAATGGCTTCAGGGCCTGCCGGAACAGGCCCGCGACGCACTGATCCGCGCGGGCCGGGAAGCGATGGCCTACGAGCGGACGAAGGTTTCCCAAATGCTTGTCGCGGACGACAGGGCCTTGCAGGAGCAGGGCATGGAACTGCTCGGCGTGGTGGAGGATCTCTCCGAGTGGACCCGCCTCGGGCGGACTTCGTGGCTCAAATGCTATGACGTGCTCGGGTATGGCAACGCCGACAAGGGCAAGGCGATCATGGCGGTGGTGCTTTCCAAGAAGGAAGCACTGGCCAACGCGTGGGAGGACTGGCTCAGGCAGCCGCCCGCGACGCGCTGAGCCGTTTTCTCGACGCCTGCGAAACGCCATACAAAAAAGCGGAGCCTCAGAGGTTCCGCTTTTTTGTGCCTTGGGAGAGATGGGCTCCTTAATGTCTT
>ENA-OVGQ01003479-OVGQ01003479.1-human-gut-metagenome-genome-assembly--contig:-NODE-3479-length-12237-cov-14.995485_pt1 | contig 12237 bp, 7 predicted proteins | sample MGYA00237774_ERZ505427 | MGnify/ENA primary metagenome ERZ505427 (study PRJEB26158, sample SAMN06016404) | human gut metagenome | biome: human gut; feature: ankylosing spondylitis patient; material... | reverse complement strand
TCAGCTTTACCGCAAAGCCCGGCGAGACCACCGCCATCATCGGCTCCACCGGCTGCGGCAAGTCCACCCTGCTCAACCTGATCCCCCGCTTTTACGATGTGACCGGCGGCAAGGTGACCGTGGACGGCATTGACGTGCGCGAGATGCCGCAGGCACAGCTGCACGACCTGCTGGGCTATGTGCCCCAGAAGGGTGTGCTGTTCAGCGGCACTATTGACAGCAACCTGAAATTCGGCGGCGAGGATATCACCGACGCACAGGTGCACAAAGCCGCCGCCATTGCACAGGCCACTGATTTTATCGAGGCAAAGCCCGAGGGCTACCAAAGCCCCATTGCACAGGGCGGCTCCAACGTATCCGGCGGCCAGAAGCAGCGGCTTTCCATTGCCCGGGCAATTGCCAAGGACCCCAAGGTCTATCTGTTTGACGACAGCTTTTCGGCACTGGACTACAAGACCGATGTAACCCTGCGCCGCGCTTTGAAGGCACAGACCGACAACGCCACTGTGATCATTGTGGCACAGCGCATTTCCACCGTGCTGCACGCAAACCAGATCCTTGTACTGGACGAAGGCAGGCTGGTGGGCAAGGGCACCCACGCCCAGCTGATGGTCAGCTGCCCGGAATATCAGGAGATCGCCCGCAGCCAGCTGAGCCAGAAGGAGCTGGCGCTGGATACCCTGAATACAGAAAAGGAGGGTGAGTGATATGCCCAGACCCGGACGTCCCACCACCGAGCGCGCCAAAAACTTTAAAGGCACGCTGCGGCAGCTCATCCGCACCATGAGCCACTACAAGCTGCCCCTTACGGCAGCCATGCTGTTTGCTATTCTGTCCACCATCTTCAACATTGCAGGCCCTAAGGTGCTGGCAAAAGCCACTACCGCCCTTGCCAACGGCTGGATCGCCCGGCTGCGCGGCACCGGCAGCATTGATTTTGTGTATATCGGCCGCATTCTGCTGTTTTTGCTGGGAATGTACCTGCTGAGCAGCGCCTTCAGCTTTATTCAGGGCTGGCTGATGACCGGCCTTTCTCAGAAGGTCTGCTACGACTTCCGCCGCCAGATCAGTGAAAAGATCAACCGCCTGCCGCTGGCGTACTTTGAAAAGCGCACCGTGGGCGAGGTGCTCTCCCGCATCACCAACGATGTGGACACACTGGGCCAGAGCCTGAACCAGAGCATCACCCAGCTGATCACCAGCGTGACCACCATGATCGGTGTGCTGGTGATGATGTTTTCCATCAGCCCCCGCATGACCCTGATTGCCCTGCTGATCTTACCGGTATCGCTGGCGCTGGTGCTGGTGGTGGTCAAGTTCAGCCAGAAGTACTTCAAGGCACAGCAGGCCACGCTGGGCGTGGTCAACGGTCAGGTCGAGGAAGTCTACGCCGGTCACAACGTGGTCAAGGCGTTTAACCGCGAAGCCGTGGTACTGGCAGACTTCAACGCCGCCAACGATAAGCTGTACGAATCCGCATGGAAAAGCCAGTTCCTCTCCGGCCTTATGATGCCCATCATGAACTTTGTGGGCAACCTGGGCTATGTGGCAGTGGCCATCGTGGGCAGCATTTTTGCTGCAAACGGTGTTATCACCATTGGTGATATTCAGGCTTTTATCCAGTATGTCAAAAACTTTACCCAGCCCATCCAGCAGCTTTCGCAGGTGTCCAATATGCTGCAAAGCATGGCTGCTGCTGCCGAGCGCGTGTTCGAGTTTTTGAACGAGCCGGAGGAGGCGCAGTTGGCCGACCCTGCCCGCCGCGCCGACCCCGCCGACATTGACGGACAGGTCACCTTTGACCATGTGCGCTTCGGCTACACCCCGGACAAGACCGTCATCCACGACTTCAGCTGCACGGTGCAGCCCGGCCAGAAGGTAGCCATCGTAGGCCCCACCGGTGCGGGCAAGACCACCATGGTCAAGCTGCTGATGCGCTTTTACGATGTGGACGCCGGTTCTATCACCCTGAACGGCCACAATGTGCGGGACTTTGACCGCAGCGCTCTGCGCGAGGGCTTTGGCATGGTGTTGCAGGACACATGGCTGTTCAAGGGCACCATTATGGAGAACATCCGTTACGGCCGGCTGGACGCCACCGATGAAGAGGTGATTGCTGCCGCAAAGGCTGCCAACGCCGACCACTTTATCCGCACCCTGCCCGGCGGCTACCAGATGGAACTGAACGAGGACGCCTCCAACGTCAGTCAGGGACAGAAGCAGCTGCTTACCATCGCCCGCACCATTCTGGCAGACAACCGCATCCTGATTTTGGACGAGGCCACCAGCAGCGTGGATACTCGCACTGAGCAGCGCATCCAGACCGCCATGGACCGCCTGATGGAGGGGCGCACCAGCTTTGTCATCGCCCACCGCCTTTCCACCATCCGGGATGCCGACCTCATCCTTGTGATGCGGGACGGCGACATTGTGGAGCAGGGCACCCACGACCAGCTGATCGAGGCCGGCGGCTTCTACGCCGACCTGTACAACAGCCAGTTCGAGGATGTGGTGGATTAAAGCACCTGTCATCACGATATAATTGCAAAAAGAGCACCTGTCGCCTTTTTAGGGCAATAGGTGCTCTTTGTTTTACCCTCTCAGTCATCGCTGCGCGATGCCAGCTCCCCCCGAGAGGGGGGAGCTTTTCTACATCTGTCGGTACCTGAGAGGGTTTTCGTCTTTTCTTTATGATTCCTCCACCGGTTCCAGCTTCAGGCCGAACAGCTTTTCCGAGAGGGACGGCAGCTGTTGCTGCAAGGCGCGGACATAGGCCATCACCACCGAGTCCGGCTCCGCTTTCGTAACAATACCAAACCGCATTCCCTTGTTCCAATCCAGAATAAACACCTGTGAAGGATCCGGTCTGCGGTAGTACACTGCCGGGGTCAGCATCAGGCTGGGCAGTTCATACTGTACACTTTTTACGCTGCGAATGATTTCTGCCTGTCGTCTCGCAGCCTCGTGCAGCAATGCGGTCTCATACAGTGACTGCTCTGGTGTTTCTGCAAACATCCACCGATACTGCACCGCCTGTTCCAGCGTAATATATCCACGGGGCACCTCCGGCGGCGTATGAAATGGGACGCCGATCTCTGGCATATACACTACCGGATAAAAGTGCAAGCCTCGCGCCGCGATCTCTGCACACTCGATCTGTAATGAAAGATCGATCTCATCATTCAGCAACGCCCTCCAGACATCCTTTATGCTGGCACAGCGGTGCATTATAGGAGAAAAGCGGTTGCTCAACTCCCCTGTAGCGGCAAACAGGTCAAAGCCTAGCATTTGCAGCGGCATATTCTGATGTCCGATCAGTAGATGCCGTTTGGGTGGATTTGCATTCAGCTTTACTGCCTGCGCATGATGCACCGCCTCATCGTACAATTCCAGCAGCTGCTTTGCCTTGGGGTAAAAATCCCATCCCGCCGGGGTCAGCACCACACGGCGCGGCACATGCTGGAACAGTTCAAACTGCAATTGCCCTTCCAGCGTGCGAATCTGCTGCGAAAGTGCCGACTGTGAAAGATACAGCGCCTCTGCCGCCGCAGAAAAGCTGTTCATCTCCACGATCTTTACAAAGCCCGCCATCGCGCTCTGGTTCATTCTTTCCTTCCCCCCAAATACATTAGGTTTTCCTTAATTATAATATGATAAACTTGAATTGTAAACAGCATTTTTCTACGCTACAATTGTTAAGGATTCAGCAAAGTGGCCTTCACCTTGCTGCACAACAAGAAGGAAAACAAGAAGAGAAAAAAGAAAGAGAGCGTACCTATGAACAAGATTTCCCGTAAGGGCTTTATCAAGATCGCCGCTGCTGCTGCCATGAGCGGTGTGACCGCCGGTGCTTTGGCTGCCTGCAATGCCGCCTCCGGCTCTGCTTCCGCTTCCACTTCCGGTGCTGCCGGCCAGTACACCCCCGGCACCTACGAGGGCACTGCCGAGGGTATCTCCTCCACTGTCAAGGTCACCATGACCTTCTCCGACAGCGCTGTCACCGATGTGATGGTGGACACCTCCGGCGAGACCGCTTCCTACGGCGCTGCCGCTGCCGATGAGCTGCGCGAGCAGCTGATGGCTGCCGGTTCTGCCGAGATCGACGGTGTTTCCGGCTCCACCGTCACCTCTAACGCCGTGATGAAGGCCGCCAAGAGCTGCTACGCACAGGCAAAGGGCGAGGCCGTGGTCTCCAGCGTGCAGCTGCCCACCGGCGATGAGAACGACTGGCTGGGCAAAGAGCCTGACATCGACGAGGCTTCCATCACCGAGACATGGGATACCGATATCGTCATTGTGGGCGCTGGCAACGGTGGTATGTGCGCAGCCGCTTATGCTGCACAGAACGGACTGGACTTCCGCATCATCGAGCAGAATTCTGCCGTTATGGATACCCGCCACTGGTACGGCACCATCGACAGCAGCGAAGCAAAGAAAAAGGGCATCGCTCCTGTTGACCGCGCCGAGCTGCTGAGCGAGATCTCCCGCTCCATGGGCGGTCGCTGCGACCAGCGCGTAGTTAAGACCTGGATCAATGAGTCTGCCGCCATGCACGATTTTGTTTCCGGCATTCTGGAAAGCGAGCCCTACAACTATGTATGCAACCTGACCTCCGGCGATGAATCCAAATGGCCGGATGATACGCAGGTGAGCCAGAGCAAGCTGATGTTCCCTGTGCAGCAGGTCGACTACAGCAGCGCCGAAAAGCCCCGCAACGTGGTATTTCAGGAGTATATCGAGAGCAAGGGCTACAGCATCGACTTTAACACCGGCCTTGCCAAGCTGGAAAAGGATGCCGACGGCCGCATCACCGGCGTTATCGCCCAGAGCACTGCCGACGACCACTTCATCCGCATCAACGCAGCCAAGGGCGTACTGCTGGCCTGTGGCGGCTATGCAGGCAATCCCTACATGATGGAGCAGCTGGACCCGCTGGGCACCAGCGTGACCACCGCCTGCTCCTATACCCCTGCTGACAAGGGCTATGGTATCCGCGCCGCTATCTGGGCAGGTGCACATCTGGATGCAGAGCCTGCTCCCGTGCTGTTCGACCGCGGTCTGGTGGCACCCGGTGTGGATGCCGGTTATGCGGACAACGGCTCTGCCTTTGGCGGCAAGGCCTTCCCCGGCACTGTGGGTCAGTACAACCCCGGCAGCCAGCCCTTCCTGAAGGTCAACCGCCATGGCGAGCGTTTTATGAACGAAAGTCAGGAATACGACAATGCCTCCCATGCTTCTTTCCAGCAGCCGGGGCACGTTTATGCCATGATCCACGATGCAAACTTCCGCAGCGACGTAGATCGTTTCCACACCATCGGTTGCTCTGCACTGACCCGTTACATCCCCGGCATGATGGAAGCTCAGCTGGAGCAGTACGAGGGTGAGGGCCTGATCATGAAGGCGGACACCATTGAAGAGCTTGCCGACAAGATGGGCTTTACCGGTGCTGACAAGGACAACTTTGTAGCCACCGTTGCCCGCTACAATGAGCTGTACGACAAACAGAACGACGAGGACTTCGGCAAGCCTGCAAGCCGCCTGAGCGCCATCCGCACCGCGCCCTTCTACGGCTGCTGGCTGGGTGCCTCTCTGCTGTGCAGTATGCAGGGTATTTCCATCACTGAAAACTGCCAGGCGAAGGATAGCAACAACGAGCCCATTCCCGGCCTGTACATTACCGGCGATATGTCCGGTAGCTTCTTCCAGAACAACTACCCCTGCGTCATGGGCGGCACCGCTTGTGGCCGCACCCTGACCTTTGCCATCAAATCCGTCAAGCAGATGGCTGGTCTTGAGAACGCCTGATAAAGCGCTGTTCTCCGACATACTCTAAGCGTTTCTTCTTTTCTTCTTTTTCATGTGAAGAGGGGCGGTCCCATTTGGGGCTGCCCCTCTTTGCTTTTTTTACCCCGCACGCCCCCTACACAAATGGCCGCGATTGTGCTATGATAAGGCTGAAAACCGGGCAGTTCATTCCCGCCCGGTCAGAGATCGAGGTGTTTGTACAAATGTCGGATATTCTGGATACCTTACGGCAGGAAGGGGTGGACCCCGCCCTGCTTGCGGCAGTGCAGGAATACCGCGCCGCCCATACGCTCAGCGAGGCGCTGCGTCCGCGCATTCCCGCCCCTGCCTTTATCTACTACGGCAAAGAGGTGTGGGAGCAGGCGCTGGCGGCTATCCTCTGCGGCGAAAACCTGCTGCTGGCCGGCGGAAAGGCCACCGGCAAAAACGTGCTGGCCGAAAACCTTGCCGCCGCCTTTGGCCGCCCCGCATGGGACATCTCTTTTCATGTAAACATGGATGCCGCCTCCCTGATCGGCATGGATACCTTTGCGGGCGGGCAGGTGGTGTTCCGTCCCGGGCCGGTGTACCGCTGCGCACAGTGCGGCGGCTTTGGCGTGCTGGACGAGATCAACATGGCCAAAAACGAGGCGCTGGCGGTGCTGCACGCGGTGCTGGACTTCCGCCGCACCATCGACGTACCCGGTTACGACCGCATCCCGCTGGCCGAGGAGACCCGCTTTATTGCCACCATGAACTACGGCTACGCGGGCACCCGGGAGCTGAACGAGGCGCTGACCTCTCGCTTTGCGGTGGTGCAGATGCCCACCATCACCCAAGATAATCTGGAAAAGCTGCTGCGGGCGCAGTTCCCGGATCTTTCGGCAAAATATGTGCACCAGTTTGCACTGCTGTTTCTGGACCTGCAGAAAAAGTGCGACAGTGCCGAGATTTCCACCAAAGCGCTGGATCTGCGCGGTATGCTGGACGCGCTGCGGCTGATCCGCAGGGGCATCCCGGCCGGGGCGGCGCTGGATATGGGCATCACCAACAAGGCCTTTGACTCCTACGAGCAGGGGCTGATCCGGGACGTGATCGCCGCACGCATCCCGGCCAAGCTGGATGCCGGAAAGCTGTTTGCCTGATGGACGCCCAAAGCTACACCGCGCAGGAGCGGCGTGCGGCCAATCAGGTCTGGGCCGCTGCCGGAGCCTACGGCTTTGAGCCGCTGTTTCTGGCCCGCAACACGGACGGCACCATTGATTTTTACATGAACTGCATCGTAGGGCTGGTGCATAAATACTACGGTGACGCGCTGATCCGGGACATTTTTTCCGCTTGGGAGGGCAACACACGCCAGCCCATGCTGGACGATATGGCGTGGCTGTACTTAGAAAACGCGGCCTACCGGCTGGAGCTGCCCCGCCGCCCGGTGCTGGAGGCACTACGCTTTGCCCACGCAGACTACTTTTTTGCCATTCAGTACAAGCTTTCGCGGCAGGAGTGGATGGCGAAAAACCAGCTGGTGTACACCATGCAGGCTGCGCGCTGGCGCAAGGTGCTGGGACGCACCGCCCCGGTCATGACCCCTTACGAAAGCAGCCTTGCCGCTGCGCTGGAGCCGGAGACCGTACCGGAACCGGCGCTGCTCAAAAACGAACTGCTGGCGCTGTTTGCAAAGTTCGCCCTGTTTGACGGCAAGGTACGCCAGAAGCCCGCGCTGCATCTGCGGCTGCAAGGCTTTTGGGCAAAGCTTGCCACCAAAACCATGCCCACCCAGATGATCAAAACCGACCGGGTGACGGTGGAACATTCCGGTGCGGTAGATGCCACAGGCAGCGGGCTGGCGGTGGACAAGCGCCGGGCAAACATTACCCTGAAGCAACGCGCCGCGCAGGACCGCGCCTACATTGAAAGCTGCTTCGGGCGCTGCTTCTACCCGCCGGAGCAGCTGCGCAAGGCCGAGCAGGAGCTGTGCACCGGAGTGCATCTGGGCTGTCACTTGTGGTTCAGCGCCGGTGTACCCAGCCCGGCGCAGGCACCCACCCCGGAAGCGCGGCAGCTGGCACAGCAGGCCGAATTGCAGGCCGAACGCAACCGCGCCTACTATGCAAAAAATCAGGAGCTGCACCGCAGCGTGGTGCTGCGCCTTACTGAGCAGATCCGCAACTGTATTCTGGTGCATCAGCAGCCCGACCAGCGGGTGGCACGCAGCGGCAACCTGTGCGCCGGGCGGGTGTGGCGCGCCCCTTACCTGAACGATAGCCGGGTGTTTTTGTGCCCGGAGGAGGAAAACTGCCCTGCCTTTACGGTAGATCTGCTGCTGGACGCCTCCGCCTCCCGCCTGCACTGTCAAGAGGTGATCGCGGCGCAGGGCGTCATATTGGCCGAAAGCTTGGCCAACTGCGGCATTCCGGTGCGAGTAAGCGCCTTTAGCAGCCTGCGGGGCTACACGGTACTGCGGGTGCTGAAAGGCTTTGCGGACAAGAACCGGCAGAACATCTTCCGGTACTTCGCCTCAGGCTGGAACCGGGACGGTCTGGCGCTGCGAGCTGCGGGCGATCTGATTCAGTACGCCCCCGGCCCCGCCCCGCGCCACCTGATGATCCTGCTGACCGATGCCAGCCCCAACGACAGCCGCCGCATCCCGCCCACAGCAGAGAACCCGCTGGGCTGCGCCTACGAGGACGCCGCCGGTGTGGCCGATACCGCCGCGCAGGTGCGCACCTTGCAGCGGCAGGGGGTGCGGGTGTCTGCCGTTTTTATGGGCGAGGACAGCAGCGCCGGTGCCGCCGCGCAGATCTACGGCAAAAATATGGCGCGCATCCGCGGCATGGATCAGCTTGCCCGCGCAGCCGGACGGCTGATCCAGAACGAGATCCGGGAGCTTGGCGATTGAAGAAATATAAAATGACCCCTGTGGGAGCAACTCCTGCCTTAGTCGGCATCTCCCGCAGGGGTCATTTTTCACAACCACTTGTCATAAAGCACAACCATGCTTTGAACTTCTGTTTGCTCCGTGCCATAAGCTTTTGCAAAATTTTGTCGTTTCGAAGAAACTTGCAGTTGTTTTTTCCTCAAAAGTATGCTATACTACGTTCATAGAAGTTTTATACAGCCTGTCGGCCCAATCACCCGGCTGGTATTTTTACAACGTTTCGCTGTTTACTTTTTTGGAAGGAGATCAATCATGGACGCTTCCCGTTATTTTGACGCCATGCACAACGCCATGTCCACCCTGCACGCCGGTGCACAGCTGCTGCTCACCATCCGTTTGCAGGACACCTGCGGCAACGATGCCTATCTTGAAGTAAAACAGCTGCCCGGAGATCAGAGCGCCCTTGTGTGCTACTCCACCATGGGGCGGCGCTGCCTGAATTTTCAGCTGTTCCGCAAGGGCTGGCAGCTGTGCCACAATGCCGATGGGCAGCTGACCGGACGTTTTCCGTCCAGTGCCGACAGCCTGCTCAGCCAGACCGACTTCCGCGCCTACTGCCGGGAGGATCGGCTGGATGCCGCCCGCACCCAGCGCCTTGTGGAGGAACTGGGGCAGCGCGCCGGCACGAACTATGTTGGTATCATCCCGCAGAATGCCCGCACCGGCGCACAGATCACGGTGGAAAGCCACCTTGGCCACGGCGCACGCTGGAGTTACTGGAATCAGGATGCTTCCCCCTGCCTGCCACTGGCTGCAATTCTGTACTGGCTGGCAGATTTTTTGGCCGGGAACGAGCGCCGTGCCCTGCAATCTGACCCGCAGGCCGCTGCACTGGCTGCGCAGTGGCTGGCAAAGGATACTGCTGTGTTCTTTTGCCCCTCCCCTGCCCTGACGGTATCCTCTGCGGCCTGCCATACTGCCCCGGCTGCACGGCGCACCCGTCCCGCCCCTGTGTCTGCCGCACGCAGCAAGAGCTGGCAGAGCGTTCTGGCCGCCATGGCCACGGTGTAAGCTGGTACCTTTTCAATCTGGTTTACATATAAAAGACGAGTGCTCGGCAAAACCGAGCACTCGTCTTTTTTGCAGGATAACAGCAAAAAAGCACCCCGCCAACCGTTTCCGGTCAGCGGGGTGCTCAGTGCTTATAGTTTACGGTTCAGCTTACGCTGCACAGCACAGGGAGGAAATCACTCCTCGATGTAGCCGTACTGGAAGTACCAGTAGCCGTAGGGGCTGTGCCAGACGCCCTTCAGAGAAGAGCTCTGCAGCCAGAATTCGTTGTAGTAAGCAACGGGGATGCAGCCCATATCCTCCATCAGGATGTCCTCAGCCTTGTGCAGCTGTGCAAAGTGCTCGGCGACATCTGCAACCTTGGAAGCCTCCATAGCAGCATCGAAGTCAGGGTTGGAGTACTTACCATCGTTGTTGCCGTTGCCGGAGCAGAACAGCTCGATCATGTTGGAAGGATCGTTGTAGTCCATGACCCAGCCGTTACGGGCAACATCGTACTCGCCGGCACGGCGAGCAGCGGTGAAGGCAGACCACTCCATCTTGCTGATGGTCAAAGTGATGCCCAGATCGCCCCAAGTCTGCTGCAGGTACTCTGCCAGAGGCACATGGTAGCCGGAATCGTTGGTGCTGTACTCGATGGTGGGGTAGCCCTCGCCATTGGGATAGCCAGCCTCTTCCAGCAGCTTCTTAGCCTCGGCCATATTTGCCTCGTAGTCAGCTGCAATGTAGGGAGAACCGCCGTTTGCGTTGTCGTAGAAGTAGCCCTGCGCGTCCACGATGCTAGGGCCGACCAGGTTGGAAGCAGCAGAGTAGGTGCCCTGCATGATGGTGTTGGCAACGTAGTCGCGGTCGATAGCCAGAGCCAGAGCCTTGCGGACCTTGGCATCCTTGAAGGCATCGCGCTGCAGGTTCATGCTGACGTAATAGGTGCCCAGAATGGGGTCAACATAGAAGTCGCCGCCATCCTCTGCCTTGGTCAGGCTGGGGATCTCGTCGGTGGGCACGTCCTTGATCAGGACAGCCTCGCCGCTGTTATAAGCAGCGAAGCAAGCGGAAGAGTCCTCCAGCAGCAGCAGGGTGATGCTGTCGGAAACGATCTTAGAGCTATCCCAGCCGCCAACGTAGTTGGGGTTCTTGGACAGAACGATACGCTCGGAGGGGGTCCACTCGGTGATCATGTAGGGGCCGTTGGAGACGAAGGTCTCAGCGGAGGTGCACCATGCATCGCCGTTGGCCTCAACGGTAGCCTGCTGCACAGGGCTCATGGATGCGAATGCAGCCATCTTGTCGAAGTAGGAGCAGGGGTAGGACAGCACGATGGTCAGGGTCTTGCCGTCGTCGCTTGCCTTGACGTTCAGCGCATCGGGGTTGGGCTCTGCAGTGGGGTTGCCGTCTGCATCGGGGAAGCCGGCAGCTGCGTCAAAACCATCGATCATGCCCAGGCAGGTCTCTGCGTAGGGAGCTGCGGTGTCGGGGTTGACCATACGCTTGAAGGTGTACTCGAAGTCCTTAGCGGTCAGGTCGGTGCCATCGCTCCACTTCAGGCCGTCACGCATGGTGAAGGTCCAGGTCAGGCCGTCCTCGCTTGCTTCCCAGCTCTCAGCCTGGCCACCAATAACTTCGTTGTTCTCGTTGATGATCAGCAGGGGCTCGAAGATGGTGATGATGGTGTTGGCGCCATCAACAGCGCTGTTCAAAGAGGGATCCAGAGTCTCGGGGTTGGGGCCGTACTGGACGGTGAAGCCAGCGGTGTTGACACTGCCGGTAGAAGAACCAGCAGCGGAAGAAGCAGAACCGGAGGTTGCGGTAGAACCGGACTTGCTGCCGCCACAGGCTGCCAGACCCAGAGCAGCGGCACCCACGCCTGCAACCTTGAGGAAATTACGACGAGAAATGCGTTTCATAATAATATCCTTCCCTTATATCAAATTTGAGTGTGCCAGGTTCCCCCAGCCGCCTCTATATTCGATCCGGTGCAAATGTACACCGGAGGAACACGAATGATTATAATGCGTTCTCATACCGGTTACAAGCCCAAAACTTGGACTGTAACCATTTTGTGACAACATTTCAGCACTAAGTTGAATTGCTTTCACTTTTTACCGGCGTGAAGTGTTCTCACTTCACGCGGTCAAGGTGATGGCAGGCTGCCCAGTGGCCGGTGGAGACCTCCTTGAACTCGGGCACCTCGTTTGCGCACTGCTCGTCTGCATAGGGGCAACGGGTGCGGAAACGGCAGCCGGACGGCGGGTTCAGGGGGCTGGGCACATCGCCCTGTAGCACGATACGCTTGGACTGGCGGGCCGTAATGGGGTCTGCCACCGGAATTGCGGAGATCAGGCTGCGGGTGTAGGGGTGGATGCTGTGGGTGATCAGCTCGTAGCTGTCGGCCAGCTCCACCATCTTGCCCAGATACATGACGCCGATGCGGTTGGAGATGTGCTTGACAACGCTCAGGTCATGGGCGATGAACAGGTAGGTCAGGCCCATTTCCTGCTGCAGAT
>ENA-OVGQ01003478-OVGQ01003478.1-human-gut-metagenome-genome-assembly--contig:-NODE-3478-length-12239-cov-3.745158_pt1 | contig 12239 bp, 13 predicted proteins | sample MGYA00237774_ERZ505427 | MGnify/ENA primary metagenome ERZ505427 (study PRJEB26158, sample SAMN06016404) | human gut metagenome | biome: human gut; feature: ankylosing spondylitis patient; material... | reverse complement strand
CCTGGCGTTTGAAAGGATGGAATTTTATTAAAAGGACATTTATAGCAACTGTGTCCTTGTCAGTCTCTTTGTATGTTTTGCCGGAAATGACCATTGCCGGAGATGATATCTTTTTATCAGCTTTATTTGGTGGTATTCTTTCCGGAGTTGGAACAGGGATTTTATTTGCAGTACATGCCACTACAGGGGGCACGGATATGCTCGCAGCCCTGCTCCATCTGAAGATCCGTCAATATTCAGTATCTCAGATCATGCAGGTTCTTGATGCAATGGTAGTACTGGCAGGTGCTTCTGTATTTGGACTGGGATCAGCATTGTATGCGATGATAGCGATCTATGCAGTGTGCCGCGTATCAGATGGAATTTTAGATGGTCTGAATTTTTCGAAACTTGCGATCATTATTTCTGAACGCAATAAAGAGATCGCAGGTTCGATCATGAAAAATATGGAGAGAGGGGTTACTGCTGTAAAGTCAGTAGGAATGTATTCCGGAACAGAAAGGGACATGCTGTTTTGTGTTGTTCCCAGAAAAGAGATCGTCTGGCTTCGGGATATTGTCCGGGAATATGACAAGCAGGCGTTTCTTATTGTAAGTGATGTGAAGGAGGTATTCGGAGAAGGTTTTATTGAAGATATTTCCTCAAAATAAAAGATAATCAGAAATAACAGAAGGCTGTTTTCAGGTCATTCAATCTAAATGATCTGAAAGCAGCCTTTTATGATCATGGTAAGATCATGATAAACGCAGTGCCCAGTCTCTGCAGTCCCATACATCTGTAGCCAGACCTTCATAAAAATCTGGTTCATGGCAGATGAGAAGGATGCTTCCTTTGTAAGCCTTTAAGGCACGTTTTAATTCTTCTTTTGCGTCTACATCCAGATGGTTAGTAGGTTCGTCTAAAAGAAGGACATTGGTTTCACGGTTGATCAGTTTGCACAGGCGCACTTTGGCCTGTTCACCGCCGCTTAATACCTTTACCCTGCTTTCAATATGCTTTGTTGTAAGTCCGCATTTTGCCAGAGCAGAACGTACTTCATATTGTGTGAATGAAGGGAATTCCTGCCAGATTTCTTCAATACAGGTTGTTCGATTATCTCCTTTGACTTCCTGTTCAAAATATCCGATCTGAAGATTCTCACCAAGTTCGCAGGAACCCTTCAGAGACGGGATCAACCCCAGAATACTCTTCAGTAAAGTTGTCTTACCGATACCGTTTGCACCAACCAGCGCAATCTTATTTCCTCTTTCCATAGAGAGAGTAACAGGTCTGGAAAGAGGTTCATTATAACCAATAACCAGATCCTTCGTTTCGAAAATATATTTCCCCGGAGTGCGTCCGTATTTAAAATGAAACTCAGGCTTCGGCTTCTCGGCAGCAAGCTCGATCACATCCATCTTATCCAGCTTTTTCTGTCTGGACATTGCCATATTTCTTGTAGAAACCCTGGCCTTATTTCTTGCGACGAAATCCTTCAGTTCACTGATTTCCTGCTGCTGGCGTCTGTAAGCAGCCTCAAGCTGAGCCTTCTTCACCTCATACACTTCCTGGAAATGGTCATAATCCCCGACATAACGGTTCAGTTCCTGATTCTCCATATGATAAACCAGATTGATAACAGAATTCAGAAACGGAATATCGTGGGAGATAAGGATAAATGCATTCTCATAATCCTGCAGATAACGCTTCAGCCATTCGATATGTTCCTCATCCAGATAGTTGGTAGGCTCGTCCAAAAGCAGGATATCCGGCTTCTCCAGAAGCAGCTTGCCAAGCAGAACCTTGGTTCTCTGACCACCACTCAGGTCTGTAACATCACGTTCCAGTCCGATATCCAGAAGTCCCAGGGCTCTGGCAACTTCCTCCACCTTCGCATCGATCACATAGAAATCATGCATGGTAAGGGTATCCTGAATAGTTCCCAGCTCCTCCATCAGAGTATCCATCTCCTCAGGAGAAGCAGTGCCAAGAGAGTCACAGATCCCATTCATTCTTTCCTCCATCTCAAAGAGATAAGAGAACGCAGACTTCAGCACGTCACGGATGGACATACCCTGAGAAAGGACAGAATGCTGGTCCAGATAGCCGACACGTACATTCTTTGCCCATTCAATCTTACCCTCATCCGGCATCAGCTTTCCGGTTACAATATTAAAGAAAGTAGATTTACCTTCCCCGTTGGCACCAACCAGTCCAATATGCTCGCCCTTTAACAGGCGGAAAGACACAGCATTAAAAATCGCCCTGTATCCGAAACCATGTGTCAGATGTTCAACATTCAAAATACTCATAAAAAGAAATTCTCCTTAATTATTGTTATATAATGTCAGGGTCAAAAGGTATTTCACCTCTGACCTGACATCCACGAATTACTTACTCCGCTGCAAAGTAGCTCCCGCAATTCTTTTAATATTTGTAACTATACAACAGTATGATCAGACTTCCCTGACTCCTTTTAATGACGGCTCAGCCATCAGCGAATAATTTGTATAATAAACCACAAATCCGGGCTTCGCCCCTGCAGGCTTTTTCACCTGCTTCTTTTGGATATAATCAATCTCCACCTTAGGAGCAGTACGTCCTTTGGAATAATAAGCAGCAAGCTGTCCCGCAATCTCAAAGATATGATCCGGCAGTTCGCCGTCCTTAGACTTCACGACCACATGCGAACCGGCCATCTTCTTGGCATGAAACCACCAGTCATTCCCTGTGGCAAACTTAAAGGTAAGCTCATCATTCTGGAAATTATTTTTTCCCACATAAATATCATACCCATCCTCAGTCACATAATGGAACGGCTTAGACTTACTCTGCGCCTTCTGCCCCTTCCTGCGGTCATAATGCTTCTTAATATACCCATACTCCATCAGCTCTTCCTTGATCTGTGCCAGATCACTCTCAGCCAGAGCAATATCCAGAGCATTGGAAACAGACTCCAGATGCTCAATCTCACTTCTCGTATCTGCAATCTGCTCAGTCAGAGCCTCCTCCGTACGCTTCAGCTTTCCATACTTGTCAAAATACTTTTTGGAATTCTCCGCCGGAGTCATAGTAGGATCAAGAGGAATGGTAATCTCCTCATTGGTATAATAATTCAGAGCCTTAAACGACTTACATCCATCCTCAAGTCCATACCCATAAGTATTGATCAACTCTCCGTAAACCTTATACTTCTCTTTCTTCGCAGTATCCTTCATCTGCTTCTCCTGCAGACTCAGCTTCTTACGGTTACGCTCCAGCGCAGTCTGCACGATCCTTCTCAGATCCGAAGACTTCTGATGGATACGCGTCAGAGTATTCTTTGTCGCATAATAAGTCTCCAGCATCTGTGAAACACTCTCAAACTCCACAGAATGATACTCCGGTCCATACTGTTGGAACGCAAACACACCATACTCCACAGGTTCTTCCCCCCGGTAAACAATATTCGGAGAGAAATCCCCCTCCACAACCTGATCCATCAGCCTGCGGAACGTATGATACAAATGCACCCTCGCCGCCTCATCCAGAGACTGCGCTGCATCACTCCCGTCGATCGAAGCCCTGAAACAGATCTCCTCCGCAACAACCGGACTGATTCCAGTAAGAGAAGAGTAAACAGCCCTGGAAACATTACATGGCTTCCTGCACACAACATCATAGAACTCCTCCTCACTCACAGTCAGCGGATCCAGCTTATCCTGCGTCTTCGGAATAAAATACTCCCTTCCCGGAAGCACCTCACGCACAGAACTCATATGAGAAGAAACATGCTTGATACTATCCAGGATCATCCCCTTATCATCACAGAAAATAATATTACTGTGCTTGCCCATCAGCTCCATGATAAGAACCTTCTTACAGGGATCCCCCAGCTCATTCAGATGCTCCAGCTCAAACATCACCACACGCTCCATCCCCGGCTGCCTGATATCCGAAACCCTCGCACTTCCAATATGCTTACGCAGCAGCATACAGAAATTAGGCGCAGTCATAGGGCTGGGCTTATTCTTGGAAGTAAAATAAATCAGCGGAAGAGAAGCACTGGCCGAAAGCAGCAGCCTGCACTGCCCATTCGCCCCCTTCCCCGTAATCAAAAGCTCATCTGCCTCCGGCTGAGCAATCTTATTAAACCGTCCTCCATCCAAATTCAAATGCAGCTCCTTCACCATAGCCGCAATCGTAATCCCATCAAAAGCCATATAAAAACACTCCTTTAAAAAATAATCAGTAAAAATAATCAAAACTCAATCAATACGACAGTACGATCAAGAAAAGAAAAAACAAATCAGTTAGTCAGAATAATCAACGTTTTACGTCAGAAAGGCGAAGCCCTTTCTGACAAACAAACTATAATAAGCTTTTCTGAAAGCCGTTCAATTTAAAGGATATACCATATACCTCCAACAGCCAGCTACCAGCAGGAGAAAATAAATAGTTCCGGGCGCATTTGCAGGGGTTGTAGTAACTCTTAGGCTTCGGGAATCTGCGTTATGAAAAAAACAGCAACCTGTCTGAGCGAAGCGAGTTTTGCTGTTTTTTTCATGCCTTTAGCAGATTTCCGAAGCCTTAGAGTTGACTAAACCCCGAAACCGCGCCCGGAACTATTTATTTTCTCCTGCGTCCCACCTGCGTCCCACCTGCGTCGTCCCTTCTGCTAGTATACCACACATTTCCTACCGCCATCAACGAAAAAATGTTTGACTCCCATTCTATAATGAACTATAATAAATCTGTATGTAAACCAGAACAGGCACACATACCCCGACACTAATAGACAGACAAAGAGAGAAAAACTATGATAAAAAGCATGACAGGTTTCGGCCGGGCAGAAGTCGTGACCAAAGAAAGAAAAATAACAATCGAACTAAAATCTGTCAACCACAGATACCTGGACCTCAGCATCAAAATGCCCAGAAAACTCAACTTCCTGGAAGGCGCAGTCAGAAACCTGATGAAAACCTACATCCAGAGAGGCAAAGTTGATGTATACATCACATACGAAGACTACACCCTGGACAACGGAGCTCTCAAATACAACAGAGAACTCGCATCCGAATACATCACCTGTCTTAAACAGATGCAGCAGGACTTTGACCTTGACTACGATATCAAAGTCAGCACCCTGTCACGCTATCCGGAGGTACTTGTCATGGAAGAACAGTCTGTTGATGAGGAAGCACTCTGGGAATCTCTGGAACCGCCCCTTCGCGAGGCATGTGAGAAATTTGTCCAGACAAGGATACTGGAAGGCAGAAATCTTGAGAAAGACCTTATCGGAAAACTGGACAGCCTTGAAGAAAAAGTATTACGTGTAGAAGCCCGCTCTCCGGAAGTAGTCAATGCCTACAGAACCAAACTGGAAGCAAAAGTTTCCGAGCTGCTGGAAGACACACAGATCGACGACAACCGCATCGCAGCAGAAGTCATCCTGTTTTCAGACAAAATCTGCAATGATGAGGAAACCGTCCGCCTTCACAGCCACATCAGGAACATGAAAAAGATGCTCACAACAGAGAAAGAAGGCATCGGACGCAAACTGGACTTCATGGCACAGGAAATGAACAGAGAAGCAAACACGATTTTATCCAAATCAAGTGATCTGGAGATCTCCAACATTGCCATTGATCTGAAAACAGAGATCGAGAAAGTCAGAGAACAGATCCAGAACGTAGAATAGAGGAAGAAAACGTGGCAAGACTTATTAATATCGGTTTTGGAAATGTAGTCAATTCACAGAAAATCGTGGCAGTGGTAAGCCCGGATGCGGCACCTGTAAAAAGAATGGTGCAGAGCATAAAGGGAACCCGGTCACTGATTGATGCAACTCAGGGGCGAAAGACAAAAGCAGTGATCGTCACAAGCGACGATTATCTGGTGCTCAGCGCACTTCAGCCTGAGACCATTGCCCGGAGATTTGCAGAAATATATGAAAATGAGGATAAGGGAGAGACCCATGAATAAAGGAATTTTAGTAGTGGTTTCCGGATTTTCCGGTGCAGGAAAAGGCACAGTAATGAAACGCCTCATGGAGAAATATGATGATTATGCATTATCTGTCTCCGCAACAACCAGAAAACCCCGTCCCGGTGAAGAGGACGGCAGAGAATATTTCTTCCGTACAAGGGATGAATTTGAGAAGCTGATCGAAGAGGATGCATTGCTTGAATATGCCCGGTATGTGGAAAATTATTACGGTACCCCACGCTCTTATGTAGAAGAGCAGCTTCAGGCAGGCAGAAATGTAATCCTTGAGATCGAAATCCAGGGCGCAATGAAGATCAAAGAGAAAATACCGGAAGCACTTCTGGTGTTTGTAACTCCGCCGACTGTGGAGGAACTGGAACGCCGTCTCACAGGCAGAGGAACAGAAACCGCACAGGTGATCGCAGACAGACTTGCAAGAGCCAGTGAAGAGGCAGAAGGTATGGGACAATATGACTATATTCTTGTCAACGATACTGTAGAGGAATGCGTAGACCATCTTCATCAGATTATTGTGAGTGAACATTCCAGAGTATCCAGAAATGCAGAATTTATCGCAGATATCCAGAAACAGACAAAAGCATTTCAGAAATGATAAACATGCGGCCCAGACCGCTTAAAAGAAAGGAGAAAATACATGATACATCCGTCTTATACAGAATTAATCGAAGCAATCAATACAAACAGTGAGGACGACGATACAACAATGTCCCTTAACAGCCGTTATTCCCTTGTACTTGCTGCAAGCAAACGTGCACGCCAGATCATTGCAGGTTCCAAACCAATGGTAGAGGGTGCGGCAGGCAAGAAACCTCTCTCAGTTGCGATCGACGAGCTCTACAAAGGAAAAGTAAAGATCCTTGCTCCGGAAGAAGAGGATGAAGAAGGAACAGAACAGACAGCTGAGGCACAGACAGAAGAATCAGCACAGGCTTCTGAAATCACAGAGACTGCTGAAACAGCAGAAGAAACAACTGCAGAAACAACTGAAGAGTAAGAACTGATGGTAACACAATAGATAAACAAAAGGATGTGTCTGAGAATTACAGAGGTATATTTTCAGGCACATTCTTATAGGAGAATTTATGAAATTATTATTCGTATCATTAGGCTGTGACAAGAACCTTGTAGATTCCGAAGAAATGCTTGGACTTCTTACAGGTAACGGGTTCGAGATCGTAGATGATGAAACTGAAGCAGAGGCCATTGTGGTGAACACCTGCTGCTTTATCTATGACGCAAAGGAAGAGAGCGTCAACACCATCCTTGAGATGGCAGAATACAAGAAATCCGGGAGCTGTAAAGTCCTGGTTGTCACAGGATGTATGGCACAGCGTTATAAGAATGAGATCATAGAGGAAGTACCGGAAGTAGATGCGGTACTTGGCACAACTTCCTACGGAGACATCCTTAAGGCAATCCATGAAGCAATGGAAGGAAAGCATTTCCAGGAATTTAAAGATATTGATTATCTTCCGGAAAAGCTTGGCAAACGTGTTCTCACAACAGGCGGACATTTCGGATACCTTAAGATAGCAGAAGGCTGTGACAAACATTGCACCTATTGTATTATCCCGAAGCTTCGTGGTAAATTCCGAAGCGTTCCGATGGAACGTTTGGTAACACAGGCAAAGGAGATGGCAGAGGAAGGCGTAAAGGAACTGATCCTTGTCGCACAGGAGACAACCGTATATGGAACTGATATATATGGAAAGAAATCTCTTCATATCCTCCTGAAAGAGTTATGCAAGATCAAAGGAATCCGCTGGATCCGCGTGCTTTACTGCTATCCGGAGGAAATTTACGATGAACTGATCCAGACCATGAAAGAGGAGAAGAAGATCTGTCATTATCTGGATCTTCCGATCCAGCATGCAAGTGACCGGATCTTAAAGAGAATGGGAAGAAGAACAACTCAGGCAGAGCTGGTGGAGATTGTAAATAAGCTTCGTCGGGAGATTCCCGACATCGTGCTCCGTACTACCCTGATCTCCGGATTCCCCGGGGAAACACAGGAAGACCACGAAGAGCTGATGGGCTTTGTGGATGAGATGGAATTTGACCGTCTGGGAGTATTTACTTACTCACCGGAAGAAGATACCCCTGCAGCAACAATGCCGGATCAGGTTGCGGAAGAAGTCAAAGAGGCCAGACGTGACGAGATCATGGAACTTCAGCAGGAGATTTCCTATGATAAAGGAACTGACCGTATCGGACAGGAGCTTCTCGTGATGATCGAGGGAAAAGTTGCAGATGAGAGCGCATACATTGGCAGAACTTACGGAGATGCACCAAAGGTCGACGGTTATATTTTTGTGCAGACAGGAGAACTCCTGATGACAGGAGATTTTGCAAAGGTACGTGTGACCGGTGCACTGGAATATGATTTGATAGGAGAGTTGGCAGATGAATACACCGAATAAACTTACAGTAGCCAGAATGATTCTGGTTCCGTTTCTTGTACTGTTTATGCTTACAGATCTGGGCGGTGAGGCAAACCGCTATATAGCACTTGCTATTTTTGTTGTTGCAAGTGTGACCGATTGGTTTGACGGAAAGCTTGCCAGAAAATACAATCTGGTGACAAACTTTGGAAAATTCATGGATCCTCTTGCAGACAAGCTGCTTGTGTGTTCTGCAATGATCTGCTTTATTGAACTGGAAAAGCTTCCGGCATGGTTTGTTATCATTATTATAGGAAGAGAATTTATTATCAGTGGATTTCGTCTGATCGCTGCAGAGAATGGCATTGTCATCGCAGCGAATTACTGGGGCAAATTCAAGACAGCATCACAGATGGTCATGATCATTTTGCTGATCCTGCATTTTGATAACATTGCTGCATTTGTGATCCTGGAGCAGATTTTTATCTGGATCTCTCTTGCACTGACTATCATTTCACTGATCACTTATATCTGGCAGAACCGTTCCGTTCTGTCCATGCAGGAGTAATCCGTTTTTATAATCAGGAGGCAGATATCAAATGATAACAGAGCTGATTTCTGTAGGAACAGAAATACTTCTTGGAAATATTGTGAATACCAACAGCGCATATCTTTCCGAAAAATGTGCAGAGCTTGGGCTTTCTGTCTATTATCAGACAGTTGTGGGAGACAATGAGACACGTATGCGCGAGACCATTCAGACGGCACTGGACCGTTCTGATATAGTGATCCTCACAGGTGGACTTGGACCTACCGAGGATGATCTGACGAAGGAAGTTACCGCTGAAGTCATGGGAATGAAACTGGTGGAGGATCGCCACAGCAGGAAACTGATGGAAGCATACCTCGAGCAGTATAAGAAAAACAACCCTCAGCGCAAGATCACAGCCAACAACTACAAGCAGGCAATGGTCCCGAAGGGAGCAATCGTTCTCGATAACCACAATGGCACCGCACCGGGACTGATCCTTGAGAAAAAAGGCAAGACAGCCATCCTTCTTCCAGGACCTCCAGGTGAGATGAAACCGATGTTTGAGGAGTCCGTTTTTCCATATCTTCGCAAGAAACAGCCGGAGATCATTTATTCCCAGATGGTGAAGATCTGCTCGATCGGTGAGAGTCAGGTTGCAGAGGAGATTGAGGATCTGATCGAAAGCCAGACCAATCCGACGATCGCACCATATGCCAAGACCGGTGAGGTACATCTTCGCATTACCGCCAAGGGCAAGAATGAGAAGGAATGTAAGAAACTCATCAAACCTGTTGTCAAAGAACTTAAGGCAAGATTCGGAAGAAACATTTTTGCGACAGAAGAATCCAAATCTCTGGAGGAAGCTGTGGTAGATATGCTGAAAGAACAGGAAATGACACTTTCTCTGGCAGAATCCTGTACAGGCGGTGCGATCGCCGCAAGGATCGTCAATGTGTCAGGTGCTTCTGAGGTATTTTTGCAGGGCATGGTTACTTACAGCAACAAAGCCAAGAGAAGATGCCTCGATGTCAGCAAGTCCACACTTAAGAAACACGGAGCTGTATCCGAGGAATGTGCAGCAGAAATGGCAAAGGGAGGCCGCAAAGCCTCCAAGACAGATATCTGCCTTTCCGTGACAGGGATCGCAGGCCCGGGCGGTGGAACAAAAGAAAAACCGGTCGGAACCGTCTTTATGGGATGCTCCTATAAGGGCTGCACGCAGGTAAGAGAATTCCATTTCCAGGGCAACCGTGCAAGAGTGAGAGAACAGACCGTTGCACACGGACTGGCATTCTTACGCGACTGCATGATGGAACGCGCTGATAAGGAAAATAATTAAGATCCATATGAGAAATCCCCCGCTGTTGAGCTGGACAGTGGGGGATTTTTTGTCTGATATATTGAGAAGATGTCAGTGGTGTGTCTGCTGCCTATCGGATCATCCGCATCAGGCTGACGATCTGATCAAGCTTTGCCGCCTCTTTTGGCGATTTTCCGGCTTTGAGGACATTCAGTATTGCTCCGATCTCATCAGACGAGAACTGAAGTCCGTTCTGCCGTCCCTGTGCAGCGGCACTCATCAGAAATGGAAGCATATCAGACGGGGATCTGCCTCCGCTATGGTCTGCGAGGTTCTGTAGGAGGGCAAGTTTTGACGGATCGATATTTTGGAGTTTGGGGTCATTCTGCCATTCCTGGGTCATTTGGATCACCTTCTTCCTGGTCGGAGTGGCTCATAACCTGTATCAGCTGCATCATGACAAGAAAGTTGCTGATCTGGTCAAGCTGCCTGCGGCTCCTGCCATAGCTGAATTTCCGAAGATCATCCAGAAGTTCGGAAGGACTGGAAACAGAAGAACTGCAGATCTGCATATCAGGCTGTCTGCCGCGGAATAATGCCAAGGTGTTTGAGAGTTCTCTGGTTTTGGTGAACACGGAGAGAAGCTGCTGGCCTCTCGGGGAAAGATAAGGAATAAAAGCTTTCAGCATCTGCGACTGGTCGTCGGAAATGAGCTGGTCGAATTTTGTCTGAGCGATGATTTCCTCTTCCATAAGGCAAAGCTCCTTTTTTTATTACGAAGATATGCTTTTTGCTTTTAGATTATGACGTGGGAGGATGATTTGACATAAGATAAATAGTAAGAAAGATCAGAAAGGCAGCAACCATGGAAAACAAAAAAGAAAAGCTTATGCTGGACGGAAATGCTTTTTATGAACTGGACCTGGAATGTCTTAAGCATAGAAGGGAAAATATGCAGAGAGAAAAAGAGCGACGGGCAGAAAGAAACAGACAAAGGCAGAGGAAATGATCCTCTGCTTTTTGTCTGCAGACTGTAGTTTGTTGAAAGGGGCGGGATCAGCATCCACATCCTCCGCAGCCGTTACCGCAGCCAAAGCCGTTGTTGCCGCAAAGAAGAAGCAGAACCACGATGATCCAGCAGTTGTCATTGTTACCGCATCCACAGCCATTGCCGCAGCCGTTGTTGCCACAGCAGCACATCAGGATGATGATCCAGAGGATACAGTTGCAGGAGCTGCCTCCAAAAAGGCTGGTTCCATTGCCGCATCCGCAGTCGTTGCCGCATCCGCAACCATTGTTGCATCCACAGCCACAGTCGTTGTTACATCCACAGTTTGTAGCAGCCAAATCACTCATTATAAAATCCTCCAGCTTTTTGTCTACAATTCATTTTATGTAGATAGGATGTCCGGTGTGAAAAAATATCCAGTTGCAAAAGAAACGGCCATGGGATATAATACCCGGGTAAACACAGCAGAAAAAGAAAAGGAGAGGATGGAATGGCAGACAGGGGACTGTTTGACATGCACTGCCATATTGTACCGGCAGTCGATGATGGAGCTCAGAGTGTAAAAGAAGCTTTTGCTATGCTTCAGATGGAGTACGATCAGGGTGTGCGTAAGATTATTGTGACGCCCCATTTCAGAAGAGAAATGTTTGAGACTCCTTCGGAAATTATCAAAAAGCATTTTCTGGTATTGAGACGACTGGCGGAAAAGATCGGACCAGATTTCAAAGTGTTCCTCGGATGTGAATTTCATGCAAATGTAGAAATGCTGGATTATCTGCGTTCTGACAAGGTTTATTCGATGGCTGGTTCCAGATATGTGCTCACAGAATTTTCTTCAAGTACAGAAGAAAAGTATATCAGCGACAGGATCTACGAACTGCTTTCCGGCTTCTTTTCTCTTATCCTCTGTGAATCCCATAACAGTCGGTGTTCCGGATGTAATTGCTACCACTGCAGGATCTTTTTTCATCTTATCCAAAAGATAATTCATGGAAATATCCGAATAGTCTTCTTCTGTCATCTCGTATAACGGCTCACCTGTCTCGATAT